>Ga0163179_10001766_pt1 | contig 15137 bp, 11 predicted proteins | sample AtlANTMetagenome_FD_109643 | JGI IMG/M metagenome (GOLD analysis project Ga0163179, IMG submission 109643) | Marine eukaryotic phytoplankton communities from the Atlantic Ocean - Atlantic ANT 2 Metagenome | ecosystem: Environmental > Aquatic > Marine > Oceanic | place: North Atlantic Ocean...
ACGTTTGAAGGTGGGGTCTTAAGCGGAATAACTTTGTCATCCATGCTTGAGAAGTCCAATTTATTAGCAAGTTTTTTCAATGTGCTGCCTTCTGCTGCAACAGCAGTCACATTGTTTTGCTTTAACAGCATCATTGCTTCTGTTCTAGCCTTGCGATCTCCATTTCTTAGATCATCAAGCACTTGATCTATTACTTCAGAGTGAATCTCTGCTAATTTTTCTTGTAAATCCATAAACTTCTACGGGGAAGTTGAATAACTCCTCTACTATGGTACATATTCCCGATTATCGGTAGGCTGTATAGGTCTACACCCTTGCAGAGTGTCTTATTTCCCTTCTATAAATAAAGGGCTAGTTGTAGCTTTGCAGCAACAGTTCCCTGATAAGTGTCCTGATTTGGATTTAACAGAGAAAGAAGTTTGGTTTAGAGCAGGCCAAGCTTCTGTTGCTCGTTGGCTGGACAGAAAACTAGAGGAACAAGAAGACAATGTTTATCAAATTAAGGAGGTGGCCTGATGTGTTTCGGTGGTGGTAGCTCTCAGCCAGCAATCATAAATGTTCCTAGTTATCCAGACTATGACGATAGTTTTGATCTACGAAAGGACGCAATAGACCAGGCAATGAATAACCAAATGTTGTTAGCTCAACAACAATTGCAAACCACATTGTCAGGTAAGAATGATTTGCTAATGCAAATGGCTATGATGCAACGTCAAGAAGCTGATGATATCAATATAAATTTCAGTCCACCTCAACAAGAAGCCATGAAGATGGCACAAGTAATTGGACCTCCCCCAAGAGAAGAATATGCAAAAGCTCCTGAAATAGGTGTTAACGAAAGAGGAATAAAAGGAAAGAAAGGAAAAAAATCTTTACGAATTAGACGAGTAACAAATGCCAATGCATCTAATGCCTCTGGCACTGGACTCAACATTACTTAAGAGGATTCCATCATGTGTTTCGGATCAAGAGCCCCACAAGCTCCAGTTATAAATTACACCTCACCACCTCCACAAGACACTTCGGCACAGGAGCAATCGTTAGAGGATTATTCCAAAATGCAGCAAGATTCTATGGACACGTTTATGGCATCAATTAATGCTCAAATTGCTTCTGCTGAAAAACAAAATGCTGATCTTTTAGCTCAAATGGCAGAACAGAGTCAGGCGATGCTTGCTTCAAACGAAGCGACACGCACAAGTATTTCTGAAGCTCAAGCGGCGGCGGCTGAATATGGTCAACAAGGCGGTGGTGCTGGTCAGCCTTCTATGGAAACAGTTCAAGCACCTTATGCAATTACAACAGAAGAAAATGTTGAAGCTACTGAGGCTGCTCAAACCACTGAAGAAATTAAGAAGAAAAAGAAACCTGTTAGTACTTTGAAAATTAGTCGTGGTGGTTTGTCTTCCAGTACAGGTACTGGTGTTAATTATGGAGTTTAGCTATGTGTGGTAATCCGGCAGAGGGTGTCAACAATCTAATTAGCGATGCCACAGGAAAAACTGAAGCAAGAAGACAAAAAAAATTATATGGAAAAGCAGTAGCAGAGGTTGAAGCTCAGCAAAAGGCTGATCAAGAGGCAGCGGCTGTAAGGCAACAAGAAATTGCAGATATTAATGAACAAAGAAAAGCGGTAGATCGAGATATGGCAAAACAGAGGGAGGCTGCAACTCTTAAAGCACAAAATACTATTGAGCTTTTAAATGCACAAACACAATCTTCCTTAGCACAGTTGCAAGCTTTAATGGCTCAATCACAAGCAAATACAGCCAAAGCTCAAAAGACGACTATTACTTTTGGATCAGGAGGAGGACAAGCAGCTTCAGCGGCAGCTTCAGCGGAACTTGCTGAAAGAAATAGAGCCATTAGTGCGGCAAGTAGTGCAGCTCGTACTTCTCAAAGTGTCTTAGACAAACAAAACAAAAAGAAGAAAGGTTTAAAAGTTCCTTATTCAGTAGAAAGGAAAAACGAAAGCCGAAACCCTGCATCAACTTCTGCTGAATTAAAGGTTGGCAGTCAAGGCGCTTTGCCTGGTGCTGGTACTAACTTACCCGTTTAATTATGCGAACAGCCGAACAACGTTATCGCGATGGTGAAAATGATCGTAATTGGTCATTAGATCGCGCAAGGATCTCCGCAAGATTGACGATCCCTTACTTGGTTCCTGCCGGTAATGAGGTTCAACCAAATAATAAAGAAACTTATCCTGTTCCTTGGAATGGAATAGGCGCTCGCGGAGTTCTTAATTTGGCGAGTCGAATGCTTTTAGCATTGCTACCACCAACGCAACAATTTTATAGATTTTCGTTGGATGACGCGGCATTAGCTCAGCAAGGGGTAACACCAGAGCAGAAGTCTGAATGGGAACGGGCGTTAAGTAAAATCGAGAGAATAGTTCTGAGAGAGATTGAAGCAAGTAATGACAGAGTTGTATTCCATGAAGCGTTATTACATCTCATCGTTACAGGCAATGCTCTTTTATATATCGCTCCTGAAGGGTTAAGAGTTTTTCATCTTAATCGTTATGTGATTTTTAGAGATCCAATGGGTAATCCTATGGAGCTTGTTACTTGTGAACAGCTTCCTTATTACGCATTGCCGGATAAAATCAAAAAAATGTTAGAGGAAGAGGAGGAAGATAAATTAAAGGGAGCCTTTGATCCGCAAGAGCCTTTAGATAGAAAAGAGGAAGAGAAAACTTGTAAGTTATACACTCATGTTGAATGGAAAGGAGACACGGTTTATTGGAGACAAGAAGTAAAAGGAAAAATTGTCCCTGGTACAGAAGGTCGTTCACCTAAAGAGGTAAGTCCTTGGTTGCCTTTAAGAATGACTCCAGTAGCAGGACAGAGTTACGGGGTCGGATATGTTGAAGCTGCTGCGATTGCAGATTTGCAAACTGTTGAATCTTTGTGCCAAGCAATTGCAGAAGGAAGTCTCGCCTCTGCTGCTGTTCGTTTTCTTGTTAAGCCTTCAGGAGTCACAAAAGCTGCTGATTTAGCGAAAGCACCAAACGGTGCATTTGTTACTGGAGATCCTAATGACGTACTTGCTTTACAAGTACAAAAAGCACAGGATTTATCTGTTGCGATGCAAGGAAAAGAACAAATAGAACGAAGGTTGGCACAGGCTTTTATGCTCGCAGATATGCGGGATGCGGAACGTGTTACAGCGGAAGAAGTAAGACTGCAAGCACTTTCAATCGAAAATAGTCTCGGAAGCATATATTCAATATTAACGACTGAATTTCAAGTCCCTTATGTTAAACGTAAGCTTGATATTTTAACGAGACAAAATAAGATCCCAGAACTACCATCTGACTTGGTAAAAGTTGTAATGACTGTTGGTTTAGCTGCTATTGGTAGAGGAAATGACTTAGAACAATTAGTCCGTTTCACTACGACCTTGGGGCAAACAATTGGACCTGAAGGGTTATCTACTTACTTAAAGCCAAGTGAGTTAATAACACGTCTTGCTTATTCAATGGGTATTGACACTTTGGGATTAATAAAGACCGAACAGGAATTGCAGATGGAAGCTCAGCAGGCCCAACAACAGGCCCAGCAGCAAGCAATGATGCAATCAGCAATGAATGATCCTCAGAAGCTTGCTAATGCTGCTCAGACAGTTCAGAACATGCAAAACCCACCAGAGGAACAAACACAATGACCGCGACCCCACAAGCTGAAAATACAGCTCCACAATTAAGTGTCCCTGAAGGACAAGAAGGTTTAGCTTCTCCAGATCAGCAGGATTTAGTTCGAGAGATTGAACAAGAGGGTGAGATCTCAGAAGATACTCAACAAATTTTAAATAAATTTAAAAGTACTGAAGATCTTGCGAAATCGTATGCTGAGTTGCAGAAGAAGTTCACTCAAAATCAGCAACAAAAATCAGAAACGGATACGACTACCGATAAGAGTGAAGAAGAAGCAACTGATTCTGTTGAAAGTAATTGGCCTGAATCACCTGAAAAATATACAAAAGAAATTGGGGAAGAATTTTATGGAAGTGAAGTTGCACAAGCTTTAGATGTTGCGGGTGTTAATCCTGTAGAGATGTGCGATAAATTTTACGCAGGTGAAGATGTTAGTAATTATGTAAATGACATTGTTGAGAAAGGTGGACTTCCTAGAGGTTTAGTTGAAAGATACTTAGCGGGTAGTCGTGAGGCTGCAGGAATGAATAAAGCTGCAGCTCCTGAAGGGATAACACCAGAACAAGAGCAACAAATAAAAGATGAATTAGGTGGTGATGATTCGTTTGAAAAGATTTCCCAATGGGCTTCTAAGAATTTAAGCAAAGAAGTTTTAGACAGTTATAACGAAACAATTGATAGTGGAAATGCAGAAGCTATTCGTTGGGCTGTGCGTTCTTTGCAGATAGAAATGGCTAATCCTAAATCAGTTGTTGAGCCGAAACTCTACGGCGGTGGTGATGCTCCAAATGAATCAGTTTATGAAAGTAAGCAACAAGTATTAGATGCAATGAATAAGAAGAACTCAAAAGGAGAAAGATATTATGATATTGATCCAGCTTATCAACGAAAGGTAAGTCAAATACTAGCAAGAAGTGATGTTGGGTTCTAGTATTTAGTCAGAACGCAAACCAAGATCTTTAGGCCCAATAAGTTGGATAACCTACAAGTGACGGCAGTGGCGGTCTAAACAGTATTTATTTTTTACAAATTTAGCTAATTATGGCTGTCACACTCAGTCGTATTGGTCAGATTAAAGGTGCTGCAGCCACTTGGGGTGCTGGTGCTACTGGCCTAGATACGGATAGAGCCATGATGCTCAAGCTCGGTTCTGCCGAGGTACTTGATGCATTTATGACTGCATGTGTTTTCAAAGGAAAAACTCGTGAGAGGAATATCAAAGGAGGCAAATCCGTCGCCTTTCCAATCACGGGAAAAATGCTCGCTACCTACCACCAACCAGGTACTGAGATCACTGGTACAGGCAACGATCCTAGTGATTTAAACGAGCGAGTAATTTCTCTTGATGCGTTGATGGTCGCTGATGCGGCGATCTACAACATTGATGAGCTTATGAGCTACTTCGATGTTCGTCAGATTTACACAAAAGAGTTAGGTCGTGCGTTAGCGGTTGAGTATGACAAGCGTGTTGCAAGAATGATCTTTGCAGCGGCAAGTAACTCTACTGAGCCTCTAAACAAATCTTCTAACTCAGGAAGAACAGGACAAGGATTAACACTTGGAACTGATTACACAGCTTCAGGTGCTACTCGTCAGGCAAAAGGTGATGCTCTAGTTAACGCGATCTTTGACGCTCGTGTTGGCTTTGAGACTAAGGATGTAAGTATCGACGACATGTACGCGGTATTTACTCCAGAGGATTATTACCTCATCTCACAATCAAGTCGTGCTATCAACGCTGACTTCGGTGGAGCTGGAACCATTGCAGATGGCCGCACATTGCGTGTCGCTGGCATTCCTATACTTTCCTCGAATCATGTAACTCAAGCTAGTTACACTCTTGTAGCTGGTGATCACAACGCTGATTACGGTCAAGATTTGAGCAAGTGTAAGGGTCTTATCTTCAACAAAGAAGCTGTTGGTGTTGTTTCACTACTATCTCCAGCACTTCAGTTAACAGGTGAAGAATGGAGAGTTGTTCATCAAGCTGATTTAATGGTTGCAAGACAAGCACTAGGTATGGGAGTTCTACGAGCTGAGTCAGCTTGTAAAATTGTTATTCCTTAGTAATCTAAATAAGAGAGATTGCAAAGCAGGGCCGGCGAAAGCTGGCTCTTTTTTTTGCTTGCTAATACAATGTGTGCAACGTCCTTGTAGATGAGAAATGGGATTAGCAAATCAATCGGTTACGCCAGGAAGAACCGGGTTACTTGATGCAGTTAATATCCTGCTTGAGAACATAGGCGAACAGCCAGTTAACACGCTGGAAAACCAGCAGATTCAAGATGCTCGAATCGCTGAACGAACGCTTTTAGAATTTCATAAAGAAGGACAAATTAAAGGATGGAGTTGGAACACTGAATACTCTTATCCATTTACGAAAAACTCTTCTTCTGGTGAGGTAACTATCCCCACAAATGTTTTACGATTTGCCCTTGATCCTTATTTATACGCAAATAGATATGTTTTAAGAGGACAGAAGTTATATGACACAGATAAAAGAACTTATATTTTAGAAACGACTATTAGCGAAGTCGCTGCAGATATTGTTTGGGCTTTAACTTGGGATGAGACTCCTGAAGCTTTTAATAGGTGGACAACAATTAGAGCAGCGAGAGTTTTTTCTGCACGAGTTTTAGGTTCTCCTGATTCTTTCAAATATACAAAGGAAGATGAAACAGCAGCTCAAGCCGTTCTTGAACAAATGGAACAGACTCAAGAACAACCAAACTTGCTAACAGGAGATAGGAACTACTTACCATTCCCAACTTATGCTCCGGCATCAGGTTTAAGTACACGTCGTGTTAGCACTGGGGTTAGGTTGTAATGTCTTTACGCTCTTATTCAATACCTAATCTTTCTCAAGGAATTTCGCAACAACCAGATGCTCAACGAGATCCAACGCAAGGAGAAGTTCAAGTTAATGGAATGTCTTCCATCGTCGAAGGTTTACGAAAAAGAGATTCGAGTCAAGTCTTGGCAGAAGTTTCTAGCACCAGTTTTGGAGACAGTTTCATCCATAGTATTCTTAGGGATAATACTGAGGAATATCTTGCTGTAGTTACTAGCAGTAGTGTCAAAGTTTATGATTTAGAAGGCAACCAAAAGACTGTTAATACGCCTAGTGGAACGAGTTATTTATCTACAATTAGTGACGCAAGACAAGACATTCGATGCGTAACAATTGCTGACTATACGTTTGTAACTAATACAAAAAAAATTCCGGCGATGAAAACGGCGACGGCTCCAACAACGGCCAGGCCAGCAACTCACGAAGCTTTAGTTTGGATTAAAGGAGCTAGTTACGGAAATGAATATAAGTTAACTGTTAATGGTAACCAAGCAACTGTTCAAACTGCAGTTGCTGCAGTCATTTCGAGTGGAAGTACTATTACAGAAAATAGGATTAGTTCGGCTACAATTGCTGAAAATTTGAAGAATAATGTGAGTGCGAGTGGAGTAACTATTACTCGTAGTGGTTCAGTTTTATGGTTGCAATCTGCTAATCCAATAACGCTAGAAGCAACAGATGCAAAAGCTAATCAAGACATCAGTGTCTTTTTAAATGAAGTTCAGGCTTTTACAGAGTTACCAACAATCGCTCCTCAAGGTTATCAAATATCAATTATTGGAGATCCAGGCAATAACTATGACGGATATTATGTTGAATTTAAACCGAAGAGTGGAACGTTTGGTGAAGGTGCTTGGACAGAAACTGTTAGTCCTGGTGTCCAATATGAAATAGATGAGGACACAATGCCTCATATTTTAGTGAGGTTATCAAATGGACAGTTTTACTTTGGGCCTGCAGATAAAAGTACACAGTCAGGTTCAGAGATGCCTAAGTGGGGAGATCGGATATCGGGTGATTACGATACGGCTCCTGATCCAAGCTTTATTGGTTTTCCTATTAATGACATTTTCATTTATAAAAATAGGCTAGGTTTTTTAGCAGATGAGAATGTAATTCTTAGTCGAGTTAGATCTTTCTTTGAGTTTTTCCCTGAGACTGTAACGACGATTTTAGATACAGATCCGATTGATGTAGTTGCTAGTAATAACAGAGTTTCTATTCTTAAATATGCTGTACCTTATCAAGATGAATTAATACTTTTTAGCGCTCAATATCAATTTAGATTTAATGCTGCTGAGACAATTCTTACTCCAACTACTGCTCAAATAACTGTTTTAACTCAGTTTGAAGTTGATACAAATATCCGGCCACAAACGGCAGGTGGTGGAATTATCTTTTGCCAAGCTAATGGTGATTGGTCCCAATTTAGAGAGTTCAGTGTGCGTGGAGCTGGAACGGCCTTAACAGCAGATGCTGCAGATTTAACAGGATATGTATCTGCTTATGTTCCTAGTCAGATGTTCAAGATGACTGTGAATGATACAAGTAATGTGATGTTTGGAATTAGTGGAAGAACAGGATATCAAAATCGTATTTACGTCTATAAATTCTTTTTCCGTAATTCAGGAGAAGGAACAGAAAGGGCTCAATCAAGTTGGAGCTATTGGGAATTTAACGGAGCTGATGAAGTCTTACAGGTCTTAGCAATTAGAGAAACTCTTTATTGCTTAATGAGGTATGGAACAAAAGTTTATTTAGAAAAAATCTCGGTTATGGATCGTATGCAAGAGCCTATTGCAGGATCTCCTTATTCTCTTCTTTTGGATCGTCGCGTATCAACTACAACTGAAACCCCGACTGGGATGAGAGTTTCAGCGGGTAGTTATGACGCAACGACAAAGAAAACAACGTGGACATTGCCTTATACAATCGCGGCAAAAACAGAGGCGTGGAGTGGTTTCAATACGACCTCGAACGGTGGAGTATTACTTGGTTCGGCAACGAGTGGAACACAGATTATTGCTGATGGTGATTGGAGTAGTTCTCCGATTTATTTTGGAGAGTCTTATAACTTCAGATATCGTTTTACTCGTTTCAAATTATATAAAGAGATAGGAGGAGGAAAAGCAGCAGGGAATGTTGAAAGGACACAAGTTCGTAATGCAAAATTGCGTTATCACGAATCACATTATTTTGAGGTTCATGTTTTTCCTGAAGGAAGAGATACAGGTATTTATAAATATGATGGTTCAATTCTTGGTTCGAGGAATTCAGCATTAGGAAGTGCGCTTCCAAATGGTTGGGATACTGATAACGAACGTTTCTATGAAGGTGTATTTAATATTCCTATTCATGGTCGTGGTGAGAGGTGCATGATTGAAATTCATAATGAAACTCCACACCCATGTAAATTCTCAACTTGTGAATGGGTTGCGTTAGTAACAGGGAAGGCAAGTGCATTAAGATGAGATGGATAAAAGCAGAGCCTAATCTTATTTACGAGATCGCAGATAACTTAAGAAAAGAAGATGCTAAGGAAGTTCGTCTTAGTCATGGAGTAACAGCGGAAGAAGCTTGTACTCAAAGCTATATTCACAGCCAATTAATTCAAGCTATTGAAGGAGATGATGGTGATCCAGTGGGTATTACGGGGGTGTGTGGTAACTATATTTGGCTTCTAGGAACTGATAAATTAACCTCTACTAAAAATCATAGGTGGCAGTTATGTATTTATGGGCAAGAATGGGTAGAACATTGTCTTGATTTTTCGGGAGGAATGATTGAAAATTATGTTTATTCAGAAAACAAAACTTCTATCCGTTGGTTAAAACATTTGGGTTTCACTATTGAAGAAGCTAAACCTTATGGACCTGAAGGAGCATTGTTTCATCATTTTTGGAGGACAGCGTAATGGCAATTGATCCCGTAATCGGTGGAATTGCTACTGGTGTATTAGGTTATGGGCAAGGTATCGCTGAGAGTAACGCTCGTCGTCAAGCCCACGCTGATTCTGTAGCGTTTCAAGAAGTTGAAACTGAGTATGCAGGTTGGATTGCAGGAGTTCAAAGGGATGAACAAGATCTAAATAATCAATATACGTTTTTTCAAGAACGAGTTAATTGGGGTCAGGATAATATTTATGTTGCAGGTTTAAGAAATTATGAATTATCTAAAGCTATTAATCAGTCAAAAGTTGTTGCAGACACAAGGATTTCTGCTGCTGCTGACTATATAAACCAGAGTGATGCCATAAACGCTGCTGCTGCTGAGCAGGCTATGGCTGATGCCATGTCTTCTTATCATTACAAGTTGCAAGGTTTAAGAATGGCGGCTTCAGCAGAAGCGGGTGGAGTCGGAATGATTGACAGAATACAACAGGATTTTTCAAGACAAGTTGGTGATATGAATACGATGCAAGCAATTAGCCAGCAATTTAAAGATAGACAATTAACAAGAGAACAAGCAGGTGCAATAGCGACTTATTTAGCTAGATATAACTCTCAGCAATTTTATGAAGTTCAGGAATATCAAGATCCACTTATGCCTTTTGCTCCATTACCTACGTTAGTTTCACCTATTCCACCTTCTATGACTGGTGCAGCTCCAAGTGCATCTATGGGTGCATTTAGTGCTATTGCCGGTGGAGTCGGGCAAGGACTTAACACTTATACAGGGTTGGAGGCTCTTACATAAATAATGGCACGTCAACAACGTTTACAACCTGCTCAGATTATTCCTGCAGCAAAACCTATATCTACGTTTGTTCCACAACAAGCGAAGAATGTCTCAGCTCCAGCTAAACCTGCAAAATTTGGGGCTCCAAAAGGTACTCAAACAATCCAAAGTAGAGGAGTTAGTAATGTAAAAGGTTATACATCTGCCGAACAATTAGCGGAAGCATTAGGCAAATTTACGAAAGCTGTTGATGCAGGATTAACTGTTTATGCAACAAGTGAATATGAGAAAGGACAGAATGAAGTATTAAAAATGAATACGTTGCTTCAAAAGCGACAATATAATAGTGCGAAAGAATATGGAGATGTTAATAAAACATTAGAGAAGACAAATCCAGTTGCTGCTTTAGAGATGGATAAGGTAAATCCATTTAGAAAAGCAGGTCGAGTTAACCAAGCTAGTGTGATTACTGGAACATTAGTAGGACCAGCTTTTGCTAAAGCTTGGGCAGAAAAAGGCTCAGAGTTAGCGTTATTAGAACCTAAAGATCCAAAAATTAATGAGGTTAAATCAGAGGTTATAAAAGAGATCACGAGTGTATATGGATTAGATGAAAATTCAAATGGTTTTATAGAAAAAGTTTTACCTCAAATAAATAAAGAATGGCAAAGATTTTCAGATAAACAGTTCAATGCAAATTTAAAGCATAAAAAGCATTATATGAAATTACAAACTGCAGATGGTTTTATGCAGTTACTAATGAATACTAAAGATCCTACGCAATTAAATCTTGAAACTTCAAAGTTCTGGACTGAACGAATAAGGCTATCTGGATTAGGAGGAGAAGCTACAAAGATGATAGAGGATGCAATATTAAAAACTGGACGTGATTTAAAATATAAGGCAATTAAAGGTGAAGGTAATGCTAGAGAATTGTTAAACAAAATGTTATTATTACCCAGTCATATGCCAGGTATAGACGGTTTACCTCAATCTATTGGAGAAGCGTATGGTTCTTCTTTATATCTTGAAAGCGGGAAAGTTGCCGATGCTCAATATAAAATGGAGCAGACTAAACAAAAAAATTTGATGACTGATGCCGAATTAAAATATGGCAATTTATTCTTTAATAATAGAAACGATTACGGAAAGATACAGGAATTAAAACAAGAGCTATTAAATGATCCAGACTTAAGTGATATGGAACCTAATAAGAAGGTAGAGTTAATTGAAAGATATACAGAGACAAATACTAAATATTTTGAAGACTCAGTAGATCGAACAAAAGTTAATAACTTCTTTGCGAAACAAGAGCAACTTATTGGTATAGATTTTAATCCTGGTGAATTTACAACAGGGTTTAATTCACTTATGGATGATGAAAATATAGTTCACCCAAATGCTGTTGAAACAAGAATTAAACTTAGAAAGAGAGCAAATGATTTATTAACACAAAAAAATACTGCAGTTTCTAATAGTTTTGATTCTGATTTAAGAAATAGTACAGTAAAAAATAATTTAAGTTTAATACTTGAAAAAGAATTACCTGGAATAGATACAGCTTTTTTAAGTGATGAAGATATTGATTTAATGGATATTTTACAGTATGGAGATCAAGCGGAGAATCAGACTGTTAACAATGTCTTAAACCATTTATTAGTTATAACAAAGGATGCATTGGCTAATGCTGTTGCGGATAATAATATTGGTGACGGTGGAAGATTGCCTATAGATATTCAAAATAAAGTTATGAGGAATGCAATCGAAGAGTATAAGAAAAGTGAGTTATATCAAGAGCATATAAGAAAACCAAGTGATGTAAAAAATCAATCTTCTACTTCAGTTAATACGTCAACTCCAAGTAATCAGGAACAATCAGAGAAACCAGCTCCTATCGTTTATGGTCAGTATGGAATCACTACACAAGTACCAGAACAAGATAGAAATAGCTTTAAAGATGGTGTTCCCCTTTATAACTATCGTTCAATTAAATCTGCTTGGGAATTAAAGGATAAATTGCCTTGGCGTTTTAAACAAACGGCTACTGATATGGGGATTAGTCCTGAAGAGTTATTACTTTGGCATCTTGATTATTATAAAAACGAAGCTGATGCTGTTGAGTGGATGCCTGATAAAGAGGAGATAGATAAATATAAGGCAAATGGATTACAAGCTAAGGGAATGAATGATGGATTTCTTGCTGGATCTCCTCATAATTCACCTCTTTCAAATTCAAGTCGTGTCTTTAACAACATTCTCTTGGGGGTTTAACAATGACAACTACACCATTTCTTAATCAGCCAGTAGAAGAAAAAGGAATTGAGAATCAACCTTTGCAACCAGAGGTCGTTCCTCCAGTAGTAGTTAAAGAGGAGAAAGAAGAGAAAGAAGAAACGATGAAAGAGTACCTCTTAAACAAAGGAGGATTATTTAATAAGTGGAAAGCAGAGGGTGTTAGTTGGGATAAGAACCCCTGGTGGGAAAGGTTAGGGTATGAAGCTTTGGGCTTTGAAGGTACACGTAGCAGGATAAAACCTTATCTGAATCTAACGAAATCTGAACTAGATAATTTTAGTAGAAAAGATCATTTAAAACTTCGCTTAGATCAATTAGGAAAAGACGCTCAATCAGTCGCAAAAGACTTTGATGAACCTTACAAAATACTGCCTAGTACTCTTTATTGGACGGGAAGATTAACTTCTTCAAAAGGCTTAACAGATACTGCGTTTTTAGGTGTCCCTAGTTTCTTTGTTGATGCTTATCAAAGTCTTGGTGATTTAGGTGAAGGAGAATATACAGATAAACCTTTATTTCGTTGGACAGATGATTTTATTGATGGTTGGTATAGATCTATAGGTGAAACGCCACGTTCTGAGATGACTCAGGAAGGCAGAGAAGGAGATGCTTTTAGGAGTGAAATGGTCGCTAATTTATTGGGTGTAGGTATAGCAGCCAAGATTTTTAGAAAAGCATCTAAATTTAAATTTTTAGCTCCAATAGCCAATAAGATTGATCCTTTTAAAGCTACAAGTCCTACGAATTTCTTGCTTAGGGCAGGCGCTTTTAATTTTGCTGAAGAGTCTGCTTTAGTTTTTACAAAAGATACGAGATTAACTGGTAGTGCAGCAGGTGCTATCAATTTAATTCCTGGTGTAGATATTCAAGATCCTTCTATGCGTCCTGGTCAAACCAGATTTGAATCTCAATTAGCAGCATTACCTTACGACGCTACTGCTGCTGTTGTTCTTGGATTCGGTGCAGATTGGTTCTCTATCCCTAAAAAAGATCTGGCAGCAACAAAAGAACTTTTCAATAATCAAAAGGTATTAGCCACTAGTTTTTTCAAAGATGTTCAATCAAAAGCAGGACCAATAGCGAGTGCTACTCGTGAAGGTGTTGAGGAATTTATTAATGAAAAAGTATTTCCAAACTTGTTAAGAGCAAAAAGAAGTACTCAGAATTTTATTAAAAGAACTGAAACAAGAAATTTTCTAGAGAATGAAAATATAATTAAAAAACAGGAAGATGGTACATATATAGTCCCTGGAACTGAAGAAGCAAAAGGGGCAGAAAATGCCTTAAGAGAAAAGTATCTTAATAAGGATAATCCTGAAGTTGATTCAGTAATCGAAGCAATTGATGGTAAAGCTACTGATGAAGATATTCTTGAAATAAAAGAAAGACAAGATGCTGGTGAAAACACAGTTGAAGTTGTTGAAGATGTTTTAAGTAGAGAAGTTGTAGCTGAAGTACCAGATGCAGAATTTGAACTTGTAACGGCTCCTGCTAATTCAGTAGCTGGTTCAAAATTTTATGATCAATTAGGACAAATAGATACTGAATCTTTAAGAGTACTCGTTAAGGGAATGGAGAGGAAGTTTACTTCTATTACTGGTAAAAAAGTTAAGGATGCTGATAGATTAGATATGATAAGTGCCTTTAAATATCTAGAAGAAAATGAGAATTTAATTGTTATTCCTAGTCGTCTTACAGAACAAACAACAGTACCAATTTCTGAATTAAATGTAGATCCTATAAGGTTTCAATATAAACAAGATGTAGATGAATTTGGAGTAGAGCAGGGAGGTTCATTATCAGGTGTTGATAAATATAATTTTGATCAGGAAGGTATTATTAAAGTATGGGAAGATCCTGCCGATGGTAAAACATATATTGTTGATGGACATAATCGCCGTCGTTTAGCAGAAGAGAAAGGAATAAAGAGTTTAAAAGTTGAATATATAATTGCTGATACAGCAGAAGAGGCTAGAGGAAAAGGAGCGTTAGCAAATATTTCTCAAGGTTCAGGTACAGGTCTTGATGCTGCAAAGTTTTTAAGAGATTCAGGTGTAACTGATCCTGCAGAACTTACTGCTTTAGGAGTTCCATTAACTTCAGGTCTTGGTTCTGAAGGATTAGCTTTATCAAAATTACCTACAAATCTTTTTCAAGAGGTTGTTGATGGCAAGTTAAGTAAAGGAAAAGGAATGGCTCTTGGAATTAGTACTTTAGATGATGAACTTAAAACGTCTTTAGCAAAACTTTCTAAGACTAGAAGATGGGCTGATACGACTTTTAATGAGATAGTTCAACAAGTTCAAAATTCACCTTCACCACAAGATTTAATAAAAAATAAAAAGTCTTTAGGTTTTGTTTTAGAGAAAGGTCGTTTAGCAATTGCGATACAAAATGATATTAAAAAAGATAAAACATTATTTAAAAAGATATTAAGTAATGCAGAAAGAATAGAAGAGACTGGTAGTACAATTAACAAGGTAACGGGTGAACAAGTAGCCGCCGGTGCAGATAATGCGGTTAAATTATTTACAACACAAAAATATATTGAAGGTTCAGAATTAAATCGTTTATTAGATGAAGGAACTAATCAAATTCTTGCCGGATCAAAACGAGCTGTTATTAAAAATAATATTAGAAGAAAATTCTTAGAAA
>Ga0163179_10001767_pt1 | contig 15128 bp, 23 predicted proteins | sample AtlANTMetagenome_FD_109643 | JGI IMG/M metagenome (GOLD analysis project Ga0163179, IMG submission 109643) | Marine eukaryotic phytoplankton communities from the Atlantic Ocean - Atlantic ANT 2 Metagenome | ecosystem: Environmental > Aquatic > Marine > Oceanic | place: North Atlantic Ocean...
AAGCCCTTATGACGCAGGTCTTTTCTACTGTCCTTATGTCCCACTACAAATGGTTAGGGCTATTGACCCAAGCACATTCCAACCTAAAATTGGTTTCAAAACTAGGTATGGCATGATCGCTAATCCATTCGTAATGCAGGCAGACGGTACTACAGATGCAGACACATTTACTGCAGACCGTAACCAGTACTATAGATCAGTTAAAGTTACAAACTTAATGTAATTTAGGTCTTTCGGAATACCGAACTAAAACGGGCTACAAATAGTAGCCCGTTTTTTTGACTGAATGATTTATTCAGTTGACCAGTTCACACCTCGATAGGTGCCTTTGGTCTGTTTTGTAGAAATGATTGAAATAGGACCGTGTGATACGCCCCTGTAAATGCCTGGTAAAGATTTCGCTTTCGATTCTTTAACCAGGGCTTTGTAAAATATACCTCGATAGTACATGTTACGCCTCCTTGGTTGAAAGCGCGTTCCTTCGACATTATTGTCTACTTCCGTGTGTATGTTAATGAACTTACACATGAACGATAAAATTATTTATAAGAATGGTAAACTTAAATTTGATTTTTGGTTCTAAAAACTATAATATAAATACTGTAATGCGTTATCATATCATATATAAGAAGGGAAATGAAGTACCATTCTATGGTACACAATGGAAAAAATGTCCTAGTTATATTAATGATCCTAATAAACTATTAGAGATAACAACTATATCAGATAATGATTGGGACTATAAAAATATTGTAACATGGGAGTTAAATGATTTACCTCTCACTAAAAAATTTATAGAATTTTATAAAAAGATGAGAGATCATTCAGGTAGGTTTATACAATGGGGAGGAACAGAAAACGCAGCAGATACAAAACCTCCAGGATATAAGTTTGGTTTCAATAGAGATATATGGTATCACTACAAATATAGATTAGACATTTATAAAAGTAATACAGTACAAGAGTTTTTAAATAGTCGTGTAAAAATGAATGAACTTATAGATTATTTAGATATAGATCCTAAATGGAAACTTAATACAGAATCTATCTTTGAAGATGTAAATAAACTAAACAGACTTCATGAGATTTTTGAAGTAGAAATATTAAAAGGATATGACAGAGTATCTGCTAAAGAATTAACAGCACAACAATATAGACCTATTGCAGATGCATGGGAAGCAGTTAACTATATTGTTCATATGAATGAGAAAACACAACCTTTCAAAAGCACACAAGATCATGAACAGATTAATAAAGTATTGTCTGAAAGTTTCCATTATGGAACAACATTAGGACAACATTATATACCTCCCGGAGAAATTATTAAAGAATTTTGTGATATACCTATGGTAGATGAAGACTATAAACATTTTACAACAGAAAAGAAAGGACAAGATCTTCGTTTAGATTTTGGAACTGTAGGTAAAGATTTATATTCTTGTTGGAGTACAAATGATATAGAATTAGCATCAGCAGAGAGAAATTTATCTCAGCAGATAACATACAATCCTTGGATAGGATTTGATTGGGAAACAAAAGAAAATAATCTAGATGAATATAACAAATGGATAAAAGATAATAAAATAGATGTAAATGTAGATATTACACAAGCAAAGTTTACACCGGGTAGACATATATTATCAGACACATGTATTAGTCACCCTCATATTCGAGATCCAAAAACATTTTATAATGAAGTAATAAAAATAACACCAATCTTAGACGGTTGGTGTATAACAGATGATAATAATCAAAAGGTCTTATAAATAAGAGTAAGACCAGGAGTATATATGGCATACAGCAAAAAGGTAGTAGATAGATTTAATGATGTTTTAAATAACCCACAAGCACATGGAGTAGGACGATTTGATCCTAAAGATCCAAACATAGCAACCGGAATGACGGGAGCGCCAGCATGTGGAGATGTTATGAAGTTAGATTTAAAAGTAGATCCTGATACTGATGTTATATTAGATGTTAAATTTAAGACTTACGGTTGTGGTTCGGCTATTGCCAGTTCAACAATGTTCGTAGAAATGCTAAAAGGTATAACAATGACAGAAGCTTTGGAAATTAAAGATAAGGATATAGCAGCAGCGCTAGAATTACCTCCTATCAAATTACATTGTTCTGTTCTCGCAGAGGATTCTATCAAACAAGCTCTAAAAGATTGGGATACTAAGAAAGCACACAGGCAACATAACAGGGCACCGGATGTCAACAGTTAGTACTTATAATCCTAACATAATACCAACGAATAGTGGACCTAGAATAGATTTTACAGACACTGCGTTACAAGAAGTTCTTAATAGAATAGAAAAAAAGGACAGTAAAGGTGTTAGGTTTGCTTTAACAGGCGGTGGGTGTGCAGGTTTCTCATATGAGTTTAACTATGCAGACAATGGTATGGAGAACGATATCCCAATTGACTTTGGGAAATTTACATTATGGTTATGCCCTTTATCTGAGACATATTTAGATGGTACTATTATATCTTGGAAAGTCGAAGGACTTAATGAGGGTTTTGAGTTTATTAATCCACAAGAAAAATCATCTTGTGGTTGTGGAATATCAGTACAATTTGAATAGGAGTATATTATGGCAAAAGCATGGAGTGGAAAGATCACACATAGTGGTGTAAAGAAATCAACATCACAAGGACAAGGTGGAAGAGGTAGAAAAGTTAAAATATCTACTTCCACGATGAACAAGAACAAAAAAAGAAGTTATAAAAAGTACAGAGGACAAGGTAAATGACAACAACAAATATAACTAATGTCTCGGATGCGAGTTGGAGTAACAATAACCCTAACGAGTTAGATTACTTACGACCCAATGCGTTTAAGTTTCAAATACATAACATTCCGAACGTCAGTTACTTTTGTCAAGCAGCTAACATACCTGAAATTAATTTACCCCCTGCACAACAACCAACACCACTAGTAGATATACCACATCCAGGTGACAAACTAGAGTTTGGTGTTTTAATGATACGATTCCTCATACAAGAGGACATGAAAAACTATAAAGAACTATATGATTGGTTAATTGGCTTAGGTTTTCCTGAGGACCATAAACAATACGCAGCTTATGGTAATAAACAAGCATATAGGTTCCCAGATATTGATCCAACTAAACAACAGGCACTAGGACAGTTTTCAGATGCCTCTTTGTTCTTGTTGGACTCCAATAACAACTTACAAACAGAGTTCCAATTCAGAGATGCCTTCCCTGTTAGTTTACAAGGGTTGGATTTTGAGATTTCGTCAGGCCAAACAGATTATATGGTAGGTGTAGCCATGTTTAGGTACAGAGACTACATCATTAATACAACTGTTTAACCAAAAGGTACAATAAGTCCTTGACTCCTACTAGTTAAGGTCATATAATGTGTATATTATGATAACTCTACAAGAATTACAAAACATGTGGAAAGAAGACTGTAAGGTTGATGAACTTAACCTTGGACAGGAGTCTACACGCATACCAGAACTACATTCCAAGTATCTTAATCACCTAACCACATTTAGATTACAATGTAGGAAAGCACAAAGCTCATTATTTAATATGAGAAGGCTGAAATGGAAATATTATCGTGGAGAGTTGGATCAAAAGGAATTAAATGATTTAGGCTGGGATCAATACTTAGGCAATGCACCTTTGAATAATCAGATGAATGACTTCTTAGACACAGACCCTGATGTTATTAAATTAACCGACAAATTAGAGTATCTAAACACTTGTATGTCGCTCTGTGAGAGTGTTTTAAAGTCGATTTCTAGCCGTTCTTTTGATATTAAAAACGCTATTGAATGGACCAAGTTTAGCAATGGGCTCTTATAGTGAAAAATATTTGGCCGGTATCTAGGAGCAAAAAAAGTTGATCAAGGTAACAAAGAAAGACGAAGTATATCTTAAGATAGATACAGACTTAAGCACTGATCAAGAAATATGTGACTTCTTTACATTTGAAGTACCCGGTGCTAAGTTTATGCCATTATATAAAAACAGAATGTGGGACGGCAAAGCAAGACTATATAGTATGTACACTAAAGAACTATATGTTGGTTTGCTACCTTACTTAAAAGAGTTTGCTGAAACATTAGAATACAAAATAGAAGAAGATGTTCCAGACATAAGTGAAGAAATAGACATAGATAAATTTACTAAAGAACTGAGGTTACAATCCAATGAGAAAGACATCGAGATACGAGATTATCAGAAAGAGGCAATTACGAAAGCAGTTAATGTGGGAAGAACTTTGCTCTTATCTCCTACTGCTTCTGGGAAGTCTCTTATTATTTACAGCCTTATTCGTTATCACCAGTTAAAAGGTAGAAAGCAGTTAATAATTGTTCCTACTACATCACTGGTAGAACAAATGTACGGAGACTTTGCAGACTACTCAACAGCTAATGGTTGGAAAGTACAAGAAAATTGCCACAAAATATATGGAGGCAAAGTAAAACACAATGACGCTCCAATAACTATTAGTACATGGCAATCTATATACAAGTATCCTAAGAAATGGTTTGAAGACTTTGATGTGTTCTATGGAGATGAGGCACACTTATTTAAAGCAAAATCCTTAACAACTCTTATGAACAAATGTGTTAATACAAAGTACAGAATAGGAACTACAGGTACATTAGATGGAACAAAGACACATAGACTAGTATTAGAAGGAACCTTTGGTCAAGTACATAAAGTTACAACAACTAAAAAATTAATGGACGATAAACAACTAGCAAATTTAAAAATTATATGTTGTACATTAAACTATAAGGACGCAGAAAGAAAACTAATTAAAGGAATGACATACCAAGAAGAAATAGATTGGATTGTTACTAACCCAGAACGAAATAATATTATTAAGAACTTAACAATGGCACAAGATGGTAATACTTTATTGTTATTTCAATTTGTAGAAAAACATGGCAAAGTATTATATGATATGCTTAGTGAGGCATGTAAAGATAGAAAAGTATTCTTTGTATTTGGAGGCACAGATACAGAAACAAGAGAAGAGATTAGAGCTCTAACTGAAAAAGAAAGCAATGCTATTATTGTTGCCTCATACGGCACATTTTCAACGGGTATAAATATAAGGAACCTACATAATATTGTCTTTGCCTCTCCTAGTAAGAGTAGAATAAGAAACTTACAAAGTATAGGAAGAGGATTAAGAAAAGGAGACAATAAAGTTACTTGTAATCTTTTTGATATTGGTGATGATTTATCGTGGAAGTCTAAAAAGAATTACACACTTAATCATTTAATAGAGAGGATCAAGATTTATAACGAAGAAGGCTTTGATTATAAACTTGTTAAAATAGATGTCTAAAGAAATAAGCATAGTTAAATTAATGGATGGATCTACAATAGTTGGCAGAATAGAATATGGAAAAGACTGTATTGAAATAGAACATCCTATAGAATTAATATCTAATGTGTTAACTGTTAATCAACAACTAGGTGAATCAATAAGTTTAAGACCTTGGATGGCAATATCAGATGAGACAATTTTTGTCGTAGAAAGAATACAAATAATTACAATAGGAATATTGGCAAAAGATTTTGAAATAGGTTATGAAAAAATGGTTGATAACATTTACAATCAACCAACTAATTGGTCAGGAGATTTATATAGAATGGAAGATCAAATAGAAGAGTCTGAACTTGATGTAGATACACTAACAGAATTGGCAGACGCAGTTATAAAAAATAAAATACATTAAAGATATGAGAGAATTGGGAATAGTTTTAGTAGGGTGTGCAGTGTTTATGATATTTTTCATGGGTGTTATATATCCAGGTGTTGAACACAAGAATGTTAAAAGTAATACAACATGCACAGGACAATGTTATGCAGATTATGTTGAAGAGAATGGAACAGTGGTAGAAATATTACAAGCACAACAGGCATTAGCAGCAGGAGATCCTTTTAGTGATATTAGAAGTTTATGGTCAGGTTGTGCAGCATGTCATGGGAAACAAGGACAGGGACAAGGAATGTTTCCTATGTTAGCAGGACAAAGTAAAGACTATATTAGTGGTAGACTTATCTCATATAAGAATAGAGAGAAGGTAGGCATGAACAGTAGTATGATGTGGGGACAAGCAACAAATTTGTCCACTAAAGAAATTGAATTAATAGGAGAATTTGTAGAAGCAAATTTTCCAAGCAAATAGGAGTATATTATGGCTAAAAGGAGAGATCCAAATTCAGCTCACTACATAGACAACAAGGAATTTCTTGTAAAGATAAGTGAGTATCGAGAAAAAAGAATTGAGGCAGAGGAATGTGGCGAACCCAAACCTCAAGTAACAAATTATCTAGGAGAGTGTTTTGTTAAAATAGCAAATCACTTGGCATATAAATCTAATTTTGTAAACTATACATTTAGAGATGAAATGATTTTAGATGGTATTGAAAATTGTCTTACATATATGGACAACTTTAATCCTGAGAAATCTAAAAATCCTTTTGCATACTTTACACAAATCACATACTATGCTTTCATTAGGCGTATCCAAAAAGAGAAACGACAAATGGAAACTAAGTTTAAATACATTAAGAGCTTAGACATAGAACAAATTTTAGAACAAAGTGATGGTGAAACTCATACAAACGAGTATCTAAGTTATATGAGAAACATCATTGAACAAGCTGAGGCAGACAATGCTAAGGCAGACGAAGCTAATAAAAATAAAAAGGTAATTAAAAGAAGGCCTAAATATTTAGATGAGAAAATTAAAGCAGAGGAAGCAGCTGCTAAGGAGAAGGAAGAAAAAGGTCAACCAAAAGACCAACTTTTCGATTGATTATTGGTTAGGCATTATATATAATATCATATTATGAAACTGAGATACAGCGAAGCATTTTATTCTATACAAGGCGAAGGTAGATTCGTAGGAGTTCCAAGCATATTTTTAAGAGTGTTTGGTTGTAACTTTGAATGTGCTGGCTTTGGACAAGAACGAGGCAAGTATATTGCTACAGATCAGATGCCTTATATGACAGATCCTAAAGGCGATAAAAATCACCCAGAAGCATACAAATCCATAGACGAACTACCTGTTACACCTGTTGGTTGTGATAGTTCTGCTAGTTGGGCTATGAAATACAAACATTTACAAATGACTAAGACTGTAGAAGAAGTCTATGAACATATCATAAGTCTTTTGCCTAATGGAAAGTTTGATGAGAAAGAAGATATACACTTAGTTATTACAGGTGGTGAACCTTTATTAGGTTGGCAAAGAGTATGGCCTGAACTTATTGAAATGCTAATGTTTAATGGATTACAAAATGTTACCTTTGAAACTAATGGTACACAGGAAGTCAAACCTGAACTAGCAAACTTTTTTAATGCTAATCATAATAGAATACATGTAACATGGAGTACATCTCCTAAGTTAAGTATTAGTGGAGAGAAACAAGAAGAGGCTTTGATCCCTGATGCTTTAGTTACAATGAACCAAGTTTACAATAGTTATCTATATAATAAATTTGTTGTAAGAGATATAGAAGACTTTGATGAGGTAGATCATTTTTATCTCACATATCAGAAAAGCGGGGTACAGGTAGATGCTGTTTACTGTATGCCTGAAGGAGCAACATTAGAACAACAAACACTAACTGCTAAAGGCGTAGCAGAAGCTTGTATGAAAACAGGATACAAGTTTAGCCCTCGATTACATATCGATTTATTTGGCAACGCGTGGGGTACTTAAATGAAATGGAAAGATATAAAGGAAACATTATGGGGACAAAATCCTCAGCAAGATATTGATACTTGGAAAGAACCTGATCCTGATGATGTAACAATAGATAACGCTTATAAGACTAGGTGGATTTGGTATCATACTATATTAGCAGTAGAATTATTCTTGGTAGTTATTATACAGCTGTTAATATTATTTTTATTGGCGGTTAAGTTATGACAGGCATAGAAATAGCAAGAGTATTACACGCAGATGGTAGTGCTTACAAAATGGGTAGACTTGTTTATGGAACCTATGAAGAAATAGAAGCTTGGTGTGAAGAGAAAAATATGTGGGTTGATAGATATATGGACCATGTAAATCCTTCTACTGTTTACAATACAGGAGAATGGGTAGGTAAAGGAATGTCAGATCCTTTTGCAGTATCTGTACCTTATGATTACAGTAAAGCAAAACCTAAAGGAACATTTAATACAAGGGGAGTGAATACTGAAAAATGGTAGACGATAGCAGAATGTATGTGTCTTGGAATGAGATAGAAAATCTTGTAAATGGACTATATGAAAGACTAAAAGACGAGAACATAGACAAAGTGGTAGGTATAGCAAGAGGAGGATTAATTCCTGGTGTTATGTTATCACACAAACTAGGTGCAGGCTTTGAGCCTCTTGAATGGCAAACTAGAGATGGGGAGTTTCAAGATAGGATTAAAGCTAACGGATTCAACAAAAATTTAAAAGGCACTATTTTTGTTGATGATATTTGTGATAGTGCCTTAACAATAAAACAGATCAAGGAAATTATTCCGAAAAGCCGGTGGGCTGTATTACACCAAAAGGCTGATATACATCTTGACTTTGTAGGCGAAAGACTGCATAATAACGATAAATGGATAGTTTACCCTTGGGAGTTATAATCTCATACAGGAGAAGTAATGAAGATAAGCGAAGAAATAAAACAAAGGTTGCTTAAAGCAGGACAGCGCTTTTATGCTGGAGATAATATCTCTAGTGTACTAGAGCCAGGCGATAAACAAAAATTAATTGACGAACTAGTTCCTAGTTTTGAACAAGTATTACAAGGACTAGTTATAGATGTAGAGAATGATCCTAACAGTAAGGATACTCCTAGACGTCTAGCAAAAATGTATATTAATGAAATTATGTCTGGTAGATATAATAATATGCCTAACCCTAATAGTTTTCCTAACTATGTGGAAGGTGGTTATGAAGGTATGTTGGTAGTGAGAAGTGAATTAAAAAGTATGTGTTCACATCATCATCAGCCTGTTGCAGGTATTGCCTACATAGGATTAATTGCAGGTGATAAACTATTAGGCTTATCTAAATATACAAGGATAGCACAATGGTGTGCTAGACGAGGTACACTACAAGAAGAACTTAATGTAATGATAGCTAATGAAATACAGAACCAATGTGAAACAGAACATGTTGGAGTCTATATACAGGCTACGCATGGTTGTTGTGAGAACAGAGGCATCATGGCACATAGTTCCATGACACAAACAACTGTATTAAGAGGTGGCTTTAAAGAACCTGATCTAAAGAAAGAGTTCTTTGATAACATTACCCAACAACAAATGGTGAACCCTAGATAATGGATACTAGTAAACAAGTAGTCGTTGACTTAGAAACATTAAGCATACATCCTAATGCGTGTATCGTATCTATTGGTGCAGTACTAATAGAAGACATGGAAATTACAGATACATTTTATATTAATGTTGACGGTAGAACTTGTAAAGAGGCAGGACTACATATAGATCCTGACACAATTAAATGGTGGGGAGAACAAAGTAAAGAAGCACAAGAGGCTTGGCAAAAAGATCCTGTTCCTTTACAAGAAGCAATAGATAAATTTACATTATGGTATGGCAAAGAGTCTATTCCTATTTGGGGTTATGGTGCCAACTTTGATGTAGTTATATTAGAGAGTGCTTACAGAGCTTTAGACATGAGTATCCCTTGGAAGTTCTGGGACATATCATGTTTAAGAACATTAATGAATGTCTTGGATAAAAGATTACCTAAGGCAAACAATCACAATGCGTTAGATGACGCTAAGGCAGAAGCAGAAGTATTAATTGAGATATTAAAATCATGAGTAGAAAATTAGATTATGTAGTTTCAGGTACAAGTTATATGAGGTTTAGTAACCCAGGTATAGCTAAAGATGAAACGAATGCAAGTATTATTAACATGCTAATAGATAAATTAGTAACAGATGTCCATAGTCATAAGTTTTCTATGTTATATAATGGACATACAGAGTCTAGTTTTGGAGATAGATTTACAGCATATAAAGATCATGTACATGAAATACATGCAGACTCAGGTGGGTTACAAATTGTTACACAAGGTATGGTTATTACAGATGAATTGAAAGACAAAGTATATGAGAACCAGGCTAAGTGGGCAGATGTGGGTATGTGCTTTGATGAGATACCTGTTATACTTACAGGTGATAGATCAGATAGGAATGATACAAAAGCTAGGTTCTTTGACTTTGAAAACTATGAAGAACTGGCTCGTAAGACAGGTAGGAATGTTAAAAGACAATTAGAAATATTTGAAAAGAACGATAGTAATTGTAAACCTTATATTATTTTACAGGGTAACTGTATTGATACATATCTAAGATGGTATGAATGTTTAATGGAAGAAGTTCCTGCAGAATGGCATGACAGAATTGGTGGTGTGGCAATGGGAGCAGCAGCTCTAGGCACAGGTCCATTAGAAGATGTTAAACGAGCCTTTATTGCTAGTGAGATTGCTAAGGTATGGCCACAAGATACTATGCACTTACATGTATTAGGTGTAGGTAGTATTAGGCGTATGATTCCTTATCTAGTCTTTTGTCAGAATGGTTTGTATGATAATGTAGAAATATCTTATGACTCTACAACTCATAGTAGGGCGGTTGAGACAGGTTTATATTACATGGGACAAGGCACAACTAAGTTTAGCAGAAAGATGTCTAATTTGTATCGAGAAATGTACGATAATGTACAGGAAACTATCAATTTAGGCGTAGATTTAGACGAATTTCACACCATTATGAATACACCTAGCATGAAGGCAAAAGAAAAATATGGCAACCTAAACAAATGGATATATGTTAGGACAGCATTTATCCTTATGTCTATTAGAAACTTTATGGCACACCTAGAAAAGATGATGAATGATAAAGAAACCCTTTTAGCATTTACGGGTAAGATGAAACTTGACGGACAGTTCAGGAATCTCTATAATGTAACTAATCGTGAGCAGTATGATGCTTGGGAAAATAACCAGTACTTAGGTGGTAGTATGAAGAGTATGGCAGTAGGAACAGAAGCACCTAGTAGTTTAGAGGATTTGTTTGTATGATAGATAAGGTAGTAGAACACATTGAATTTTGTAAGTGTAATTGGAAAACTATTTTTATAGGTAGTTTCTGTATGCACTTTGTATTTGATTGGTTTATATTTGGATTGGGTGTACTATTAGGTATGCACATAGGACATTAACATGAATATATTTTTACTTAATGAAAATCCATTACTATGTGCAGAACAACATTGTGATAAGCATGTTGTTAAAATGGTAATTGAATACGCACAGCTTATGTCTACAGCACATAGGTATTTAGACGGAGAACTATATGGCGAACTTACAGACAAAGGTAGAAAAATTAAAAGGTGGCGACATCCAAACTCTAACATGGAGGCTACTTTATACAAGGCCAGTCATGTCAACCATCCAGATGGTTTATGGGTTAGAAATAGTTCTGCCAATTATGATTATCTATATGATCTATGGCTTAAACTATGTAAAGAATATACTCACAGGTATGGTAGGCTACACTTAACACAAGAAAAATTAGAACACTTACTTAGGTATGCTCCTAAAAATATTCGATTTTCTAGTGAGGCAGATGTAAAAGGTTTACCACTAGCAATGCCTGATGATGTAAAAGGTGAGAGTGTAGTCAACTCTTATCGTAGGTATTACAACAAATACAAAATTGACTTTGCTAAATATACAAACAGAGAGGAACCAACATGGCTATTAAGAACAGGTACATAAAAGTATCATTCCAAAGAGAAGGCATACATAAATTTCCAGGTGCAGATACAAATCCTGAATATGCTACAGGTGACTGGCGTGATGTTAGTTTCTTAGGTTATCCTCACAGACACATCTTTCATTTTTATGTAACCATGGGTGTTTCTCATAACGATAGAGATGTAGAGTTCATACAATTTAAGCGTGAACTAGAAAGACAGTTTGAACAAGGTGTATTACAACTAGATTACCAATCATGTGAAATGATAGCAGAGTCTCTTATAAATTATATAGAAGAGAACTATCCTAATCGTGCAGTACAAGTTGAAGTATATGAAGACGATGAAAACGGAGGCATAATACAGAATGATTTATTTAGTTGATTTAGAATATGTAGAGACTAGATATACTGCCCAATGGAAAGATTGTTTTCCTCAGCAGATAGCAGATGAAACAGGACAAGACATTACAGTTATAGAAGGTCCTTCAGACATTGCTAATGTAGTTACTCCAGGTGCCTTCTTAGACTTTGCAGGCACAAACATATACAAGTCAGAACAAATAAAAATTATTGCACAACATTTTCAGAATGGAGATATACAAGATGGAGATCATTTTGTATTCGCAGATGCCTGGCATCCAGGTGTTTTACAAATTAAATATATGGCAGAACTATTAGGTAAAAAGATTACTCTACATGGTTTATGGCATGCAGGTAGTTATGACCCTCAGGATTTTTTAGGTAGACTAATAGGAGATGCTAATTGGGTTAGGAATACAGAGTATGCTATGTTTGATGCGTTTGATAAAAACTATTTTGCTAGTAATTTTCATATTAATTTATTTGCTAGTGTTATGTTTCCAGATCCAGAAACAAAAGACTATTTAGAAAGTAAAATTGTTAGAACAGGATGGCCTATGGAGTATTTAGGTAAGCATATAGGACATACTTATGAAAAAGCAGATATTATTTTGTTTCCTCACAGGGACGCACCTGAAAAACAATTAGATATCTTTTTAGATCTAAAGAAAGAATTACCTGAGTATGTGTTTATTAATTGTAATGATTTTAATCTTACAAAGCCAGAGTATAACAAATTAATAGAACAATCTAAGATGGTATTCTCAGCAAACTTACAAGAAACATTAGGTATTAGCTGTTATGAGATACTAAGATCGGGTGGCATTCCACTTGTTCCTAATAGGCTATCTTATATAGAAATGTATGAGGATATATTTAAATACCCAACACAATTTACAGAAAGTTTTGAGTCTTATGAAGGACACAAAGAAATACTTTTAGGAAAAATAAGAACATTAATGAATAACTTTTATGCAGAAGAAATACAAAGTGCCATTAAAAGTAATCGAGAGGCTTTAGAGGAACAATACTTTACAGCTACAAATTTATATCAGGAGTTAAAATAGATGAGAGAATTTAAATATTATTCTACAAAAACTTATGGACATGAGGAAGGATTATCATGTATGTTTAGGCAACCACTAGCATCACATAGCCATTGCAGTTTATTACATGGTTATGCTTTATCATTTAGTTTTAAGTTTGGTTGTGAAAACCTAGACGACAAAAATTGGGTTGTGGATTTTGGTAACTTAAAAATGTTAAAACAATGGTTAAAAGATTCTTTTGATCACAAACATGCAGTTGATAAAGACGATCCTGAGATTAAAACATTTTTAAAACTAGAGGAACAAGGACTATCAGAAGTAGTGGTAATGAATGGTGTAGGTTGTGAGAAATTTGCAGAACAAGCATTCCATTATGCTGATGAACTGGTACAACAATTAACTGACGGGAGATGTTTTGCTGTTAGTTGCGAGGTAAGAGAACACGGGGCGAACAGCGCTATATACGAGGGCTAAATATGAGAGTAGCTCTAGTTACGGACACCCACTTTGGTGCCAGATCAGATAGTTTAGCGTTCGATGCTTACTTTGCTAAGTTTTATGATGAAATATTTTTTCCTTACTTAGTAGAACATGACATTAAAACAATATGTCATCTAGGAGATATATTTGATAGGCGTAAGTATATAAACTTCAATACATTAAAGTCTTGTAAAAGATACTTCTTTCAGAAGGCACAAGATTTAGATATTGAAATACATATGATTCCAGGCAATCATGATACTTACTTTAAAAACACAAATGATGTTAACAGCCCTGACTTATTGTTAGGAGAATATAATAACATAACATTATACCAAGAGCCAGTGGAAATAATGTTAGATAGAGAGAAGGTACTTTACCTTCCATGGATATGTGGTGAAAATTATGACAGGACTATGGCCAAAATTAAAGAATCTGACGCAAAGACTTGCTTCGGACATTTCGAATTCGCAGGTTACTTCCTACTTCCTGGAATGCCTAATCTTCATGGCATGGATACTGACGCTTTTTCTAACTTTGACCTTGTGGTTAGTGGCCATTTTCATCATAGGCATAGTAGAGGCAATATTACATACATGGGAAACCCTTATGAGATCACTTGGTCTGACTATGAAGACCCAAGAGGTTTCGCCATTTATGACACGGTTAAAAGAGATTTGGAGTACATTAATAACCCGTTTAGAATCTTCCACAAAATTTATTACGACGATAGCCATTTCGAGGGTGTCAATGATATTAGCAATTTTGATTTTAATACTATTGTTGGTGGTAGTGTTAAGTTAATTGTAACAAAGAAAACAGACTTCACACGCTTTGATCATTTTGTAGACAAACTATATCAGTCTAATCTTATTGATCTAAAAATTATAGAAGACTTCTCAGAGTTTGAGGATGAAGCACTAGGCGAAGATATAGACTTAGAAGATACAATGACATTACTAAAAGAATATGTTGATGTTGTTGAAACAGATTTAGATAAACAAAGAATTAAAAACTTATTACAGAGCCTATATGTAGAGGCACAAGATACTTTATGATAAATTTTACAACAATAAAATGGAAAAACTTTTTATCTACAGGCAATGCTTGGACAGAAATAGATTTTGAAAGAAGTCCTAGTACATTAATTATAGGTGAGAACGGCTCGGGTAAATCTACATTATTAGATGCTTTGACATTTGCATTGTTTAATAAACCTTTTAGAAATGTAGCTAAACCTCAGCTCGTTAATACTATTAATGGTAAGAATTGTTTAGTGGAAATAAATTTTAGTATAGGTAGTAAGAACTATTCTATTAGAAGAGGATTACAACCGAGAGTATTTGATATAACAGTTAACGGTGAACAGATAGATAAGAACGCTAACATCAGAGACTTTCAGAAGTATTTGGAGGAGTCCATATTAAAACTCAATTATAAATC
>Ga0163179_10001770_pt1 | contig 15121 bp, 24 predicted proteins | sample AtlANTMetagenome_FD_109643 | JGI IMG/M metagenome (GOLD analysis project Ga0163179, IMG submission 109643) | Marine eukaryotic phytoplankton communities from the Atlantic Ocean - Atlantic ANT 2 Metagenome | ecosystem: Environmental > Aquatic > Marine > Oceanic | place: North Atlantic Ocean...
AATTTATAGCCGAACATAATCCTCCAATAAGCTGGTTTGTTGAAAATGTTTTAATGTCTTATATAACAGGAGGAATTAAAAATTTTGATGGTTTATTAAGTATTACTAAATCATATTCAATAAGTTTTATACCTAAAGTTTTAAATGACAAAATTGATAAAGCTGGTTATAAAGATAAAATGCCTGATAATGAAGATGGATCAAAGTTTGATGTTTTTAATAATCCTATAATAAGATATTGGAAAAGTGGTGTAATATCAAAACCAAAAGATGGAGATATAACTTATATGGGTTTTGGTATAAGATTTAGAAAAAAAGGGGATAAAGTTGTAGGAAATACAAAAGGAACATCTTTAAGCGATTTATTTAATAAACTTTTACAAAATTCAGAAGGTGTTGAATGGAGAAAAAGAATTCAAAAAAATGATGCTAAAATTGCTGGTAAACAAAAAACACAAAGTTTATTTAAAAAATTTTTTGGTATACCTTATCAAGCTGAAGATTTTGCCGGATTACTTTATGAAACATTAGGTAAAGGAAAATTAGGTGAACAACAAATGGAATTTTATAAAGAAACATTATATAAACCATTTGCAGAAGGTATAAGAAAATATGAAGTAGCAAGACAGCAAGCTCTTTTAAAATGGGCAGTATTAAAAAATAAAGTAAAAAAGTTTATTCCTAAAGGTTTAAAAGACGTATATGATAAAGAATCTAATTTAACAAATGAACATGCTATTAGAATCTATATATGGCAAAAGCAAGGCATGATTGATATAGATGTAGCTGATGACGCTAGTGTAACTAATAGTTTAGAATTAAGCCAAAACAAAATTGATGATGCATTTAATTTAGTTGAACGTAATCCAGGATTAAAGAAAATGGCTAAAGAACTTATGGATCTTTTCCCTGAAGGTTATCCAAGTCCATCGCAAGGCTGGGTTGGTGGCGGCATACAAACAGATTTATTAAGTAATATTAATGGAGAGAAAAGAACTAAATTTTTAGAAGAATGGCAACAAAATGTTGATGAGATATTTAGCCAAGATAATTTAAATAAACTAGAAAGTTTATATGGCGAAGAATATGTTAAAAGTTTAAAAGATGCTTTGCAAGCAATGAAAACAGGAAGAAACAGAATATTTGGTTCAAGACTTCCGTTTGAAAAACAATTAACAGCTTGGATTACAGGTTCTGTAGGTACTATAATGTTTTTAAATGCTCGTTCTGCTCTTTTACAATTAATTTCATCTATAAACTTTTTAAATCTTTCAGATAACAATCCTATAGCAGCGGCAGGAGCGGTTGCAAATACAAAACAATATTATAAAGATATTGCATTTCTTTATAATTCAGATTTTTTAAAAGGCAGAAGAGGCGGTTTAAGAACAGATATAAATGCAGATGACATTGCACGAGCAGCAGATGAAAGTGGTAATATAGTAAACCGATTAGCTGCAACTCTTTTGAAAAAAGGTTTTGTATTAACACAAGTTGCGGATTCAATAGCAATTGTTACAGGAGGTGCTACTTTTTATAGAAATAGAATTAACTCTCTTGTAAAAAAAGGAATGAGTAAAAAAGAAGCAGAAAAAGAAGCTTTTTTACAATTTCAAGAACTTACAGAAGAAAGTCAACAATCGTCTAGGCCTGATAAACTTTCACGTCAACAAAGAAGTAGTTTAGGTCGCTTTATTTTGAACTTTGCAAACACACCTATGCAATATAATAGATTAATTAAAAAAGCTGTTTTAGACTTATCTTATGGTAGAGGAGATACTAAAACTAATATTTCAAAAATTTTATATTATGGTGCAGTACAAAATGCAATTTTTACAGGTTTACAACAAGGATTATTTGCAATGCTTTTTGATGATGAAGAAGATGATGAAAAAAAATTAGTTAGTAATCAACAAAAACTTGCTGATGGATTAAATGGTATGCTAAATACTTTATTAAGAGGTACTGGAATGTATGGTGCTTTAGGTGCTGCGGGACTTAGTATATTTGATCATATTAAAAGAAAAAAAGAAATTGGTAGAGGATTTGATGATACAGATATGGAGTTGGTTGGTATATCACCATCGCTTTCTGCAAAACTTAGAAAAATAAGAACAATAGAAAGATATTATTCATGGAAACAATATAAAGAAAAAATGAATGATTTTAGTATAGATAATACTCATCTTAGAGCAGCTGCAGTAGGATTAGAAATTGCAAATATCCCAGCTGAAAGAATATTAAGAAAAATGGATAATATTAAATCAGCAATGGAAACCGAGCATTCCATAATGATACGAGTTGCATTTGCATTAGGATGGAGCAAGTGGAGTTTAAATATAAAAGATGAAAAACCAGTAAAACCATTTATTATACCAAAAGGAAAAGGAAGAACAAGAACAAGAACACGAACAAGAACACGGACAAGATAAAATGAATGGATATAAAAAAGATTTAAGACATTACGCTGGAGCGGCAGGAATATTTTTATTGGTAATAGCTTTATTATTATTTTTAAGTTTTTATCAAATACCTAGAGAAAACAAAGATATATTTGTATCTATAATTGGTATGATTGTAGGTTCATTATCTGTGGTTGTATATACTATTATAGGTAAAAATCCAGATGAAGTAAATTCATTACAGAAAAAAGTTGAATCATTACAATCACTCACTGATCAAATGGAAAAAAGAAATGATCAATTAGAGCGTATGATAATTAAAATGCAAGAAGAAACAATAGATAAATTATCTTTAATGGGTACATTTTATGTAGATGATTTAAGAAATAATTTAAAAACTAAATAAATGACGGGATATAATATAATAACATCAAAAGCAAAAAACATGGCATTAAAAAAAGATGCTTGTTATAGAAAAGTTGTAAGTCGTTACGGACCTAAAAACTCTGCTTATAGAAGTGGAGCAATGGCTAAGTGTAGAAAAGTTGGTGCAGCAAATTGGGGTAATAAATCTAAAGGTAAATAATTATGCCCTACGAAAGTGATGCTCAAAGAAAAGCTGTATGGGCTAGCCGTAATGAACGCGGTGAAAAAGGTCCAATAAAAAAAACAGAACCTAGAATGTTTTCTCCGTTTAAAAAAGTACGCAAAACAGCAAAAGGATTAGCTCTTAAAAGATGGTTTAAAGAAGATTGGAGAACACCTAGTGGCAAAAAAGGTTATGAAGGTGGAGAAAATACATTTAGACCTACTAAAAGAGTTTCGAGTAAAACTCCCGCAACCTGGAATGAATTAACTCCAAGTCAAAAAGCACGTGCTAAAAGAGAAAAAAATACTAGGGGTAGGGTAAGTAAATATAAAAAATAATGGAACCATTAAAAGTATACGGAATTAACATAACAGCTTTATTCGCAACAATTATGCCACTAAACCAAACCCTTCAAACTTGCGTATTAATATTAACTATAGTATATACTGTAATACAAATATATTATAAGGTAAAATCTAAATAATATAAGTTTTTACAGCTTTTATTCTATCATCTGCATCTACTAACATTTGCAACGCCTCTTCAGCATTTTTATAAAAATCACCTGTGGAGTGATCTCCTATGCCTACAGCTTTATTATTTAATAATTCTAAAGTTAATAATGCTTTTGCTTTATCTGCTTCTGCTGAAGCTAATAACATTTCTTTTAAAGTTCCCATAATTTTATTTATTTATCCATCGCAAGACACACAGTTGGGATCCATAGCTGCTTGTGCAATATCTCCCCTTAATACACTTTCCGTTCTAACATAATATAAAGTTTTTATACCTTTTTTCCATGCTTCAAAATGAACTTGATTAATCCATTTTGGTGAAGCTTCTGATGGAAATGCTAAATTAAGTGAAACAGACTGATCTATATAATCTTGTCTTATACCTGCTTGTCTTATTAATTCTAATTGATTTATTTCTTTAAATGTTTTAAATACGTTTTTAATTGATTCCCCTTCTTCTTTGTTAAGTCTTCCTGACTCGTCATAATACCATCCGTTGAGTGGTTTAAGCCCTTGTACGGACCCACCATCCCTAAGAATCTTATCCCATGTTTCTTTATTATCAATCCCAATTTTTCTAAATGCTTTTTTAAGTTCTAAATTTTTTCTTATAAATGTTCCTTTAGCTGTTTGTTCTGTAAATACATTTGCAGCCCAAGGCTCTATACCTGGTGATATGTTACCAGCTAATTTGCTATTTGATACAGTAGGTGCAATAGCACGGAGATGAGTATTGCGCATACCAGTTCCAGCGCACCATAAAGGTTCACCATAAATTTCTGCCAAAGCTCTTGATGCTCTTTCTGTTTCAATCTTAATTTTTGAAAATATTTCACGTGTTTTAAATTGTGCAGTTAAACCTTCAAATGCTATACCTTTTTTTTGCAAAAGACTATGCCATCCTAAAACTCCTAACCCTAATGCTCTACCTTTAGATGCACTTCTTACAGAGTTTTCAAAACCTCGCATATTTTTAGCTCTTTGAATAAATTCTTCTAATACCCCATCTAAAAACCATATAGAATCATATATTAGATTTGTATTCTTCCATTCATCATATTTTTCCAAATTAACGGAAGACAAACAACAAACAAAACTATGAGACTCATCCGTATGTAATACTATTTCACTACATATATTTGTCATATGTACTTTAAGTCCATTGGTTTTGTATGCTTTTGGATTACCTTTGTTTGTATTTCCTTTAAAAAGGATATAAGGTTCGCCAGTAGCTTTACGCTTTTGTAATAATTTTCCCCATTTTTTTCGTGCTTCTTGATCTCCAGTTTCAAGCTTTCGCATAAACTTATCACCGACCACAGCGCACTGGTGTAAGTTGAGAGACTGTCTATTGATGTCTCCTTTAGGCTCTCTAATTTCCAACCATTCTTCAAAGTCCGCATGTTCAATATTAATATTAACTGATGCAGCTCCTCGTCTGACAGATCCTTGATTAGTGGCAAGTATAGTTGAATCGTATATCTTGCAAAACGGTACCACGCCATCGGATGTTCCATTACCTGTAATTTTAGCTTTAGCGGGTCTTATCATATTAATGCCTATGCCAACCCCGCCACCATGCTTGGCTAAAAGCATCATCTCTAAATTTTTATTTCCTATATCTTGTATGCTATCTGCAACATCAATTCCAAAACAACTTATAGGTAAACCTCTATCTGAACCTGTATTAGATAAAACAGGGGAAGCTAGGCATAGCCATCCTTTCCATATATAATCAAAAAACTTGTCTGCGAATTCTGGTTTATATAATCTTTTGGCCACCGTTTTTGCAACGCGCATATAAGCGTCTTTAGGTGATTCTCCATTTATAAGATAACCTCCTGAAATTGTTTTTTTATATATCTCTGTATCTCCCCATATTGGGTAATCTACGCCTTTCTTCCACTCACTTTTCCACATTCTTTTCTTGTTTCTTTTTAACGTCCTCTTTTAATTTTTCTATTGCTTTATTATATTGTGGAAACTTTTTTACTAATGCCATTGTTCCTAAACTTAAATCTCTTAAATGATGTAATTCAGTAAGAATTTGTTGTATTAGTTTACCAAGTGTTTCCACTTTATTTTTCATTTCAATTAATTTACTTTCTTTCATTATTATATATAGTTAAAAATATTACTGTTTTAATTAAGGTACCTGTTATTATGCCTGTCATAATTTCATAATTAGACATATTAGTTTTTAAAAAAAGAATAACTATTGCATCTAAAATTAGCATTAAAAATATTAATATAATAGATGCATGCTTATTAATAATATCTTTTAATAAACATATTATATATGCATTTATACCTAATAAAAAAGTTGTTATAAATATGTTCATTTACCAAACACTTTCAAAATCTTCATCTTCGTTAGCTTTTGAATAATCAGTTGGCCTAATAGAAAAGAAATCAGTATGAGTGTGCCCGCCGGTAAGATGATAGAACCAATCCAAATTACTCGAGGAAGCTTCGTCATATTTGAAGTACTCTTTAACATCAGTGTAACCAAGCTCATGTATTTTTTCATTAAGACGTTTCCTAATAAATTGTTTAAGATCGTATGATTTAAGATTTTCAATGTCACCTTGTTCAAACATTTTATCAATATATTTTTCTTCTGCTTTAAGCATTGTCTCTGCTGCTTTAATAATGTGATCATAACACTCTTCCTTTAATCCTTTAGTTTCTTCGCACATATGTCTAAATAATTTACATCCCATTTTAGAATGTAAAGATTCATCCCTTACAGACCATTTCATTTGTTGGCCTATACCTTTTAATAGATTACGCAATTGAAAGCTATATAAAACAGCAAAGGCAGAATATAAAGAAACCCCTTCCGCAAAAGCACTAAATACAGCAAGTGACTTGCCTATACCAACTGGATTTTTACCTGTATAACTTACAAGATTTTCAAATCTTTCAGCAGTTGCAGGTTCATGTAAGAAAGCTTCAAAGTTTTCCAACTTAAGTGTTTCATTTAAATAACTGTAAGCTACTGCATGTATTGTTTCTTGTGATCCAAACATCATAGCCATTTGTTGTATTTCGTGTTTAGGAAACCAAGCTACAACTTTTTGTGTCCAATAATCTGATACTGCACATTCTGTTTGCGCAAATCCTAAAAGTATATTGCCAACTAAATTTTTTTCTGATTCAGTAAGTTTTTCATTCCAATCTTTTACATCACCTGACATTGGTATTTCTGTATGAAGCCAAAAGGCTTGTGCTTGTTTAAGCCATCCATCATTATAGTATTCTGGATATTCAAAAGGCTTATAAGGTATTCTTTCGTTAAATAGTCCCATTAATTATTATTTAAAAATTGTTAAACAAATATCTACAAAAGGCAAATATAAAACAATATCAACGTAATCTTTTTCGTCGTAATGTCTTATGCCAATTAATATACCTGGATATAAACCTATGTGTAATTCCCATGCTGTCATCTTCCTTGTCCTTTATAACGTTTAATATAATTTTTACTGCTTTTCAAATTTGATGTTTTTGATTTAGCATGTATCCCAGGTCTTTTTATTTTTTTATTTTCTCTATATATAAAAGCTGCTTGTTTAGCCATAACATTTGATATTATATTTATTATGTAATTCTATTAAATCTTTCCATCTTAAACCACCTTTATTTTGAATAGACCATTTAATAAAATGTTCAATTTGTCTTTGCTTATATTTTATTCTAGCTATTTCTTTTTCGCTTCCTTTATAAGTCTTATGACTGTATCGCATTCTTTTTGATTTTGTGGTTTAAATAATGTATAACTAGGAAATTGTTCTGAAACAAGTTTTTTAAATAATTTCCATCTAAGTGGAAAAGATTCATTAGGCCTTCCTTTACATTCTATAATGAAATTGTCTCCTATAAAATCAGGTGTATATTTTATAGGTAATATTCTTTTACATCCTCTATTAATAAATTCACCTTTAGAATTAGCTTGTCTTTCTATTACTTGATTATCAAAATGAAATCCATTCATTAATACAAAAGTTTCACCTTCGTATTTAGCGCGAATTCTATTTTTTTTTAATCCCATATACATATATCTTTCTAAGCCTGATGCAAATTTAATTCCATCATAACTTATTTTTTTAGATGTTACAGGTCCTCTTTTTTTACTCCTCTTTCTTCGTAGCATCTCTTAAATAGCATTCTTCTATTTCATCTCTTAATACCGATCTAGCTTTTTCAATATAATTAGCTGCATCCATAAGTTCTTCTTGTAAATGATTTAGCCAAGTATCAAGTGTTTGTTCGTCTTTATCTAAGCCCACACCATATTTTTTATAGCCAGCTTCTGCGCGTTTTTGAATCTTTTCAATTACACGGTTAATTATTTTGTCGCTTATTTTACTCATCTTTTACAAATGTTCCGTTAATCATTTTACCTGTTCTTTTAGATATTACATTATAAGATTCTTGAATGCAATCTTCTATTTCTACATGTCTTAACTTAGCTAAGTTAGTTAAAACTATTACCATATCACCAATAGCATCAACTATTTCGGCTTGATTATCTTGTAATAAAGCTTGCGCAAGCTCTCCTGCTTCTTCCATTAGTTTTACATATTGTGTTTTAAAATCACCTTCACCATATAAACCTCTTTCATTAGCCCAATTTCGTATTAAATCAAAATGGTTTTCTTTAGTAGATGAATTTAAAAACTTTTCAGAAAAAGCTTTATTATAAATGTAACATCTTTTCTTATTAAACATAGATACTTTAGCATTTTTTAATATCCATTCTATAGTATCAAATGTAACAGGAAATATTCCGTGTTGAGTATTCCAACTTTGCCCTATTGCATCATTTAAAAAATCTTCAAGATTTTCTAATGTACAAGGAAAAGTAGAAGTTTGTTCTGTAGGATTTACTTTCATTTTCTTTTTAATTAAATTACAATATAATTGTCTATCAACTTTATAGCCATAATGCTTTTGTAAACTTACTTCTCTTTCTGAAATATATTTAACATTATTAGAACTATCTAGTATTTCATATTCGTCCTCATTATATCCCTGTGTAAGCGTAACGCGTTTATATAAATTACGCGTTACACCTATCTTTTTACCGGGAATATGATAAATATAATACATATTATTATTATCTATATTTAGCTACTACTACAACCTTACCATTGCCATAAGCAACGCCCATTCCAATACTATTATATCCATCAAATCCTATTGTATTTGCACCACCATTAGTTGCCCAATATGTTGTTGCATCTAAATAAGGATTATAATTAAGTATTTCATCTGTTGTATCTACTCTATATAGTAGTTCTCCTATGTGATTTGGAAGATTAACTTCATAATTTAAATCTCCTGTTCTAATAATAATATTAGCCCATGATTCTGCTGATAAAGTTAAATCTTGATCGTATTCTAACATAGGATTTAGCTGATATGTTCTAATGGTATTATGAAAAGTAATAGCATCTAGTAAATCAACTGTTTGTGCCTTCATTATAAAAGGCAAAAAGAATAAAATAAATTTAATTGTTTTCATATTAATTTAATTTAAATTGATAATTCCGCTTTTATTGGAGGGTGCGGACTATAACCCTCTAATTTTATGTCTTTATGATTTGGTATTTTTAATTTCTTTAACCCTTTCCGTTTATAGATCCTAATCCCACTATTAATAATAACATTAGGTAATTCACGAAAATCACGGGACAATTGCTCTTTACTTTGATCGATATGATTGTTGTAAAGGTGGCAATCCCCAAAGGAACCAATAAGTTCCCCAGCCACATAATCTGTGTTTTTACAGAGTAACCGTAACAACAAACCATACAAAGCAATATCATAAGGTAAACCGAGAAAGACATCGACAGATCGTTGCTGCCACATAAGATCAAGTTTTCCATTGTTTATATATATTTGAAAATTGTAATGACAAGGAGGCAAAACCATATTAGGTAAATCAGGTGGGTTCCAACAAGAGACCATAAGGCGACGTGAGTGGGGACACTCATTGATGTTACGAATAAGTCTTGTAATTTGGTCCACACCATTAAAACTACGCCACTGATGCCCATATACAGGCCCCAATGTACCGTCCTCTCGTCCTGATTTTTTATAATTGTTATCCCAATAACGAACACCGTTAGTATGAAGATAGTGCAAATCCGTACGTCCTTGCAACATCCAAAAAAGTTCTGTAACCGCATGATTAAAATATATTCTTTTAGTTGTTAATAAAGGAAAGCCAGCAGACATATTATGCCTAATAATCCTACCAAACACAGACCTAGTGCCAGTGCCTGTTCTATCTTCTTTTGGTTTACCACCATATAATATTCCTGAAAGTAATCCTCTATATTCATCTTGTATGTTTATCATAATAATATTTACACGTTTTATATAACTCTTGCCATATTGTATATTTATCATAAATACTAGGAGACAAATTTATTTTTTCACCTCTTTTGTATTTTCCAATATTTATTCCTATTTTCCATTGCCCTGGTTCTTTAAAAATACCAATAGGAGATATTCTTATATTATTATCCATGCAATAACTATGCCACTTTTCTTCTTCAACTGAAGTTGTATAAGAAGGCATTTTGTATGCATCTTTTTTGCCTCTGCTTCTTAACCCACTTCCCATGGCATAATTTGTTCTTTAGTTTCTACTTCATGTGGTATAAAACATCCTGAATTTGGTTCCCATTTAAAATATGCTTCAGCACCGTTTTCACCTAAGTTTTGAAATTTTACTTTTAATACTTTAGCCTTAACAGTTTTGTTTTCCCAATCTCTATGCACTAATATTCCATGGTAACTTGCATCATACCATTCTCCCCCACCTTTAATATTATACATAGTAGGCTCTTCAATCTTACCATCCTTATCTTTATACATTTTAGTAGGATGTGCTACTATAAAAACTAAAACATCAAACTTTTTAGCAAAGGTTTCTATTTTAGTTAGATATTCCATTGTATATTTATTTACGTCATCTGTATTAGAACTTGTGTCTCTTATTTTATTAAATGGATCTATAACTAAACATTTAATTCCTTTACGTTTTACAAGCTCAGCTCCTTTTTTTAATATAGATTCTAAAGTATATCTATCCATATCTATGAAAAAGAAATTATCATTTACATATTGTCCAACTTGATTCCATTTATCAGTCCCAATGTCATGCTTGGTAGGCATACCTTCCCATACTTTACGCATAAGTTTATGTGCATGTAAATATGTTGGAGCATTTTCAGGCGAAGCAAAAGCTATTTTCCATTCGTAATTTCTGTTATACCCCACCACCATTTGATCAACAAAATCAGACTTGCCAGAGGAAGGGATACCAGTAACAGTGATAAACTGACTCGTATAAGTACTGAAAATATTATCAAAATTATGTAACCCAACTTGGTAACCCTTTTTAAAACCATTTTTAACAAAATCTGTAATCTCTGTTTCAATGTCTTTGAACGTAGTAACATTCTCCAAAGGGACTGGGGTTGCACCCGATAAACAGTCCTTAAGTTTTTCTTTTCCATATTTTAATAAATATTCATTTGCATCTTTACAATCTTCATAATTTACTAAGTAACATACGTCAGCTCCTAATCTTCTAACTAATTCTTGTTGTAGTGCTTGCCCAGCTTCATCTTGATCTACAGCAATAATTACTTTTTGTTTGTCTTCAAAATAATCTATACAGTTATCTAAATATTCTAAATTATTAGAATTTAAGGTAGCTCCATTAGGTACAGAAATAACATTATGAATGCCAGCTTCATGAATGCTAAGGGCGTCAATTTCGCCTTCAACAATATAGCAGCTATCATAACCAATGATACTGTTGATATTATAAAATATTTTTTCTGCTCCTTTAAATAGTTTAAAATTTTTTCTACCATCTCTATACTTTATATTTATTATTTGATTACCCATCATATAATTAAATTTGATGGTATTTTCTTTTTTATTAGTTTGAGGCATAAATTCTATACCTTCTGCAATATTAAATTTTTGTATAGTTTCCTTACTTATACCTCTTGTTTCAAACCATTTTAATACTTGTGTGCTGCATGCTTGTTTTTCTAATACAATAGGCTTAGTGTATTCTTTTTCACTTGTGCCTTTTCTTTTATAAGTATGCATTTGAAAAGTATTGTTACAGTTATGACATGTGCCTAATCCTCTGTCCCAATCATATGAGGCACATTTCTTTTTTTGATTTATAGGTTTCCTATTAGAAGAACAAAGAGGGCAAACGCCCTCTTTATTGCCTTCTGGTAATTTGTATTGATTATAATTATCAATAACAAATCCGTTAATTTCAGTTTTATTTATCATTTAAAATGGTAAATCCGGCTCTTCTTCTTTTTGTTGTTTTACTTCCGGTTTAGGTGTAAGTGGTGCAGGATCAGGCATCATACCATTACCCCATACAACTTTTACATTACCTAAATAAACTTTTTCGACCTTAGCTTCTCTTTCTTCTTTTTCTTGAGAAACAATTATTGGTCCTTGATTACCAAATTGATCAACTTCATCATTGATTGTAATAGTAATTGGTAAATACTTACCCTTTTTACCTTCAATAATTTTGTCTTTTGGTATTGATGAAAGATTAATACTTCCTTTTACAATTCCTGCCATATTATTTAATTTAAAGTGTTTTTGTTATAAAATATTGATTAGGATCAAAATCTTCTGTTTTACACCACAATTCGTATACTTCAGTAGCTTTTAATACCCTCTCTTTCCCTGACTCATAAAAGTCATCTGAACAATCAAATAAACCTATTTGATGTGTATTTTTGTCTATAACCATAAATAGTATATCATAACCAAATAGCTCTCTATATATGTAAGCTTGGCTATTATAATTATATTTACGTGCGCTATATTCAAAAGTTTCTATATTACTAGTTGTTTTTAAATCTACAACCAGTTTTTCGTCGTGATTTAATATATCTGCTTTACCTTTCCATAAGTTACCATATAATTTAGTAATACCCGGAATTTCGTATTGAACATTTCCTTTTATATAATCTTTGCATACTTTATTACTTAATAGCTTATCTCGCATTACTTCAATCATGTCAACTTCACGCTCTAATAAACATATTTCACCTCCCGACATTTCTTTATATGCTTTAGTATTTCTGGTTGTACTTTCAATTATTTTAAATTTATGTAGCTTATCAGGTTCTAAAATGCATGTATGAAAATAACTACCCACTACCATAGGTAAAGTGCGTTCATTATTTTTATGAAACATCAAAGGATTTTTCAATAAAATTGATATATCACTATTACTTAAAAATTGTTGTCCAAACTTTCCGTAATAGTTTTCGTCGTCTGTAAGTTTCTCTAATATTTTAGAGACTTGCGTGTCTAATTTCATGTGATTCTAAAAACAATTTGTCTTTATCGGATATATTATATTTAGATTCAATCTTTGTAGTTGAACCTTTACCATTATCTTTAACATAATCTAGTGCTGATTGCCATTCATCTGAATTTCTTTTTAAACTAGGTTTTGTTGGAATAAAGGTAGTAGTTGAATTTTTACCATGCGTGTTAGTAGCATCTGAATCTGCAGTATCATCTATTAGTAATAGATTACCTAATGCATATTTTTTTGCATAAGAAGATGCAGAGCCATATCTTTGTGGCATTTGTTGACCTTTTTGATTAAAGTCTACACCTACTATAGAGCTAGCTTTTATTTCATCTTTACCATCTCTTATGTATGCAGTTGATTTAATAACACCTTCTGATATTTGTTCCTCATCTATGATAAAATATACTTTATGTTTATCATTAAATGGTTTAAGTGATTCGAGAATATCTTCGGCAGATCGAAAGTTATAGTTGCCGAATTTGTTAAATCTGGATTTTTTAGATTTAAACTGTGTTTGAATTAAACTTAATTTTTCGTGAATTGTCATACTTTATATATTACGTGATTTAATTAAAATTTACTGTTTATAACTTAAAGGAAATCAATTACTTGCACTGGATCAACTGTTTCTATTAGTCTGTTTATTGCATCTTTTTTTATTTGAGAAACGCGTACATAAGAAGCACTTCCTTTCATGTTTAATTTAATTGCAATTTGTTTTGCAGACATTTTATCACAGTCTAAACCGTAGCTCATTCTTAATATGTCATATTCCTTTATACTGAGGTAAGTTTCCATGATACTTAATAAATATTTATTTAAAATATCAATATTATATTCCTCTTTTTTATCCTCTATTTCGCTAATCATATTGTTTTCATCTGGTTCGTCAATAGATGAAAATATACTATTAAAAAACATTTCAACAGTTTCTTTTTCTTTTTCAGAATTTTTGCGCATTTCATTTAACTTATGCTCAGGTATTCTAATATTACCTCTATTTATATCTATAGCTCTTCTTATTGCTCCTTTAATTCTTTTAGACATAAAAGATTTAAGTGTTTGATCAGGATTTTCAGATTCATCAATAATTTTCCAGTCTAATTTATCAACTGCTTGTATTAATCCTATATATCCTTCTTGCAATAAATCTAATATACTCATAACACCACTTGCTTGTTGTGTTGTAGAAAATCTTCTTGCAATTTTTTCAACTAATTCTAATTCTTTAACTATCATATCGTTTCGATGGCTACTACTAGGTAAACTTTTAATAGAAGCTATCATATCTTCTTTATGTCTTATATAGTTTGGTAAGTTATACTTTTTCATTATTAAGTATTCTTTTTTCTTTTTTTAATTTATCGGTCATATTGCGATAAATTGTTCTTGGGGTTACATTTAAACTATTAGCAATCTTTTTTATTGTAATAATTTCTTTTTGTTCATGTATAAGTAACATAGCTTCATATATTCCTTCTTCTGTACATTTTCTAATTCTTCCAATGAATCGTCCTACTATTTGTAATTTTTGATTCGTTTTAAGTCCAGAAAAATCTTTAAATATAATTTTTCTTTTTCTGTTTTTTGGTGGCTTACGATAATCTAAACTATAAATACTATCTATAATTTCGTTAAGCATATTCAAAGATACTAAAAAAGTAACAAACTCATTACTTTTATTACATAGATGCTGTGCTAATCTTATAAACTTATTTTTAGTTATATCTTTATTTAAATATAATAAAACAAGTAAATGCCATTTTAAAGATTTATATGTAGTTATTTTTGCACGACTTCTAAATAAGTCATAACATTCATAAGTACCATCTTCAAAATAATATCCCCATTCAAAAGTTTCCGTAGGAATATCACTTATCGGATTTCGTTTATATATAATTCTATGTTTAACCAGCCATTCCAAATTATGTGACATTAGCTCTTTATTTATTTATAATATATACCTTTTGTCATGCTTTTAATAATTTTAATCGTCTTGAATATTTTTTAATTAGAGCTGCTTTTAATTTTAAAGTTCTTATTGGTAATCTATTTTTAGAATGCCCAATTAATACTTCATCAACTATTTCTTTTCTAAGTATATATATTTGTTTCCAAATAAATTCAGAATGTTCTCTTTTTTTGGTTCGGCCTATTAGGCTTTTTAATATTCTTACGAAATTCATTGCATTTAGTTTTTATTTTAAAAAAATCTGTGTAT
>Ga0163179_10001771_pt1 | contig 15105 bp, 8 predicted proteins | sample AtlANTMetagenome_FD_109643 | JGI IMG/M metagenome (GOLD analysis project Ga0163179, IMG submission 109643) | Marine eukaryotic phytoplankton communities from the Atlantic Ocean - Atlantic ANT 2 Metagenome | ecosystem: Environmental > Aquatic > Marine > Oceanic | place: North Atlantic Ocean...
GGATTGTTGTCGTCACAGTCGAGACCACCGATGCCATCACTGTCGAAACCATCTTGATCTAAGTCGGTGTCATCTCGGCCCGAGCAATCCTGGTCGATACCATCATAGGGAATCTCTGTCGCGCCCGGATGTACACCCGCATTGGAATCATTGCAGTCAAGACCACCAAAGGTCGCCGTGTCGTAGCCGTCCAAGTCGGCGTCGAAGTCCGAACCGCCACTGCAATCCTGGTCGATGCCGTCGTACCACAGCTCCGTCGCCGCCGTATTCACACTGGCATCAAAATCATTGCAATCATCGCCACCGTAGACCGAGGAATCAAAACCATCCTCATCTTGGTCATAGTCGGAGTTCCCGTCGCAATCTTGATCGATACCGTCGTACCACACCTCTGTTGCATCCGTGTTCACCGTGGGATCATTGTCATCACAGTCGGTACCACCCACGGAGGTGTCTTCAAAGCCATCGTCGTCGACGTCACGCTCATCGGCACCGTCACAATCCTGATCGATACCATCGTAGGGGATTTCGACAGCGCCTGGATAAATCGACGAATCACCATCGTCACAATCCACATGATCGAAATATCCATCGCCATCTAAGTCTTGGACGTCGGCATCCGGTCCACCATAGGCGCCAATATCCGATGTGGTTCCATCCACATCGAAGATCGCTGGATGACCCGCATCCACAAGCGGTGAAACCAACTCGAGATGCAGATCGTCATTGGTCTCGTCACCGTCAATGGTGTAGTCCTTGAGTTCAGGATCCGCCTCGATGTTGCCGGACAAGCCGGTCTGACTCGTGAACGAGCCTACATATTCGCCGCCTGAGTTGGCGTACGCGTCGTTGTAGTAAATGTCAGATCCACCCGCAGCTGTTGCATCTCCATAAATGCCACCACCGTCTTGTCCCCAAGCGAAAATATTGTTGATGAAACGGACCGTTCCAGTCGACACATAAAGATGCGCACCCGACGTAGCCGCATCGTTACCCACCATGGTGTTGTTGACCACGTAGGTGTCCGTCACTCCATCAAAGAAGAGACCACCGCCCTCATCCGCCTCATTCTCCACAAGAAGGAGATTTGTCAAAACTCCCGGTGAGGCAGTGTCTCTCTCACACCAAGCGCCACCCGAGTCCGATGCAACATTGCCATGCAAAACCAATCGCTCGGCCGTCGTCTGATCCGCTCGGTCTATATAGACCGCTCCACCGTCGCCATCCGCTGTGTTTCGAATCATTTCCACATCAAGGAAAATGATTTCATCACCTTTTAATACGGCAATTGCACCACCATCACCGCCGGCGTCGTTGTCCTCAAAATTCGAAGCATCCACCATCATGTCGTGGGTGTTGAATCCAGCAGCAAAGTAGATAGCGCCGCCTGAACCATACACCGATGAGTTCGAATCAAACTGGCTGTTCGAAACGTCCACTGCTGTGCGACGAATGGCAGCGATCGCTCCACCGTCATCGGCGATGGATGTATTGGAGCTAAATTCCGCATCGGACACAGTCAGGGTAGCCGTTGTCGTGTAGGCGTAAATACCACCGCCCGATGCAGCAGCCTCATTGCCCGTAAACACAGTTCCCGAGAAGGTTGCTTCCGCGACATTGATGTGGACTGCCCCACCATCATCGGAGGCCTCATTGCCCGAATACTCGCCGTTAACGTCAGAAAAGCTCGAGGTACCTCGAACCTCCACAGCACCACCATCCACTGCGATATTGTCCGTGAAAGAGCATCCCGAGCAAGTCACCGTCGATGCCGCGGCGACATCCATGGCCCCACCTCGATCGTCGGCTTCGTTGGTATCAAAACTGACAGAAAGCAGAGTGGCGGTTGAGTAATCGTCCACCGCCAGACCACCGCCCGCATAGGCGATATTGTCGCTCAACTCGACACTGTCTAAGCTCAAACTCGACTGGCCTTCCACATAGATACCGCCACCGTAGTAGCCACTCGCATAGTTGGAGGCGACATTGCCCGAGATAGTGCCCGTCGTGATGCTCACAATGGAACGATCTCGAACATAGATTCCGACACCCCAGGAATCATTGCCGGTGGTGTCTTGGACCGTCAGGTTGGTCAATGTGACATCTGCGTCGTCGATATAAAAGCCGCCGCCCGAGCGATCGACCTGAACATTTGTCAACTCGATGGAGTCGCCATTGACGGTGACATCATCAAAGTACAACCCGCCACCATACGTTGCAGACGTGGAATCCACACTCAGAGTGCTGATCGCCAATGACGCTTTTCCATTCGCATAGATAGCCCCACCTTTTCGTCCTTGAGAATTCTCGATGGACACAGACTCCAAACTTGGACTACCACCAGAGACATAAATCGCACCACCATCAATGGTCCCGTACGAACCACCCCCGCTGATCTCCACATCCACGACACTTGGACTCGAAGCACTAATGAGAAGTGCACGAGCGGATGTCGGAGTGATACTGAATCCTTCTAAGCTGCCCGCTTCACCCTGGTTCCAAGTCACGGCCACTTGGCCCATTGGCGGTGCGATGATGGTCGAGCTTGCTCCACTTTGGGAGACAATATCCACATCTTTTCCGCCCAAGTCCAGCGCCTCGGCGTAGGTCCCGGACACCACTTCAAGCGTGTCACCATTGGCAACGCCATTAATGCCACTCTGGATCGTAGTGTAATCCCCACTACCGGACGCATCCACCGTGTAGGTAGCTCCAAAGGCAGTCGTGGAAATCAACAGAAACAGCATCGGCAGTAGGGAACCCCTTTCAATAGACGAGAGGAAGTCCTCACACCCAATCGGACCAATTGGGGCGATCTTTTAGCAAAAGAGATGGGTTTCCCAACTCATCGGACCTGTGAGCCACCTCAAGGCTACTCCTGAATGTGCCCTTCCGCCACTCCTATGGCGTAGTCAGCATACTCATGAAAGAGCACACCAAAATCGGTTTCCAGCTGGAGTTTTCGCGCCATTTGGTAAACACCTGCGAGAGCCCGATGTAAATAAACACACTCTCGGGGGGCCTGGATTTCCGGATAACGAATGAACTGCGGCGCGATCTTTTGAATTCTTTTGTGGAGGTTATCGTCCGAAATCCCACATTGATAGTGTCCTGAACGAAAAGGCACAGACATGATGTCGCACAATTGCCAGAGCAATTCTTCAGCCTCTGGGGTTTCCCCTTTTAGTGCGCCCAACTTCCGAGCCATCTCCAACGTCGCGGCGCGATCGCCTGCAACCCCCGCTTTTCCAATCCGGGAGTAATCGGCCATAAAATACATATCCAGGCGCTTCACACAGCCAAAATCGAGCAGCCCTACCGTCCCGTCCGCCTCAAAAAGATAATTTCCGGGATGCGGATCGGAATGCAACGAACGAATGCGGTAGGCCATTTCATGAAAGACCTTTACGAGGTTCAACGCTGCGCGCTGCCTGGCCTCTGGGGTACTGTTCTCCAAGAATTGGTCGACATGCACCCCATAAAGACGTCCCATGGTCAATACGCGATCCGTACTGTGCGATGGAAAGTGATTGGGTACGCGAATACCATCCATGTCCTTCAATTTCTGATGGAAGAATTCTAAGTTGGCCGCCTCTTTGTAGTAGTCCAACTCCTCACGCAACCGGTCACGAATCTCTTCGAAAACTTGCTCGACCTCTTCTTGATCCCGCTTCACAATTCGACTGGCCTTCATCATCGAGCGCATGGCCTTGAGGTCTGCTTCAACTGATTTTTCAATGTCACGATGCAGGACCTTCACCACAACATCTGTTCCATCGTGCAGCTTCGCTGCGTGCGCCTGACCCAAGGAGGCACTGCCCAATGGTTCGGGATCGAACTCCGCAAAAAGCTCCTCTAAGGTTGCCTCCAAAGAAGCCTCGATGTCCTCACGAATCGTTTCGAAGGGGATCGGCTCACCAGAATCGTGCAGCTTCCCTAAAATACGAGCTACCTCGGGTGGCAAATCGGCGCCATCGGCCAGCACGGCAATGGTCTGACCGACCTTCATGGCCGCACCTTTCAGCATTCCCATGGTTTCAGCGATACGCTCTGCATTCTCGATATGCGTCTTACGACGCGTCTCTTTACGCTGTTCCTCATCTTGAAACGCACCGGCGATGCGATTGCCGACATAGCTAGCGGTCACACGTGTCGTCAGGCCACCAAGACGGGCCATTCGACCCCAACGAGATGTAGGTGTTTTCTTCGCCATGGCCAGAAGAATGGCTTTTCTAAGCCAATCGTGCAAGCAGCCATTGTGTGTCAAACTTGCAGATTGGTCTTCTCCACCCTACGTTGCCGAGAGTTTTTTACCGGAGAACCCCATGAAAACCAGGCACCTCTTTTTTTCCACTTCACTCGTGTTGAGTCTTGCCACAATCGGCTGCAGCAAAGACAACGACCCCGTCGATGACACCGCTGATACCGAAGCAGACACCGACACCGATACCGATAGCGACACCGATACGGACACCGACACCGATAGCGACACCGATACGGACACCGAAGGGGACGCTGGAGGAACCATCGAAGAGGCGCTTCTTATCGAAATTGACGACGAAAACTATCTCCTCGCTGAAGAGTCCATCGGCTTTGCGGGCGATCGAGATTTCTTTGAACTCAATGCCTCCTTGGGTACCGCCTATGAGTTCTCCTCCCTGTCGTACTACTACACCAATCCTGATGTCGTCTGTGACACGGTCATCCGCGTTTATGACGAAGCGGGCGAAATGATCGCAACCAACGACGACATGCCCTACCGATTCCAGGAAACGGATTCAGCGATCTCATTTCAAGCCACCTACGATGGCTCCTACTACATCGAAGTACTTGAGTGGAGCGACTGGGATGAGGAAACAGCAGCCAATGGCGGTAGCTCCATGACCTATGACTTGTTCGGCTGGACCATCACCCCCGGTGAGGTGGAGCCAAACGATGATGACGAGGATGTCGCCGACACCATTACAGACGACACCATTTGGGAAAATTGGTATGGAAGCCCATTCACAGACACAGCATCCATGTTCTACGGACAAATGGATGACGAGGGCGATGTGGATTTCTGGCCTCTCGTCTTCTCCGAAGACTTCGACGGCGCATTTTGCCAATTCAGCCTCTGGCCTGAGACCTTCAGCGGATGGGCCCCTGAGATGACCTTGTTCAATGAGGCTCTCGAGCCTGTGTCCCAGACCATTGATCCCACGATTTACCCTACTTGGAATTTCGCTTGGAATGCAGGTATCACCTACCAGGTCACCGCTGGAGAAACCTACTATTTGTCCATGGTGGACCAGGATGATCTCTACGGACCTGGAACGTTCTACGCGGGCGTTCATACCTGTTACAACGCGACGCTTTCTCAACTCGAGGAAGAAGGCAACGACGAGATTCAGTTTGCCAACATGCTGGAGATGACCGAATCCACTGCAACCGCTGGCTTCTTCTACACACGCGCCAACGGAACCCTTGTGGATGGCGACGAGGCAGACAACCTTTGGATCCGCGCATTGGACGTTGGTGGAAGCCTAAACGGTAAGTTCCTCAACGTGGAGATCAATGCCGAGACTCAAGGCTCACTCTTGGACGCCAATGTCACGGTCTACGCTGACCCAGGCAGTGGCGAGTGGGAAGAACTGGCGATGACGTATGATCACCCCAACAATGAGTCTATCGACCCGCACATCATCGACCTTGAGTTGACCCAAGCCTATGCCGGTTTGGTCATCCAAATCGCAGCCGACGACACTTCAGCAATTGATGCCGCCAACTACTGGCACGCATCTGTTTCTCTTTCCGACGAAGCGGTAGCCGAGTAGTGGAGAAACTGGCCAACAAGAAATGTATTCCATGCGAGGGGGGCGTGCCCCCCCTCGGCGTGGAAGAGCAAAAGCTTCTACTGGCTCAACTCAACGACGCGTGGTGTGTGGTGGAAACACACCATCTTTCGCGAGAATTCCACTTTCCAGATTTCGAAAAAGCCCTCGATTACGTCAACAAATTGGGGCAAATCGCCGAGGAAGAGGGTCATCATCCAGACCTTTACCTCTCCTGGGGCAAGGTAAAAGTGGACATTTGGACCCACAAAATTGACGGCCTTACAGAGAGCGATTTTATTTTGGCCGCCAAGTCCGACGTTGCCTTTTTAGAAGAGTAAAAAGAGCCCCCAACGCCTCCGGCGTCACCAGATCGTCACATTTAAATTTGACACCTTTTGGTTGACAAGGCCCGGATTATCGGCAAGATCGCGCCGGTCATGCCAGGAAGGCACGTCTCGCCAGGAGGGCAAGAAGATGACACGCGAACTAGGATTGATCTGTGCACTGTTCACCGCCGTTGGTTGTTCCAACAACTTCGATGGAACCGGCGACGAACCAGGGAAAAACACTTCCGTCAACACCAATCAGACTGATGATGATGGCGATGGATACACCGAAGACAACGGGGACTGTGACGACACGTTGGCCGAGGTGAACCCCGGTGAGAAAGAAGTCCCATACGACGGACTCGACAACGACTGTAAAAAGTCCACACGCGATGATGACTTGGACAAAGACGGATTCGGCATCGACGAAGACTGCGATGACGAGAACAAAACCGTCAACCCCAAGCGCGATGAAAAGCCGTACAACGGTTTGGACGACGACTGTAACGAGAACACGCCAGACGACGACCTCGACGGTGACGGCTATCTCAAAGAAGATGACTGCGACGACACCGACTACGACATCAACCCCGATGCGGACGAACTGACCGACAACGGGGAAGACGATGACTGTGACGGCCTGACAGATGAGCGCTTCGACACAGAAATCATCGATGATTCTTGTGATTGTGGAGCCTCTTCATCCATTGCTGTGGATTCTAGCGGCGCAGCCCACGTGGTTTACGCCAACGCAGACGATGGCACGATTCTCTACAAGTACCGCAACGCAGACGGTGCCTGGAGTGCTTCTCGCATTATCGTTGAGAGTGCTGGCTGGGCTGGTGAACACCTCGACCTCAGCATCGACGAAAATGATAGCCTGCATCTTGCGTTCACGATTCTGTCTGAAAACGAGGCAAATCGCGACCTCTACTACATGTACGCCAATGAGATGGGCATGTGGTCGAGTATCTACACGGTCGCCGGTGGCACAAGCAGCCAGATCAACGACAACGAAACCCGCTCTCCCAGTGACGTGGGTTGGTACGTAGACATCGAAGTTGACTCCACCAACAACCCCGTGTTTGCCTACATGGACAATCAACGCGGCGTGCCAGTGGTCTCTTCATTCAATCAGAATGGAGATGTAGACAGCCTCGATCAAGACTACAACTTCACCGGACCCACCGGTGAGTATGTCAGCCTTGCGCTCGACAGCCACGACGGTGTGCACACGGTGTATCACAACGACGGCTTCATGAACGATGTGCGCTACACCAACTGGAACTCTTTGACCTTCTCCGAGGTGGTGGATCCACGCCCTGGACTGTTCACGAGCATCGCCATGGCGGACATCAATGTACCTTGCATGAGCTTCTATGATGATTCCAAGCAGGACCTCATCTACGGATGCCGCGAAGGCAACCGGTGGAGCAATCAGCAAGTGCTGCGTGACGGCAACGTCGGAGAGTACAGCAAGCTGCTCTTCAACGACAGAAGTGTTCCCAACATTCTGTACTACGATGGCAACACCGACAGTCTCCGCATGGTGCAGAAGCCCAGCATCGGCGGATGGAAAGAGGTGGAAGTGGACACCGCTCCTGGAACCGGAGCTTATCTCTCCGCCACTGTGGGCCCCAAAGATGCCATCTACATCACCTACTACGATCAAGGCACAGGTGCTTTGAAGTTCGCGACGGGGCAATAAGCCCCCTCGCTTCAAAGGGGACGATGCGTAAAACGCTGTTCCCCGCGGGAGAACGGGGCCACAGTGTGGCCCCGTCCTACCAGCTTCCACCGGGTGGTCATCAAGCCATCCACCCCTACAGGGCCCCGTGCATGGATACGCGAAGTGGAAATCCCCACTTCAGCGCCTAAACCAAAGCGAAAGCCGTCCGCAAAGCGCGTACTCGCATTGTGAAACACGCAGGCGCTGTCGACGAGGGAAAGAAAGCTCTGAGAAACTTCAGAATCAGTGCTCACAATGCAATCGGTATGACCACTTCCGTACCGATGGATGTGCTCGATTGCTGCATCGACATCATCTACCAAACAGACTGTAGCGGCCAACTCACCGTATTCCACCGCAAAACCATCCTCGGCCGGCGATAAACGAAAACGAGCCTGGGAATCAACGTCGCCATAGAGTTGCACGCCGGCCGCCTGAAGGGCAGCAACAAGTTCCTGGGACTGTGGATAATCACGATGGATAAGCAAGGTCTCCATCGCATTACAAGCGGCGGGATAATCCGTCTTGGCATCCAAAACGATACTCTGCGCTAAAGTCGGATCTGCCGACTGATCCACATAGACATGACAGATTCCATCCGCATGACCTAAAACGGGAATTCGCGTGTTTTCTTGAATAGACCGAACCAGTTGATTCGAGCCTCGTGGAACCACCAAATCAATCACATCGTCCAAATCCAACAACGCAGCCACGTCCTGTCGCGTTTCCACAAGCGCAAAAAGCTCTGCCGGCAATGGAGAAATCGCCTGGGTAATCACCTGATGAAGCGCACGGTTACTGTGAAGTGCCTCACTTCCACCCTTAAGAAGCAGGCCGTTCCCACTGCGTAGCGCTAAACCAATGAGTTGAGGTAGAACATCCGGGCGTGATTCGAAGACGATGAGGACCACACCCAAGGGCGCTGTTTCCTGTCTCAAGATCAACCCATCCGCCAACTCCGTTCGCTTCAAGACTCGCCCAATCGGCTCATCCATGGCAGCCAAGGAGCGAATACCTTGAGCGAGGGTCTCAAGTTTCGCATGAGTCAACACCAACCGAGCAGCCATACTCGTGCTCAATCCTCCCTTAGCTACCTCCTTGTTGGCCAGTTCCACATCCTGCTGATTGGCCTGCAAAATCACAGAGGAATGTACAAGAAGAGCATCAGCGATGCGATTCAATGCACCTACACGGGCTTGGGTATCGAGGCTTTGCGTATGACGACTCGCTTTACGTGCAGCTCTCGCTGCATCTCTCGGGTTCATGAACCCACCTCCTCTAAAAGGACCAAATTCTCACAATGCACCACGGTCCGATCTCGTCCGCGGTCGGGTAGCTCAGCCGTATGTCTTCCCTTGGCCGCTCGAGCCTGACTGCTTGAAAAATTACTCACCCCTCGCGCAAATGGTTGGCCGTCTAAACAGACCAAATCGACAGCATCACCCTGAGAAAAATCCCCTTCTACACCGATGACTCCCCGCGGTAGCAAACTCGCATGATCTTCGACCACAGCCCTGCGCGCTCCCTCGTTCACAACGATACGACCTTTGGATGCAGTCGCAAACGCCAACCAACGCTTCCGACTATTCAATACTTTATGGGAGGGGAAAAAGGTTCCCACCTCTTCCCCACCAATCAATTCAGACAAGACATTTGGATGGGATCCATTGGCAATAACCACCGCAACACCTGCTGTGGTCGCAATCTGAGCAGCGTCTATTTTGGACGCCATTCCCCCACGCCCCTCTGCGGACGCCTTGCCAATCAGTACTTCGCTCTCATCATCATAGGTCGAAATCAGCACCGAACCCGGCTGCCCTGGAGGGCAAGTATATACGCCGTCCACATCACTCAGGAGTACAAGTAAATTGGCTTCCAAACGCGAGGCGACGAGCGCAGACAATCTATCGTTGTCGCCAAAAACCTCACCTTTCCCGAGAGCCAACTCATCCGTGGATACCGTGTCGTTCTCGTTGATAATGGGCACAACACCCAGCTCAAGCAAGCGCCCGAGGGTTGTGTGAAGATTCAGATAGCGCTGACGGTCCGTAAAGTCCGACTCCGTCAATAAAACCTGCGCTCCCGTAAGCCCAACACTATCCATTAGCCGGCAGTAAAGCGAAACCAAAGCCCCTTGACCGGCAGCTGCACATGCCTGCCGATCTACCAATTTTCTGGGAGCAGAATCCAAATCAAGAAGGCGAGAGCCAAGGCCGACGGAACCCGAACTCACGAGTAGAACCTCTTTACCCGCTGCCTGCAGGTCGCGAATTTCCTCAACCAACAAAGCCAAACGGCCAATCGCAGGATGACCGTCCGGCCGCATCACTACGTTTGTGCCCAATTTCACCACTACGCGAGTAGCGTTCTTCAAGCTTTCTCTTTCAATATGCATGGTGGCTCTGCTAACCCGATTTCCCGCCATGCCGGAGCCTCAATACGCTCTAAGCTGCTTCTTTGTCATTCAGTAGAGCCGCAATGTGAGCAGCATATCGCTGAGCATACCCGACAGAAGAGGTGTAGATCGGCTGTCTGACCTGTGCGTGCGAAGCCGTATGCACGACGCGTTCATTTTCGTGCGGGTTCAAACAGGCCTCTTCCACTTCCACGTCCAGAAATTTCACCAGACTTGGAATTTCCTGATGAGGATGGGCAACCAACTGCTCGTAGTCCACTTCATAGACGGGCAAATCAATCACCTCAAGCCAGTGCGCCATGAGTCGTTCGTATTGGGTGTAATAGGACGCCAACCAATCCAAGCGTGTCGTGTACGCATAGCTACCGTTGAAATTCTGCCGAAAACAAGAAATACAGGTATCCAGTCGGTTCCGACGACAATGAATGATTTTTGCGTTCGGATACAGCACCTGTATAAGTCCCAAATACTTGTAATTACCTGGCATTTTATCAGTAAACAGGCTTGCCCCACCAGCTTTTCCAGATAGGTTTTGTAGATGGGTATCCGCAAATCCTCGAATCATTTTGGGATCGATCGCGCTCAAACCACTACTCAAGGAGCCATTGCCGTACTCTCCGATTTGACCCGCAATCAGTCGGACGAACTCCAACTCACCTGCGCCAAATACGTCTGAATGGCTACAGAGAATCTGTTCAACAAGACTCGTTCCCGAACGGGGCATACCGACCACAAAGACCAAGGAATCGGAATCCGAACCCAAGCCTTTCCACTTCGCCAATGCTTCGGTACCAAAGGCATCAATCGTTGCTGTAACTTCCTGTTCATGACGCTTGGGATCAAAGTTTAGACAACGCAGTGCATTGGATTCCTTGTAGGCAATGAAGGCCTGGTCCCAACGCTTAAGCTTGTCCATCAACTTCGCATAGGTATGAAAAAGCAGGCTCATCTCTGGCTTAGCGAGCGGCTCTCTCAACATCCGTTCCATAAACACAACGCACTGCTCAGGTCGTCCAACTCCGATGCACGCTGTCACATAGGCCACAACCAAATTGACGGTCAAACCGACACCTTGTTCGACCAAAGGAGCTACCAAGTCAAGAGCAGCAGTATGTTGACCCGCACGATTCAGCATGACGGCAAGTCCAGCCGCTGCATCGGGGTGTTTTGGACGACGCTCTAAAACAATTTCAAAGCATCTCTTGGATTTCTCAACTTTTCCAAGCTCACCCAGCAAGTTGCCCATATCCACCCAAGCAGACCAGTAGTCGGGCTTCAGATGAATCGCTTTTTGGAAGTGTTCCAATGGCTCCGTCACATACCCATTGGATGCAAGCATTGCGCCACAGTTCAGGTGAAACTGTGCACTTTCAGGCTCTATTTCGCACGCTTTTCTAAGCGCTTCGATAGCCAAATCATTCTTGCCTACTCCATTGAATGCTCGACCAAGTGCCGCCCACGCCAAAGCACAAGCAGGTTGCTGTGCACAAACCTCTCGAAGCAGTACTTCTGCCTTTTCAAAGTCGCCCAAGTCGGCGAGGGTATTGCCCCAATTCAATCGATATTCAATTGCTTTAGGCTGCAGACTCGCCGCCCTCTGGAAGGCCTGAATCGCAACCTGGCGCTTCCCTTGTGCTTTGAGTGACAAGCCGAGATTGCCCCAGGCCTGGTCCGCATCGGGATTCAAAGTCACCGCCCGTCTAAACGCCACCTCTGCCCCCTGAGCGTCATCCAGAGCAAAGTGAGCATTTCCAATATTAAGGAAAATAGAAAACGAGGCATTGCCATCCCGAAGCTCCAAGACCCGAACAAAGCTCTGCAAAGACTTTCCATGCTGACCTATTTGAGCCTGTGCGATACCCAGCAACTCCCAAACATCAGCTGAAGCAGGCAAAAGTTCTGCGGCGCGATCAAGGACCAAAACTGCATCTGGGAAGTTCGAAGCACGAAAAAGAATCGAACCAAGCGCCTGATAAAGGGCTCCTTCCTCTGGCATCTGTTCGATCAACGAAGAGACCGATTCAATCGCCTCTTCGAAGGCACCGTTTTCGGCCCGCTGCATCGCGGTATCAAGCACATTCTGAGCGTTCATTTCTGCTCCAAAATCGAAACAAGCGGGCTCAGATGTTGTCGATAGGGAGCACTACGCTTGATGGCTGATTTGTACAAAGGTCGACGTACCTGTGCATACGAGGCCGTATCGACTTGGCGCGGATTCTCCCAAAAACGAGAACATGCTGGTTCTACCTCTAGAGAACAAGACGCCAATAAACGAGGAATTTCTGTATCTGGATCGGCGACCAACTCTTCATAGACGATGGAGTGGATCGGTATAGGGAGCACCGACTGCCAATGCGCCATTACGCGCTGGTAATCTCGATAATAGCGACCCAATCCAGTCACGCTCGTCGAGAAGGCATAAAAAGGACTAAACTGCTGAAAATAGAGAGAGAGGCAAGTATCTTCCGGATCACGGACACAGTGGACAATTTTAGCCTTGGGAAAAAGCAGTGCAATCAAGCCTAAATGCAAGAAATTGAAGGGCATCTTGTCCACAACACGCCGACTCTCACGTGAGGCCTCAGGAAGCTTGTCGATGTAGTTCGCAGCAATATTATCGAGGTCGACCACACTCAATGCATCGACACATGTCGGATAAGGACGCCGATCGCGCAGATAGAAAGGCATTTGCCCCACCAAGTGCAGCAAACCCGTCTGTTCACCTGCTCCGTACACCTGGGAATGGCTCGCCAAGATTTGTTCGACAAGTGAAGTTCCTGAGCGCGGCATACCGACTACAAAAATTGGTTCTGCATCCGCAAAACTGCCTGGCAATTGTCGAAAAGCCGACGAAGAAAAAACCCGTATCAATTCGTCGACAAAAGAAGAATGCTCATCCGCATCAAATTCTTGATTTCTCGCCTGATTCGCACGGGTATGTGCCGCAAAAGCCGCATCATGACGACCCAGCGCATCCATCAAATCCCCATAAGCATGCAGCAGACCGGCCTCACCCTCACTGCCGGACAGGTGCTCGATACATGCTTCGACCATCGGGATCGCCTTCTCAGGCTTCTTGAGGCGCCGACAGACCAAAGCATAGGTCTGGGCAAAAATCGGCAGATTCCTGCCAAATCCCCTACCTGCTTCAAGCAAAGAATAGGCGGAATCCAAGTCGCCTTTGCGCTCTTTGACCGTGGCCAAACCCGAGACAGCACGAGCTGAATTAGGTCGAATAGCAAGCGCCCGGGTGAACGTCTCATCCGCATCATCCCAAGCTCCACGGCGAATCAACAACCAACCCAATTTAACGCACATCCCCACATGGTTGGGCTCATGCTGCAAACCGGTGAGAAAGCTGCGTTCAGCCTCTCCATACCGACCGCGAAGCGACTGCACGGTACCTAGATTGGAGAAGGCATCTACCATTTTGGGATCTCGAATCAACGCCCTCTGAAGCGCCGACTCCGCATCTGAATAACGACCCAACCCGATGTAGCAGGCTCCAATATTGGTGAGCGCTTGAGCGCTATGTGGACGGATTTTCAAATAGGCTGAAAACTGTGCAGCACTTTCTTCATGGCGATCCAACTCTAAGAGTGCACAACCCAAATTGAATCTTGCATCCGCACTGTCTGGATCCATTTGAATGATTGCTGCAAAATGCGGCAGTGCCTCCGCTACCCGCCCGGATTGTGCAAGTGCGATAGCAAGCGACTCCCTGTACTCGGGCTGTTCGGGCCATAGAGCCACCCCGCGCCGAAGTGCGTCCAACATTGCTTCAGGATTCTCAGACAAGTGTGTGTCCTCAGGCCGCGTAGCCAAGTTCTCTCAGCACCGGACCTGCCAATGTCTCCACGACGCCACGATCCCCGTCGCTCAACTCCGACTCCCAGCGAGATATCGCATCGGTATAGATCGGTTTCGACACTTGAGTGCTTGAGGATTCCGTCTCTGGAAGCTGGGCACCGTACTTTTCATGCTCCAAGACCGCTTCATCCCAAGGCTCGTCCAAGAAAGCCAGCACCCGCTGCATCGTCGCCTTCGGATGAAGCACTAAGTCTTCGTAGCGAACTTCCAAATAGCGCCCGGGAACACTAGAAGCCTTCGCACGGATTTCCTGAACCATTGCCGCCCAGTACTGCGCTGCTCGTTCAATCGAAAACTCCAGTTTCTCGCCCGTAGTGAGATCTTGCCAGTTCTGTTTGAGCAAAGAAGCGCTCACGGCTCGACCATCTCGAATCACATGAATGAAGCGAGCCTGAGGAAAAAGCCGACCCAAAATGTCCATATGGACCAAGTTCGGTGGTGTTTTCTCCCCCACTCGAGGTGCGCCACCGCCTGTAGCATCCATCAAGGTAGACACAAAGGCTTTTACCGCCTCATCAAGCACCTCTTGAGGAACTCCAGCCTGATCGAACACGGCCGCATTGCGCTGCCACTCTTCACGGAGACCACAGATTTGACGGACGACTTTACGTTCCGGTCCCACACTGATGTTCTTGTGTGCATCCAGCATGGTGCGTAGAAGGGTTGTACCGCTTCGACCCGCACCACCAATAAACAGATATTCTGACTCACCATCATCCTCGACGGACCCACCCATTTTTGCCACCGCATCCCGAACCATTTCCCCGACTCCCGGAATCAACGATTCCGCACGCCGTGAAAACAAGGAATCCAGCAACTCGCTTTGACCCGCTTGGATGACATTGCGAACCAGACTCTCGATGCCCGAGGGGTTGGCGGGACTGACCACAAGCGTAGACTCATCCATCGGATGGCGACCCATCAGGGCCCCAATCACGCCAAGTGTAC
>Ga0163179_10001772_pt1 | contig 15103 bp, 7 predicted proteins | sample AtlANTMetagenome_FD_109643 | JGI IMG/M metagenome (GOLD analysis project Ga0163179, IMG submission 109643) | Marine eukaryotic phytoplankton communities from the Atlantic Ocean - Atlantic ANT 2 Metagenome | ecosystem: Environmental > Aquatic > Marine > Oceanic | place: North Atlantic Ocean...
TATAGCAATACCAGTAGCAGTAGTAGAAGCAACAGAAATTGCGGTATCATATACAGGATCTGTAGATCTAGGATACGATTTTGTTTGACTAGTGCCATCCATAGCACACTTAAAGTCAAGTGAGCTGTTCTTAATCTTGATACTTCTACCTGCCATAATATTATGGTTAGGTATAGTCATCGTCATAATACCAGCATTAGCATCATAGATGGCATTTGTAGGTGTATATCCAACATTAGTTGTAATACCTACAAACACATCAAAAGTATTTGCAGTAACATTCCTTACCTCAAGGAACTTATTATCCACAGGATCACCTGATCTTGGATAGGTATGGTTTGTAGATTGACCATCCATCTCACATGTAAATGTAAGAGCATCAGTAGCAATACCAATTAGATTAGGATTAGTGAAGTTATGATCACCATCAGCAATAATTGTAGCAATACCGCTAACATGATCATATACAAAAGAAGTAATTCCAATAGTAGTACCATAACCAAGACCAGACTTACCAACATCTACTGTAATAGTATCATTAGTTGCTGATATAATTGGAATAGTAGTATTACCATGTACAGGATCAGTTGTACGAGGATATGCGTGATTAGTCGCAAAGTTATCCTTATCACAACTAAGTGTTATTGATTGAGTCGCAATTCCTATAGTATTAGCAGTTGTAAGACCATGTGACGGAATAGTTAAGGTCATATGACCTGTTAATCCATTATAGTCAACATTTGTTGGTGTAGTATTAACACCTGCTGTGACAGATATAGAATTGGTTGCAGCACTTCTAAAGATATGCTTATAACCAATACACTCCATTTGGAGTCCATTCAAGTAAACTCCTTCTGACAATTCAAGATTATGAGGTCCAAATGTACTGACCTCCATAATTCCAGTTGTATTATCATAGAATGCAGTCTGAATAGCTACTGCTGATCCTGCCGTAGGAACACCAACAAGATCTGTAATAACACCATTTGTAAGTATAGGTTTAACATTTGCGCCCCTAAATGGAGCATATCCTCGACCTGGTGTAGAAGCAAGAGATACTATGATACCACCTCTAGGAAGTTGGTTTTCATTAATATCACCTATGTCTATAATCGGCGTTTCAAATCCTATAGAACTAATACCTGTGAATACTACACTAGCGATTCCTACACTAGGGTTATCTATGATCTTAAAGTTAGAATTAACATTATTCTCACTATATGGTGCTTGAAAAATATTATTAATGAATAGTACACCATTACCACCAGTTGAACCAATACCAGTAACTGCAACACCAATAGATGTTAATGGATAAGTAGTTTCTAATCCATCAAACTGTTCTGATATATCATCAAAGATTTGGTTCTTAGCATAATCCTTTCTTAAGAATGTCCTTCCACCAAATGTTGCTCTTGCATATGGTAAATTGGCATCATTGACTATACCCATATCACCACCAAGAGGTGCATTAGCAAAATGTATCTTACTATCTAAAATCTGGAATGATCCTCTAAAGATTCTCGCAGTTTCACCAGCAGCATGTGCAGTAGCAGAACTACCAACTGCGCCTCTTTCTACTTCTACAAGAGTCCAAGTACCAATTCCAACAACAGGACCAATCTTATTAGTACCAAATCCAACAGTTCTTACAATAGAATATTCATCTTTAATCTTAATAAGATCTCCTGATTGTATAGATGAAATACCACTCAATACAAATGCAGTTACAAAACCAGCAACAGATTGATCCAAATCATATTCAATTGAAGTATATGATATTGGTTTCTGAACTAGACCACTAATAGACATTATAGATTTTTCATCTCTCTTTCTCATAGAGAATCTATGTTTATTACCAGTACCAGTATTATCCAAGAATGTTACTGCAATACCCGTCATTGCATCATTTTCTGTTAATGCAATTCTATACTGTTGATTATTATCTTTAATAGCATAAACTTCTGAAGGAAGATAACCAGTTACACCAGCACCAGTACTATAGATAAGTGCAGATCCACCTATTCCAATTAAGTTAGAATCTGGAGTATATGTTAACTGTTCTCCTTGTGAGAAGAAATGTATCTGGTTGAATACACCAGTTGAACGAGATATTTTAGTATCATCTGCAATATTTGTTTCACGAGCATAAATTGGTGTTCCTTGGTAAGTTAAATCAAATGATTTTACATTTCTATTATTAATGCCCAAATATAGCTGTTGAGCTACATTTTCATATACTTCTCCATAATTTAATTCACCAATACCTTCTATAGTACCATTAGGATCTAGATCTTTGTATAATACTTCATTATAAGCAGAAACACTTACAATACCAGAAACAGATGGATGGAATTCCAATCCATAAGTACCATCTGATCTATAAGTAGATCCAAATGTACCTATACCACTAGTAGATCCAACTGCTGCCAAAGGAGTTTCACTTATAAAAGTCATACTCTTTTCTGGATCAGATAAGAGATAAACTTGATGTAAAGATTGAGTTTCACCGTAACCAACATGAATTGTTGATTTGACAGATAAATCAGTAAGACTAGTAATACCAACCACAGTAGTAATACCAGATTTTGCTTGACTTGTAACTTCAAGTCTTGCAGTTCTTTCTGTACCATCTGGTGTAAATGGAATTTTAAATCTATAGTTAGCTGCACCAACAGTAGAAGGATCGACTATAGTTGACTTAAATTTAACATTAACAGTATTTGTACGACCATTTTCAAAATCAAACTTAACCAACCCACTTTCAATCTTAGATGTTACTGTACCAATAAACTGAGGAGCAGATAATCCACTTAAATTTTGTTTTGAGTTAAATGCTGCTAATTCAGTTAGATATGTGTCAACACCATTGTGCATAAGTGCATATTCCAAATAATCAACTTGTTTAGCACCTTCTTCATCAATTACTAATAATTGTACAATAGCAGCTTGTGATGATGTAGTAGATATTCCAAATATATTACCAGTAGTAGAAGTTCCTAAAGTACTAGCAGCACTAATCTGTGTATTACCACCTTCTAATCTGAAATGTCCAAATGCCGAAGAACCAACACCTAGAGAATCTGAGAAATTAGTCTGTAGTGACTTAACTTCATAATCAGTGTCAAATGGTTCATTAGGACGGATAATTAATTGAGTCTGAGATAAAGGAACAGAATATTGAGTATCAAAAGTTGCATAACCAGTGCCAAGACCAGCAACTTGATTCCAATTGGTTACATCTGCTTTTTGAAGCAAATAAGTATTTTCATCAACAGTTACAGAAATAAATTCATTCAATTGATAATGATTCTTAGCAGGATCTTCTGCATGATGAACAGTTTGTGTTAAAAATCTTTGGAAGTATCTTCCTGCAGGATAATTAGCAATTACTCTAAAATCACTTAAATCATTAGACTCATTAGATACAAATTTATCACTAATATCATCAATATTCAAAACTCTGTTTGTTTTATTTAAAATAAAGTCAGAAAGTCGAGTATTTCTCAATTCTATAAATTTAGAGATATTACCCTGAGATTCAAAATCTCTTGCTAAATCATATGGATATATTGAATCAACTCTAAGTGGATCACCAATAAAATCAAGAACCAAACCACCAGCATCTTCTGCTGGAATATTTGTGTCACCAGGTTGACCTTTTGCTATAACTTCAGTGTTAGCAAAATTCTTCAATCCCGATGGATGAACTATATCATTAACATAGGTGATTAAATCTTCATAAGTTTTGGGACTCTCTATCGCATAAGAAAGATTTTGATAATAATCATTATCAGGCAATACTTGATTAGTATCATTAATAATACCAACATTATCTCTCCAACCAACTAATGTTTTAACAGAAGATGCTATATCAAAACTTCCATTAAACTCTTGAATTCCAATTACTCTACATGAAGAACCACTCAATTTACCAGTTAATATATCATTGATTTCAAGAGGTTCTGCACCACTAACAATAATCTTAGCAGCATTAGAATCAATAAAGTCTAAAGCAACATCTGCTATTGGATTATTGTTTCTTTTAAATGGTTCGTTTTCAATAAATTTAGAAGCACCTTTAACAACTTCAAATTGAGCAAGAAAATTAGCTTGTGTTAATTGACCAAATCCAAAGGAAACTGTTGCTCCAGTACCAGGATTTGTAGAAATACCATTTAAATTGAAAGTGACTTCTCTTGGGTTAACGGCATCATTATAATCAGTAACTTCAAATGGAACGAACTTATAATCACCAGAGTTATATCCATCACCACTTCCAGCATCATATCCAATGCCTTCTACTAATAATTTGTCACCAATTACTATTGGTTCTGTTACATACCCTAAAACTGGAGTAGTAATTGTAGCAGTTAGTATACCAGCAGCTGCTTGAACATTGATAATACTAATTCCATTACTATTTCTTATTGGGGCAATACCAAAGTCATTATTAGAAAGACCAATAGGAGGTACAGAAACAGTTGCTTTAGTTACAGCAGAATCGCTTAACTCACAAACAATGAGTCCACTATCAATAATACTACCATCTGATTTATCAAATAAAACCAAAGAAGGAGCATTGATATAGAATTTACCACCATCAATTACCTTAACTTCATCAATAGTTGCAAAACTGTCTATATTAACAACTCTAGGTACAAAAGCATCTGGTTGAAGAGTTCTATCGGATGGATAACCATAAACATCATCAGGAACGGTTAAACTATCTAATTTATTAATTTCAGTAGACTGAGCAATTACAGTAGCATTTATTCCACGGTCACCAATACTACTAATACCAGGAAGTCTAGCATAATTTAATCCAGGATTAATTATTTGTGTTGAGGAAATACCACCTGTAACATTAGAAGATGTTGTTGTATATTCTAATATTTTACAATCTAAAGATTTATAATTTAAAGATTCTGGTTTATATTTTAAATTGATTGTAAATGTAGTATCACCAATACTTGTAACTGGATAATCTAAAGTATATGAACTATCAATATACTTGATTTGAGAACCATTAAAAACTGTATCATCAGCTGTACTAATACCAGCATTAGTGAATAAACTATAATATAATATTTTTGGAGAAGTTTCAGAATATTTAACTGTTATAGTTGGATGACTATCAGAATTAGGATTTGTTGATGCAACACCAACAGTTGCTAAAGTACTAACACCAACTATTTCAAATCCAAGACTTGTGCCAGATCCAACAAATTCATTAAAGAAATTACTATCATAATAGAATTTTAAATTATTATCTACTAAACTAGGGTCACTCATATCAAATATGATATCATTACTTCTAAATGGTCTTAATTGTGGGTTAATTGGATTAATACTCCAAGACCCAATACCAACACCAGTAATATCAACAACATTAGGAGTTCCTTGAGTTTCTTTGAGAGTATTCGCTAATTGAATCGTATTATCATCAATTTTAACAACATAATATTCTCTTTGATAAATTCCACCAGGAAGATTAGATCCATAGTATAAAACTTTATCACCAGTTATTAAATTATGTTGATATGCAGTAATTCTATTATTAACTGTGTTTATTCCAGATGGTTCAACACTAAGAGGATTAATTATTAAATAATCATCAATAACTTTAACAGTTGCAAAAGTTGTTGTTCCAATACCAGTAGAAAGACCAGGTTGGACAATTAATTGAATATTATCATTATTTTGTAATTCATGATTTTCTGCAGTTTGAATAGTAGATGTAATTTTCTCTACATTTCCAGTAACTTGCTTACTTGGTACAACCTCAAAAAGAGCATCATTATAATCACCACCACCAACTACAAAAAATACATCATTGGATGTTTTGGTAGTTTTTACACCGATAGTATCTTCAGTCTTTCTTACAGCATAAACTATAGATGGCATATTGAAAGTATTTCCAATTCCATCAGTTTTTATTCCTAAAGTAGTTCCACTAGGAGCTTTTGTGTAATTTAAAACATCATTAGTCTTAAGACCATGTTCTTTCAAATATATTTCTTGAGTCTTTAAAGATCTAGATTTAGTAACTCCAATATATTGATAATTTCTAGTTATTGTTTGTCCTACAGTTGTTCCAATTCCAACTGATTCTTCAGCATTAAAATATATCTTTCTATTAGGTGTAGATTCAAATTTATCAGTAACTAAAGGAATTTCAATTTCATCAGCATAATATGACACTCCTAATCCAATTATACCAGAAGTAGCAACTCCAGATGATCTACGAATTCTTAGAACTCCATCATCTTTAAATATATTAAGAATTCTAGCAGTTTCTTGTCCTATTTGTACAGTTGTTCCAATTCCTACCGAAGATGGTGTTAATGTTGAAAATCCAATTGTAGCACCAGTTGAAACTGTTGGTGGAATATATTGAACTCTAATATCAGTAGTAACTCCAACAAATCCATCTTCTAATAGAGTGGATGAAATATTTAAAGAACTAATAGTATGCGAATTATTAAGTTTATTGATACTAGTTGATAATCCAGCAACTTGAACATAATCATTAAGATTCAATGAATGATTTGGATCAAAATGACCAATAACTTTATTATTTCTCCATTCAAAAACTACATTAGTATATTGTTCAAATGTTGTGTCAATTTTATTAATATCTTTACCCTGCAGTAAATTAACAAAAGCACTTGCACCACTTCCACCAGTACCATCATCAATAAAATTAATTTTTGCTCCTATAGTGTATCCTGTACCAGGAGATGTTATGTTTAGACTTTCTACTGAACCAATATTGATTCTATTAGGTGTTGCAACATTAGGAATCTGTTTATATGGTTGATATACAAAATCATAAGAAACTCCATCTCCAAACATCTTATATGGAAAGGTATTTCGTACTAAATTTGAATTTTCAAAATCATAATTACTTTGTTTAATTTTTTCACCTGCTACAGTATTAACTGTTAAAGGAAATCCTCTAAAAGTGTTACCAATATAATATGGGAATTGTGGAGTACTATTAATATCAATAGTTGCAAAATATGCATAAACTCCTTCTTCAAAATCTGGAGTTTTTGTAAATCTACCATTATGTTCGTCTAAATCTCCATTTGAGTCATAATAATAATCTTCTACAAAAAATCCTGCTTCATACTCACTTAAAGATGGTCTATTATAAACTTTGCTACTATCAAGTCTATAAGAAGAACTCATTCTTTTTGATGTAGACTGAATATTATCAACATCAGTTAAACCATATGCTCCATATATGGGATTTCCGTCATATGCCCAACCAACTATAGGAGAATGTCCACCTCCATTATCACCAAACGCATTTCTAACGGTTGCTCCATAAGCAACTGATTCTACAGCTAATCCACCGTCAACTGGAGTTAGATAATCACCATTGGATGTTCCACTAGTTTCAACTTTATTAGCAACTAGTAATCTAACTCTTGTAGATAATGTTGCAGCATCTCCTGGAGCTTTTACTTGTACACTTGTAGTAGATGAAGCATATCCAACTCCTGAAGATAATACAATAACTGATGATATCTCACTACCATCCATAACAGCACGAAGTTTAGCACCAAAAGCACTACCAACACCAACTACTGTTAAATCAGGAGGACCATCATAATTAGATCCTCTACTTTGGACAAATGCATCAATAATTCTTCCATTAACTATAATCAATCCAATTTGTCCAAATGCACCATAATTTACATTAACTGAAGGTGCTTTTTCAAAATTGATAATATTAGATCCATAATCTCTACCTTTATCATATAATACAGTACCTACAACCTTACCACGAACAATGGGATTTGATTCTAAAACTACTGGAGTATCTGAATCTGTAATAACATTAACATCAACAGTTACTGGAGGATATGAAAAATGTTGATAACCAGTTCCAATACCAGTAAATCTCACATATTCTTTGTTTTTATAATTTGTTTTATCGGGAATTCTTGTTGTAGCAATACCAGAATAGCATAATCTAAATCTATTCTCATCAAGAGTTAGTATTTGATACTGTGAAGTTACTGCTAATCCAGTAATAGGAGAAGCTGATACGCTAGTTGATATACCATAATGAACTACTTGACCATTTTCAAATCCATGATTGTTAAATTCAATAAAGTCTCTAGATGTACTAATTCCTGTAGGTAAAACAGAAATTGTCTTATTAGTGTATCCAGACCCACCATCTAGCATATTAACTCTAGATATGCGCCTCTTAGTATGATAATCTCTAAATTGATGAATACCACTATTTAAATCAGTAGCAGTTGTACCAAATCCTACAGTATTAGCAATACCAGAAACAGCATCAGATTTTGTTCTATACAACTTAAATATAGTTGCACTTGTCACACCAACATAATAAGATTGACCCTCAACTAAAGAAGTATCTACACCAACAGATGCAACAGTGTGGAGTCCAACTACATTATTATTATTAGCACTATAAACTACTCTATCACCAGATTTATAATAATGTGGTTTATCCATTATAAATCTTCCACCTTTTCCATCTAAAGCATCAATATTACCTCCATTATAAAAAGATTTTGCATTAAATGTAAATAATCTATAATTTAATTCTGTTACTGCTTGTGCTTTTGCATCACTACCATTACCACCATGTATATCGATAGAAATAACTTTTTTAACTTCAAAATCAACTGGATCAATTAAAACATCAGTAATTGAACCACCAATTGATAATTTACCATATGCAGTATTAATTCCTGTATTATTATCCTCAATACTTATACTTGGTGGATTGAGAACATCATATTCAGTACCAGCATTGACAATATCTAATGAATTTAAAGGACCATAGTAAATATACTTGTCAGACTTATAATTGGTGATTTCTACACCATTTATCAACATTCCTGTATTACCATCTAAGGTTCTTTCAGAAGTTGTCTTTTGTTGAGTGCCTTTAGTTAAATCTTGGTCAAGAATAAACCTTTTAAGAGTTCTAGCTGGAAAAATTGATTTTCTTGCTTGCTCAACTCTAACAAAATCGTGAGATCCAGTTAAAGTATCTGGAGGAGAAAATTCAACTGCAATTCCTGATGGAATAAAAGATCTTGAAGGATATAATTTAATTTTGTTCTTTTGCGCTAATACTTCTACAAAATATGAATCTGCAGTTAACCCACCAATAGGAGTAGTACTTCCTACTGGAACATAAGCAATTTCTTCACCTGTTCTGAATGGAACATTCTGTGGAAAGGAAATAGTGGTATATTTGTTAGTTAAAGTCTGATATCCATCCCATGATCCACCAGATACTGATGGATTCGTTAAAGTAGCATGTACTTTATCAGTATCAATTGAATATGATGGAATAGAGTTAGAAGCTACAAATCCTTCCTTTTTACCACTTTCTGAATACTTCTTATCTAAAATATAAGTATTAGAAACACTAGATAAAATTTGATTTTGACCACCAACAATAGGAACTATACTACTTATTGCTTTTTCTTGTATTCTTCTTATATCATATGATAATCCAGCTGTAGTCGTGAAAGTACCAGATACACTAATAGAGTTATTGGTAGTATTGACATAAGTAACAATTAATTCTGTTGCAACAACAGTTTCTGTGTTTCTTATTAACAATTCAATCCTATCACCAACCTTTAAACTAGATTTTTCAATTTCACCCAATAAAGTAAATGTGGAACCAGTTAAATCATCAATCAAATACCTTGTACTAGTATTGTATACCCAAGAATTGAAGAAAATCTGTTCAAAGGTCTTTCCTATTTGAGGATTGGTGATAAATCTTCCAAGGTTCTTAACATTAATCTTAGAAGTCTCAGATAATCCATATAAATCTTCAAGAGAATCAAATTTACTTAAAACACCAGTTATTTTCATATTAACTGGTTTTGAGATATCATTATCCTCATAACCATATACAATGGTAGGTGTAAAGATATTTTTAGTAGATGATATATCCTTTGTTGTAGTAGTTACACCAATAAATTGATTTATTGTTTTTTCAGTGTAAGTTAATTGTTGATAATCGGTTTCTGTGGATACCCCAACCTCAATAATACCAGTTTGACCAAATCCAATAGTAGAATCAACAGTAATAACTGTTGCTCCTAACCCAATATTACCAATTGCTTGTGTTCTTCCTGGTACAACAAATGAACCTTGAATTAAGTCCCTATCATCATATCCAATAAAGACAGAAATACGATAATAGTCATCTCTGATCTGTACAACTTCAGAAATAGGTCCACTAGCTTGATTTACTAATAAATTACCTATCTCATTGTCTTGATACAGTGTTTGACCTACTAACTTATTTGGATCTCCAGAAACTACCTGTACAGCAAAAGATTGTCTTCTTAAATAATTGGCATATGATGGTTTTATAAGGTATTTTTCAAGATCATTGATTTTTGGTTCTAAACCAAACAATGCTTTAAATAAAATCTTAAAAGATTCGTCAGTACCTTTAGATTCATATAAACTTCTTGCTTCTTTTACAAAATTATTAACATCTAAAGTAGGACTTAACTGTACACCTTCTAAACCAGGTGAATATTGCGATTTTAACTTATCATAAAATTCTTGAAGAAATAATGCACTTAAATTTTGTATACTTGAACCTGATACATGAGATGCAGCAATACTATCTGTCCATTTTAAATTTTTAACATCCTGTTCAGCATGATATGTGGTAATTCCACTAAATCCCCTAATACAACCAGTAAAGCTGTTTTCAGTTACTCCTGTATATGTAATAATCTCATCATCAATCTTTAAGAGACCCCATTCTGATGGAAACCCTTTAGTATTGGTTGCAACAGTAATAGTATCGTCAGTAACATCAATATCCGAAGAAGTTGATACTATACCTGATATAACATCTTTTGTTAAGTTATCAAGTTTGATATATTGATCAATATTCTCTCCAATATCTACAGGTCCACCTTGGTAATCTTGAGAAATATAGTATTGTTCTAAAAAATTCTCTAGAAGAGGATTTTCCGCAACAGCAAACTCTGGAGTTTGATCAGCAACTACCTGGTAGGTCTTTACTCTTGAAGATAATGGGCTATATGTTTCGATCATCCGTTTTTAAGATCTAATGATGGAGCCGTTTGAATAACTAGATGTGACTTTATATCCAATTCCAGATATTTGTTCTCCAGAAGATATGGTGTCTCTCACAATATTTATCGCACTATTAGACATGTCTAATTGAAGGAACAAATCTTTTAATCCAATAACATCATTTGATTCTGGATATGCTTGAATCTCAATCAAACCAGAAGCACGAGAAGTTCCTGTAATATTGATAGTATTAATGATAATTTCACCTTTTACATAATCAACAGTCCCAGCTGAAGGAATAATGACAGGTGCATTATCTCCTGATAATTCAGTTAACTGAATTACAGCAATATCTCCTGTTTTTCCGTCTGAATGTGGAAGATCTGTAAAGTAAACAGTATTACCATTACCTTCAACGGTAAATCCAGTACTTTTTATGTTTTTACCTTCAGGATTAACATGAAAAGCATTACCAAAACATAATTCGTATTGTGTAAAGGTATTAAATACTGGTTTTAGATCTCTCCTTATAGTTAGAGTTGTAATATTTGATGTAAATGCACTATTTGTTTCATCTATAACTTTTAAAGCATCAGAATACTTAAATCTACCACCAAATGCATTTAAATTAGTAGATTTTCCGTAAGTTGTCAAAGAATCAGTAAGTTGAGACTTTAAACCATCTTTATCACTGAAAATATTTGAATTATAATATGCAGTAACATCAAGTTCTAAGTAAATAACCTTGAGATCTACTATTCTTTGGTTAATTCCTGCAATTGAGTAACTTTTTAACTTTTCTAGTATCTGAACTTTAGTAAAATCGGATAAGAAAGTAGAATTTCGAGGTTTTACACTTAAAATAACTGTACCAAATTCAGGAGGATCCAATTCTTCCCCACCAATCACTGAAACAGACTCTGCATCAGGGAAAACACTCTGTATAATACCTTCGTAATCCTTTGCTGTAACCGCCCTGTACTGTGATGAATAGACTCTAGGTGCAATATACTTAATTGAGTCTATACCTTCAATATCACCGCCTCCCTTGGCAGTTTGAATCGTTGTTATAACAGGACTTTGTGATGCAGAAAGAGGATTTCCAGCATCATCTACTGCTTCAGCACTAAATGAGAAGTTTTTACCATCATTTCCTGCTTTTCCATCAGTAATAATATAACTAACTTCAATGATATCACCATTTTCTAATTTTTTACCAAATAATCCATCACCAAATAGCAATTCATACTTCTCATCCTTTATTTCTTGTATAAGATAGATATTGGATTTCTCATTTACGCTTGTAATATTGTCTATTTTTGAATATTCTAACCCAGAAGTAGATCCAGACTTCCTTACAAAGATTCTAATTGATGCAGTATCAATAAATGAGTTATCTAATATAAATCTTTGATCTAAACTGGAGTTTACATTAAAATATTTCTTTAAAAGTGTACCTTGATATACACTTAAATTGTTAAATACAGCTGTTCTTGGTGGATTTGTTAAAATATTGCTTCCAGCATCTATTGGACTAACAACAGTTATGTCTTCTGGTATCGAAAATGTAAAAGAAGTGTTATTTTGAGCACCAACACAAACTAAACCTTTCCTTAATTTGACAGTATTACTATTTCCGTTGAATTTGAAGTTGAAATTTATAATTGCTTCAGCAGATTTACGAGATCTAGGTACATATCCAATATTTCTTGCCAAAGAAACGACATTTTCTCTTAATGTGGCTGAATCCAAGAAGGATTCATTCACTACCATATTACTATTGAACGCTGAAATATAGGTGTTATACGCCAATATATCAATTAGCATCGATATATTTGATCCTTCAAAGTCAAAATCAGTAAAATTACTGTTTGCTCTAAGATAAGATCTTATTTGAGCCTTAATTTGATCAAAATCAAGGTTAGTAAACTTAGTTACAGGCATGTTTTTATCTAGTTGCTTCTAAAATGAACGAAAATGACGACCTAGCTAATGGTTCACCTACTATTTCGTATGAAATAGTTATTTCAAATTCATTTAAATCAGGTCTTGGATCTGCTTCTACTATAATCTCATCAATTCTTGGTTCCCAAAGAGATAAAAGACTTTTTATGTCTCTTGCAAGAACACTTCCTGTAGCAACATCGCAGAAACCAAATAATGTATCATACACATCTGACCCTAATTCTGGATTGTAGAAGCGTTCCTGCAACCTAGTTTGAACTAAGTTTCTAACAGAACGCATTATTGCTCTCTCATTCTTTATTACATTCAAATCACCTGTTACAGGATTTGGTACAAAGTCGAGAGTAATATCTTTATAGGATTTAGATTTTATATCTGCCATTATATTGGCACATGTGTCAAAGGTTATTTATACCCTATTTTCTCAATTCCATCTAGTGACAACCAATTCAATACTATTATCATCCATTTCCCACTCTTCCAATACTTCAAATCCTTCTTCTTTTGCTATGTTATGTATTGACATTCTTGAGTATTGTTGATTCACCTTATCAATAAACCTTTCTACAGGAACATTAAGATTCCAAGTACCACGATCACAATAAAGATCAAAAGATTCCGTTGTTTCATTCCAACGAAATCCAATATCTTCTGATATAGCAATTTCCGCATGAACCACAGGATGATTCTCAGCGTGATCTGGGTTTGCAATAACCAATTCTTGATCTTCTTTAACATTATATTGTAATAGCTCTAATGCTTCAATTAAATAAGGACGCTCTTTTAGCTTAGTCTTTATTGTAGTGAAGTGTGACATTTAACATCCCTCTGAGTCGTGTACATATTCATCAACAGCTTCAGTCTCATAGAAAGCAGGACTAAATTCTCTACTTACTACATCACCAATCCTATCTTCAATCCTTTCAGTAATTAGCATACATTCGTTTCCTTTCGCACCAATTACTTGTTCAGCAATAGTACCATCTTGTTTAATAGTAAATTTAACAGTCTGTTGGGATGCCATAATTAAAAAAAAGCAGTGTGTGTTATTTAGAACTGTTTAGGATGCGTAACTACATCACCATGTATTTCACCTATGTCATCTATATGTGCATGATCGATATCAACATGCAGACCCTTTTCATAGAAGTCTGCAATTCTCTCTAGTGCATTTGCAATACGATTCAAATCATCACTCATGGTTTTCCTGTTTTTATCTGTGTCTCTAGTATAGCGTCCTTTATAACAGTTTTCAACTGTCTTAACTTTTTCTTCCCAAGTCCTGCCCTTGTATCGATCTTTACCTTTAACCAGTATACAAAAGCAAGTACGAGTATAAACTGTATACCCTCACCCCATGAGAGGTTCCATGCTTCATTGAGATCGAGACTCGCCGCCGCTAGATATTCACCTGGTCCTATCATTTGCCTTGTCCTCTATAAGGTTTACGAGCCGAGTTACGGGATGTAGAGGCATATTTGGTATTCTTACCATTGCCTTGCCTAGTCTTCTTCGGTGTTGTCTGAATTGTTGTCCCTGTCGGACTCGTGTAAAGTACTGCCATTGTAAGTTTGATGTGAAATAAGATTTGGTGATGGATACCCAGTCTCATAATAACACTGAGATAGTTCCACCATTTTATCCATGAACTGCTCCTCTGAGAGACCTGTATAGATCTCTCCTCCTTCTATGGTTATATTATATAACTCTGGTCTTTTCATGCCCTACACGGATACGAGGGTCACACCAGATATCGAATCCAGCATCGAGAGCATCTAGACAGAACGAGACATCCTCTCCACACATGTCTTGTACCTCTCCAGATTCAAAGACTTGCATCTTAGGTGCGAACCACGGATACTTCATCTTATCATGCTCCCACACACCATGCTTGATAAGAACCCATCCGAATCCTGTATAATCGACACAGAATGGTTTGTTACGCTTAGACATGGTTTCACCAGTCTCATGATTCATAACCCCTCCGTTATTACGGAAGTTATCCTCATCCAACCAGTGAGCAACGGAAGTGGTTTGACCATCTTCTGTCATATACCAACCA
>Ga0163179_10001773_pt1 | contig 15102 bp, 5 predicted proteins | sample AtlANTMetagenome_FD_109643 | JGI IMG/M metagenome (GOLD analysis project Ga0163179, IMG submission 109643) | Marine eukaryotic phytoplankton communities from the Atlantic Ocean - Atlantic ANT 2 Metagenome | ecosystem: Environmental > Aquatic > Marine > Oceanic | place: North Atlantic Ocean...
CAGAATTTGACCAATTAGCTGTAGCTGTCAGAACTCTTGCTACAGAAATACCTATTGCAACTAGTCAATTAAATCAAATTGGTGAACTTGGTGGTCAGTTAGGTGTTCAGACATCTGGTCTTCCAATATTTATTGATACAATTGCTAAGTTAGGTGTAGCAACAAGACTATCTACAGAAACAGCTGCATTATCTTTAGCTAGACTTCAAACAATTTTTCAATTACCAGAAAATGAAATAGATAATTTAGCTTCCTCATTAGTAGATTTAGGTAACAACTTCGCCGCTCTTGAAGACGAAATACTTTCTACATCATTACGATTAGCAGCAGGTGCTAAAGTAGCTGGAGCAACAGTTGCGGATACTTTAGCGATTGCTACTGCACTTCAAGCAGTCGGTGTACAATCACAAGCTGGTGGTACTGCGATGGCTCGTGTATTCCAAGCTATTACAATTGCTTTGCAAGGTGGTCAAAAAGAAATGGCTGTATTTGCAGAAATTACAGGATTAGGTGTAGATGGATTTAGAGATTTAGCTACTGAAAACCCAGCTGAAGCTTTAAATGTATTTTTAAGAGGTTTGTCTGGTGCTTCAGATGCAGGAAGAAACTTAGTAGATATTCTAGAAGACCTTGGTCTTAAACAACAAAGAACTATTCGTGCTTTACTTGCAGTTTCTGAGGCTGGAGACTTATTAACAGAAACTCTTACTACAGCAAATGTAGCTTACGACTTAAACATAGCTTTACAAGAAGAAGCAGATAAAAGATTCGAGACTGCTAAATCCCAAGCTAAATTAATGAAAAATGCTTTTACTGAATTAAGAATAGAAATTGGAAACTTTTTCCTACCTGCTCTTAAAAATCTATTAGCTGGTTTAACTGGTACAGCTGATGCTATGACGGATAATGAAAAGTCTGCAGATGGATTAAGTAATTCATTAAAAGGATTCGTAGCAATAGTTTCAATATTAACTATGGCTTTTACAGCTTTAGCAGGACAACTTGTAAGAATAAAAGCATTAGCAACTATAGCAGGTCAACCATTTGGTCAGATGAGGGTAGTAATGGCTTCTCTTACAAAAGGTATGGCAGGTTATACACTGGCCACAAACCTAGCTGCAAGAGCTACACAATTTCTTATGTTACATCTAACTCCTATAATTGGACTTTTAACTTTAGTAACAGTGGGATTTATAGCTTATCAAGGAGCACAAGTTAAAGCTAAAAGACAAGTTGAAGCTTTTACAAAAGCAGAAGCTGTAAGAATTGCTACAGTAACAAAATTAGAATCGGCTCAACGAAGACTTAATGATGCTATAGCTGCAGCTGAAAATGAGGGTATTAATCCAGACGATAGTCCTGCTGTACAAATTGCACAAAAACAAGTTGAGTTAACTGCAGAAACATTAGATAATTTAGAAAAAATAGCTAATATGCGTTTTCTAAATATTGAAAGTTTTAGTGAAGATTTAACTATGGAAGAAGCGGATAAAATAGTTAAAGATTTTGACAAAATTATAAACAGTCGTAAAGAATTATCTAAATTACTACAACAAGAAGCTGAAGAGAGTTTAACATTTGCACCAGCCGGTAGCACAGATATAATTGTAGATTTTGCAGAAAGATTCAATATAAGTGTTGACGATGCTGAAAAAATATTTCAAGGTGGTTTTAATAAAATAAAAGAATTTTTAAATTTAGCAGCTATGGCAGATGAAGATGCACTAAAAGATGGTGGTAAATTATTAACAGAATACGGAATGAACATTACTGCTTTTGCTTCTAGAGCAGGATTAGGTTTTACAAGTCTTACTAAAGAACAAGAAATTTTCGTAGAAAGTCAAAAATCACTTGCTACCAACATGGTAGAAACAAGTAAAAGAACTTTTGGAGCAGGTAAACAAAATGAAGAAATGATTGCATCAGCTAGAAATATGCTAGATGAGTACAATGTTATAGCTGAAGAAAGTGCAGATTTAGAATTTATTCCTCCAGAAGTTTTTGAGGCAATGCCAGAAAAAGCTATTCATGTATTTAATGTTGTACATGGAGCAATCGACAAAACAAATGACAAAATTGGTGAAGTAAAGCAGTCAACTACAGATTTAGAACAAGCTTTTCAACAAGCAGCAAAAGCTGTTAAAGATTTTAGAGTAGAGATAGATGATATAGAGCCTCCTAAAGTAGTTGATATAGAAGACCTTAAAGCCGGAATACAAATGACTAAAGATTTAGAAACAGTTCTTGGTAGCGGTGTAGTTAAAATATTAGAAGCTGGTTTTCCAGCTTTAGCACTTGATATAGCAAGAGGTGGTATAGAAGCAGAAAACCTAGGTCAAATGATAGCGATTATACAAAATGGTATAGATGATACTGATGGCTCAATAACAGCAATGAATAATGGAATCATAGCAAAAGATTCAGAAATACAAGCTTTAGTTGACCAGTATGCAAATGGTAAACAAGATGTTGTTGATTTTCTTCATAAACAATTTGATTTATCTGTTGATATAAATGATATAGAAGAAAATAGAGAAGCAGTACAAAGAGTTTTTAATACTATGCAAAAAGAATCTAAAGGAGAACAAGCAGATTACTTAGCTTTAACAAAAGAAGTTCTTCATTCAGAAAGAAGTATTAAAGATGCAAAGCAAGAAATAATAGATTTAGAAGAAGAACTTGCCGCTATGACAGAAGATTTAGTTTTTGACAATATCACAATTACAAATGCCAAAAGAGATGAAGTTACAATTGCAGAAGCATTAGCAGAGGTAAATAGAGCTATAACTGATTTTGGTAAAGAAGGCGTAACAACAAATCAAGAAAAACTAACAATTTTACAGATGGAATTAAATCTTCAAAAAATGACTGAAAAGATTGAAAATAAAAGAAGTAAGCGTCAAGAAAAATCTTTAAGAGACAAAAAGAAAGAAGTAGAATTTTTAAAACTAGCTGTAGAGCAAGGAGTAGTGGAACAACTTGATTTAGATGCAGCACAAGAAGAATTAGATGAAATGTTAACACCTATGTCTAAAGCTGAAAAAGATATATTAACTCTACAAAAAGAAATAGCTGCTGCAGAATTAGAAGTAGCTAAAGCTAGAAAAGAAGGTTTAGACCCTTCTGTTATTAGTGCAATAGAAAACTACAACAAAGCTTTAGATGTTACTAAAGATAGAGAAGAAGAAATTGCTGATGCAACTGAAGAACTGACTAGAAAAACAGAAGACTTACAAATTGAACAAGCTGAAGTAGCAGAAAGATATGACGAAATATTAGAAAAATATCCAGACTTCAAAGAAAAATCTATGGAGATAGCAGAAATGATAGGTATACCTCAACAAGTAATGCAAGCTTCTTTAGATGGTATGGGTAAAAGTATTGACGCGTTTGTTGAATATGTAGATTTTGCTAAAGCTTATAGAGACCAAGCACTTAGTTTTGGTGGAGATGCAAGTATGATGGACACTAGTACAGATAGACAAAGTTATAAAGATGATAAGTATTTGTCTGACAGGGAAGAAGATAAGAAAGCTAGAGAACGGGCTCTTGCAGGTACTTTACATACATATTCTCCTCCTTCAATAACTCCTGTTTCTGAACAACAATCAGATAAAGGTTTCTTTGAAGGAATAATTGATAACTTTATACAAGGTTTTGGTATAGAATCTTTTATTCCTTTTTACAGTGGTAGAGCATACGGTGGAAATGTACCTGTGGGTAGAGCTTCTGTAGTTGGAGAAATGGGACCAGAAACAATTATGTCAACTCCGGGCGGAACTTCTGTATTTGCTAACAAAACTGGTGCAGGTGGAAGCGGTGTTAATATTCAAAATATGAACTTAAATATTACAGGATTACCAGCAGACCCACTTACAGCTAGAAAAGTTGCTCAAAATATTCAAAGAGAACTTCTTAAATTAGAAAAAGAAGGACAAGCAGGGACAGGTTTGGTTAATAGATAATGGAAGACTATCCATCACATGCTAATTTTCATATTCATAAAGGAACACACGACAATGAATATGTTCAATGGGAAGAAGAATGATTGATAATAAACAAGATGAGATTCTTAAACCATGTCAATCAGATTTTAAATGTGGTAATTACTTTTATCACAGTGAATACAGATACTGCGAAATATGCAGAGCTAAGGATTATTGCTAATGGCTAATACACATCAAGTAACAATAGGTCATCTAAGTTTTACATCACCCGGAAGTTTAAGCTACAGTGCAGGTGGAGATGGAAGAATGTATAGCATTAACGGAACTCTTGCACATACTTCTTCTAACTCTCTAGATTTAACACAAAACTTATATATTAGAGATGAACTAATGTCTATGTCTGCTTATGACCATGTGTATCCTTTTACATATACAGGTGAAACAACTATGTCTGGGTATGTAAAAGTAGAGTCTGCAGATGTAACAGTTGATAGATTTGCTGGTGCAGGAATGAAATACTCTATACAATTAGAGTGGTTAGGTAATCCGGGTGAAATAAGATTTGAATCTCAGTTCTCTGGTGCATTACTTGATAATAACCACAGTGTTACTTCTACTGATTCACAATTTTTTGTTGCTCCTGCTGGTTCTTTTTCAGTTCATATTCCTGCAGTTGGAACAGGTACAACACCTGCTGTAGAAACAAGAACAGGAAGTTATGGTTCTGGTTCAGTAGATTTAAAATTTTTTAGCGGTTCAAACTTAAGAAGTAACAATATTGAATTTGAATGTAATCCAGAAGACTATCTAAAAGGTGCTGTAAAAATAAGTACTAATGGAAAAGTAAGAAATGGTTTATATAGCCCTAATACTAATGTTGACCAAACAGTTATAGAAAATGGTTTGGTAAAAATAGAACTAATCAATAGCAATACACAATCTAGATTTAAAACATCCCTATGGGATTCAGATGCATGGCGTAGTGAAAAAGAATATGCTGTATCAAAAGCTTCTTCGCAAACTGAATGGGATGGTTGGAATACTGTAACAATAATTAAAAATTATCCAGAATGTGCAACAGTTAGATTTACATCTCAAGCAAATACAGATGGTAGTGGTAGATTAGTATTTGATGTATCTCTTAGGAGAGGTTCAAGATATTTTAGTTTAGTGGTAAGTTCATATGGAACTGCTGACGAAATACACATAGAAAGAACTACAGCAGAAGCTGCGACAGCCGGTACAGGTTATGTAGTAGCGACTACTAATGATTCTGAAGGTAATAAATATATATTAGGTTCACCTAATACAATTACAAACGACTTGACTAATGGAGGTATCCATCTTACTGCTACACAAATGAAGGCTTTTGTAGGTTATGTTTTTAACGGCGCGTCTGCTGCTGGACAAAATACAGCTGATAATATGCGAGATGCATATTTAGACTTTGTTTATGAGTATGTAAGGACAATAAAAGCATGAGCGTAAATGAAAAGCTTATGGCTCCCGGCACATTTAGTGTTAACTTAAACATTCAATCAACACCTAACTCAGTTATAAACTCAATAGTTCCTTGGGGAAATATTGTTTTAACTCCTACAAGAATTAGTCCCGAAGAGTTTACTGATGCTCAAATAAGAGATATGGCTAGATATGTAGGAATAGTACAAGCTCAAACAATAGGAGAAGAAGGTATAGAAGTTGAAGGTATGGGTGTTCTTGGATACTTAGGAGATACAGATTCAAGAGGTATGGTACTTGCAAGAAATGCAGGAGTTGGTGCTGTAAGAAGTTATTCTACAGATACTTTAAGTGATGTTATTGATAGAACTAATTCAACACCATACGGCATATTAAGAGACGAATCTGCTGCACAAAGAGCAGTAAGAAAAGGTACTGTAACAGAAGTATCATATGACGATACTGTTTTACTTTTAAACTTTGATGGTAGTAACGGAGATACTTCTACTACTGACGCATCTGCTTTTACTTCTAATCAAGTTATATCATTTCACGGAACAGCAGATATATCTACAGACCAAAACAAATTTGGTGGTACAAGTCTTCATTTAACAACAGACGGTTATGTACTAGTTGCAGATAGACCAGAATTAGATTTAACATATCACGATTTCACTATTGAATGGTGGGAATACAGAACTTCTAGTAGTGGTAACCCTACAGTTATTGCTAGAAATAACGATACATTTTCTCCTTGGATAGTAGGTAAAGCAGTTTCTGGTAAAAATAGAGCGTACATTACACATGACGGTACAAGTTACAGTGCTACTGAAGGTATAGATATGGATATGGGAACTATTGATTTAAACCAATGGAATCATTTTGCTCTAGTAAGAAAAGGTGAAAGTATTAGGTCATTTAAAAATGGAGTTATACAAAATACTGACACAAGGCCAGATTTATTTTTAAGAGTTAGTTCTGATTCTTTACAAATTGGTAAAGCACAAAACGGAAACTTTTTTGAAGGATATATAGATGGACTTAGAATAGTTAGAGGTACTGCATTGTACTTTAATGCTTTTACTCCATCTACTTCAGCACCTGCAGCAACGACTGCAAATAGAACATACACTGGTAAGCACTATATGGAATCTGCTTATAAATCTTTGAAAACAATATGTACATCTGTAGAAGCAGAATTTAAAATGAAAAATGACGGAACAATAGATGTAGGACCACCTAGTTCTTTGTTTACTGGTCATGGAACTCAAACACCGACAGGTATTATTGTAAGGCGATTGTCTGGACCCGACCCAGAGATAACAGGTTATTCTGGTATTGATTTAACTACAGAATTTAACGCAGAAGACTTTGTTAGTCGTGTCGAGCTAATTGCTTCAAACTATGGTGCAGAAATTAATTTAGGACAAGCAGATGAAAAAGATGTGCCTTATAAAGATTTACATGGTAATACTTTAGAAAGAATACAGATACTTTCTGAAAACGATATACCAGATTCAATGCGTGATATAAGAGCAGAAGCATATCTAAACGAATATAATAAAATACAAAAAACTCTTAATGTTGGTTTAGAAAATTATGATGTTGCTGGAGATATTACTACTGGAGATATAATTTATGTGTATGACCCAGATGTTGGATTTGAAGATACATCAACAGATGCAGCTTTAGAAAATAGAAGTAGATTTGAAATTACATATCAAGGTCAAATACTTCACCCTATAAAAATTAGAGTTATGGGATTATCATTTCCTATTACAGATACAATGGGTGTATTTTATAGAGACGGCGATGGTACTTATACAGACCTTACAGACTATGTAGATTTTGAAACTGGTACTACTCAAATAGAAGTAGGTACAACAAAGAAACAAATTAACCAAGACCTTAGAGGTTCAGCTGCTGTTATAGCAATTGGTGGTGCAAATGAATTTACTGTGCCAGACTCACCAACAAGTCTTGCAGTAGCAACAGGTACTTATCAAGATGGTGGTGGTCGTCCTTTTGCATTTGCTAGATTAACTTGGAACGAACCTACTAACACTGACGGCTCAAGAATTACTGACGGTAATATGTACCGTGTTAGATATAGGCAAGTAACAGATGTTGATGGAAACAATCTTATTGATAGTAACGATAATCAAATTACAGATTACGAATATTTAACAGTTGAGTTTGGTACTAATGCAGTAGTTGTAAAAGGTTTAGGAACAAACAATAGTTACGAGTTTGGTGTTGCAGCAATTGATAACTCTGGTTTTTCTGGAGGATTTGCAACAATAACTTCAACACAAATGCCTAATGATTCTACTGCTCCCCCCGAACCTACTGCTCCTACTGGTTCTTTTGGTTCTGTTGCTTCAAGTGCAGCTTTAGTTCAAATACAACATAAGTTAGGTGCTGCTAAAACAGTTGCAGGTGCAACAATAGCAAGTCCATCAAACTTTACTTTACCAAGAGATATAGACCATTTAAATGTTTACAGAGGTACATCTTCTGGATTTACAATAGGTGCTACTAATTTTGTAGGAGAGATACAAGCAAGAGCTGGACATATTGATGGAAGTATAACTGCTATAGGTTCTTTTCAAAATACAACACAAGGAACTGCTTTCTATAAAGTTACAGCAGTTGATGTTGCTGGTAATGAATCTACACCTTCTACCGCAGCACAAGTTACAGAACAGTTAATTGATACAGCTTTTATAAATGATGCTTCTATTACTACTGCTAAAGTTGGAGATGCACAAATAACAAATGCAAAAATAGATACACTTACTGCTGCAAAAATAACTGGTGGAACAATCACTGGTAAAGAAATAATTATAGATACTGATGTAACAGATGCTTCAAATCCTGTAATAGGAACAATAAGAAGTGATAATTATGTATCGGGAGGTGCTGGTTGGGTTATAAAGTCTGACGGCACTGTAGAGTTCGAGGGCGGAGAGTTCCGTGGTACACTTAGAGCTGGAGAGATACACATTAGTTAATTATGGCAGTAGGACCCGGATTTCATGTTGACGCGCAAGGTAACTTGCATATTGGTAGTACGCGTGAAACTTTTGATAACACAACATTATCTGAAGCACCTTTTTCAGTAACTAAAGCTGGAGTATTAAAAGCTACTAGTGGAAGTTTTACAGGAGATATTTCTGGTGCTAGTGGTACATTTACAGGTAATTTAACTGGTTCTACAATATCTGGTGGAAGTATAAACATAGGTAGTGGTACATTTCAAGTTTCTAATACAGGTGCTATAACAGCTACATCCGGAACTATTGGTGGTAATACTTTAGGAAGTACATTCATTGAATCTAGTAATTACAGTGCAGGGAGTGATGGTTGGAGAATAAATTCTAATGGTACCGCTGAATTTGAATCTGTAGAAATAAGAGTAGCAGCTTCAGACGAAAGTTCTGAAGACACTGTTCCTAGCGGTGCAAAAAGTATTAAAATAGGTGCTGTACCAATATATGATTTTAATGGTAATTTAAACTTTCATCCTGCTTCAGGTAAATCTGTAATTATTCATAATGGTAATCCATTTGTAATAAAAGGCGAAACAGGTACAGCTCAAATGAAATTTGAAGGTGCTGGAAGTATTGGTGATTTCTTAATTGATTTAGATTTTGTTTCTTACAGCACTGCTCAATCAGATAATACAAGAAGGTATTCTAATCCATCACCTTTAACACAAATAAGAGAATTTTACTTAGAAAATGAAAATACTCAAATATTTAGAACTAATGAACAAAATGCTGATATAGAATTTTTTGGCGATATTGGTATGCCTAGTAATTCATTCTTATATATAAATGGAGATAATGGAAGCAACGGAGATGTATTAAAAAGAACTGCAAGTGGTATGACTTGGGGTTCCGCAGGTGGAGTAACAATAAATGGTAGCGGAGATATTAGTGTTAGTGAGTCTGGTGGAGTTCATACTATTAGTCATGATGATAATGACCATAGCTTTGCTTCTACTTCTTCAGTTACTGCTAACACAAATTCAATAACTAATGTTTCAAGCTCTTTAACAAGTCACTCAAACAATTCATCTGCACACGGTACTTTTGATAATTACAGTTCTTGGACATTAAGAGGAAATCCAAGTGGTAACTTACAAACATCGACTATTAGTAGTGGTGATAATGCAAGTATATATGCAGGTTCTGGAATAACAGCTTCTATGAGTGGTAGTAGTATTACTTTAAACGCTTCTGGTGTGACAAGTATTGGTCAATCTGGTACTGATGGTTTCGTAAAATCAGTTAGTGGTAGCACTGTTACTACAAGCCCTACATTGGGTAATATAGCAATCTATACAGGTTCTCATTATCCAGAAAGCTCATTCAATGTTTTAGGAGCTTCAAACGATAGATGGTACAGACTTTATGCACAAGTAGCAACAAGCGTTTCCTCTGATGAAAGACTTAAAGAAAATATTGTAGACATAAATCAAGGATTAGATTTTATAAATGATTTACGACCTGTTGAGTTCACTTGGAAAGATGTAACAGAGTATGCTTGTGAAGATTATCCAGATGATAAATACAACAAAACAAGAGAATTTTGTAGTAAATGTAAAAAAGAAAATGATACTGCTTATTCTGAATATTTATTAGAAAAAGAAAATTTTGATAATGAAGTAATTGAAGATGAACCAACTGAACCTACATTTACAAATTGCACTTGGATTGAAACTCAAATAGATATCAATGAAGATAAAAAGTCTTGGGGTATGCTTGCACAAGAAGTTGAAACATCTTTAGATGGTTATGAAGGACAAGTTCTTAATCACGACACAGAAAATGATATTTATGGTTTGTCATATTCTTCTTTTGTAGCACCACTTATCAAAGCAGTACAAGAACTCTCAGCTAAGAATGATGAGCTAGAATCAAGATTGGCAGCTTTGGAGGGATAATGGCTGAAGAAGTACAAAAACCAAAACCTAAAAAACCAGCATTTGAATACAAAATATTAGGACACAATGATAAATTAGGTCTTATTTTAGAAACTTTATTAGAGCTTGAAACTGCTTTGTTTAGTCATAATATGAATATGCTTGATGAAAAACATTCAGAATATCCACAATGGAAAGCTACTAATGATGAAATTGTAAGTGAAATAAATCGATTGAGATATGTATATGAAAGGATGGGCGGAGGCTGGGAGAACTTTGATGAAAGTGCAGAACCAGAATATAACGAATACGGCGAGGAAGTATAATGGCGCAAACAAATAATGTTCATACTTCAGCAGAAATGGCCACATCACAGGCTTTTTCAAATACTTTTCAAGGTTTACAAACAACAAACTATACAACTAAAATTCAATCCTTTCAAGATATTATGTATCTTGATGGTAAATCTATATTTTCTGATGGTGCTTTATCAATTGGTACTTCTACAAATAATCCTGTATATCTAGGTGCTGATTCCACAGCATATTTAAAAATAGAAACAGACGGAAAGATAAACTTTCTTTCTGGAAAAATGTCTATTAATGGTGATACTGGTTCTGTTGGACAAGTTCTTAGAACTGATGGTAATGGTAACTTATCTTGGGTTACAGTAGATTTTACACAATTTGCATTTTCAAACTTAGCTGTATCTGGACAAACAACTGTACAAGCTGACTCTACAAGTGATACATTAACATTTGCAGCTGGTTCTGGTGTAGATATAACTACTTCTGGAAGTACAGTAACAATAGCTAGTTCTGCTACAGCACATAATGCATTTAAGTTTATATCTGCTAGTACTGGTGCTGGTAGTGCTTCGGGTAATAATATAGAAGCAGATTCGCAAGGAGATACTCTAACATTTGAGGCTGGAACTGGGATTCAGCTAACCACAGACCCTAACAATGATAAATTAACTATTGCTGCAAGTCAGACTGGTGAAACTAATCAGAATGCAATAACTTCTATTGGAGTTTCTGGACAATCTACTTTATCGGCTGGACAAGCAAGTGATTCAATAAGTTTTGCTTCAGTAACAGATAGGAATGTTGTAGAAATAACTACTGATACTTCTACAAAAAAAGTTAACTTCAAAACCAAATTACCTAGAACTTTAAGTATGAGTGGTAGAATACCAACAAGGCTTAGTGACGGTACACTATCTGGAATGCCTATAAACAATCACTTTGTAAATCGTACTGTATCTGGTGCGGAAGTAAGTGGGGGTGGTACTTCAGTAGGTTTTAGTACAAGAGCAGTTGTTTGTAAAGAATCCGATGGAACTACACATAAAGTAACAATGCCGGCTTCTACTAGCAATGCTCTTTTATTTAAACTAAGACAGTCAAATGGTTCAAGTACACAGGATTTAGAGATAGACATGGCAGAAAGCAATTTATAAATGGCAGTAAAAACACCAATTAGGTATGTGTTCGACGGCAGTGGTAACATCACTGAATTTTCTGAATTTCAATCTGCAGACTTTATAGGTATAGACGATGGTGGTACAGGTGCTATAACAGCTTCCGGTGCAAGAACTGCTCTAGGATTACAGATAGGTGTAGATGTCCAAGCATATGATGCAGAATTAGCTGCATTATCTGGATTAACTCCAACTGACTCTAATTTTATAGTAGGTAACGGTTCAACATTTGTTACTGAATCTGGTGCAACTGTAAGAAATTCTTTAGGATTAGGAACATCTGATTCTGTACAATTTAGTACACTTCTTACATCTAACCTAACAGTAAGCGGAGCTTCTCTAACTTTAGAAGGAGCAACTAATGATTCTTTTGAAACAACATTAACTGTAACAGACCCAACAGCAGATAGAACAATAACATTTCCAAATGCTACAGGAACTGTTGCTCTTACAAGTGACATACTTGCAGTAGATGTTGATATTGCTGGAGATAGTGGTACAGGTGCAGTTACTGATGCACAAACACTTACAATAGCAGGAACAAGTAACGAAATAGAAACTAGTGCTGCAAATCAAACTATAACTATAGGATTACCTAACAATGTAACTATTGGTAATAACTTAACAGTTACTGGAAACCTTACAGTATCTGGCACAACTACAACTTTAGAAACAGAAACAATTCAACTTGCTGACAATACAATAGTTTTAAATAGTAACTACACAGGTTCTTCACCTTCTGAAAATGGAGGAATAGAAGTTGAAAGAGGTACTCAAACAAATAAAACATTAGTTTGGAACGAAACATCCGATAAATGGACTGTTGGTTCTGAAACATTTGTAGCAGGGACTTTTGAAGGAGCCTTGACTGGAAATGTTACAGGTAATGTATCTGGTAGCTCCGGGTCAACAACTGGTAATGCTGCTACAGCTACTGCACTAGCTACAGGAAGAACAGTTGGAATGACAGGCGATGTTGTTTGGACATCAGCTTCTTTTGATGGTTCCGGAAATGTAACTGGAACTGCAACAATACAAGCAGGTGCTGTTGACTTTGCAATGATAGCTGACACTATTGATGAAGACAATATGGCTTCTAATAGTGCTACAAAATTACCAACACAACAATCCGTCAAAGCGTATGTAGATAGCCAAATTCAAACCGAAGAAACAATTGAAGACTTTGTTGGCGGAATGGTTACAGGAAACACTGAAACATTAATTACTGTTAGTTATGAAGATTCTGATGGAACTATGGACTTTGTTGTCGATAATGATTTAGCTAATTATGACAATACTAACTCTGGTTTTATTACAGCAACACTAACTCAAGAACAAGTTGAAGATTTTGTTGGAGGAATGATTAGTGGAACTCAAACATTTATAACAGTTGGATACGATGATACAGGTGGAAATCTAACCTATGTAGTACCAGTCAAAGATGAAGATAACATGGCATCTGACAGTGCTACACATCTTGCAACTCAACAATCTATCAAGGCATATGTAGATTCACAAGTTACTGCACAAGATTTAGATTTTCAAGCTGACAGTGGAGGTGCACTATCAATTGATTTAGATAGTGAAACAATTACATTCACAGGTGGTACAGGTATTGATACTACTGGTAGTTCTAATGATGTTTCATTTGCAATAGATAGCACTGTAGCAACTCTTACAGGTTCTCAAACTTTAACAAACAAAACAATAAGTGGTGCAGATAACACTTTATCTAATATTGGAAACTCATCACTTTCAAACTCAAGTGTTTCGTATGGTGGTATCTCTTTAGCTTTAGGTGCCTCCGATGCAACACCAGCTTTTGATTTAACTGATGCTACGAATTATCCTACATCATCATTAACAGGAACAATTACAAATGCACAACTTGCTGGTTCAATAGCAAATGCTAAATTAGCTAATAGCTCTATAACAGTAACTGATGGTTCTAACTCTACTGCAACTGCACTGGGTGGAACTATTACATTTTCTGGAACTTCTAATGAAGTAGAGGTTGCAGAAAGTAGCGGAACTATAACAATAGGTTTACCTAATGATGTAACTATTGCTGGTGACTTAACTGTAAATGGAACTACAACAAATGTAGAATCAACAACTGTAACAATAAACGACCCAATGGTTCGTTATGCAGATAACAACTCTGGTAACTCTGTTGATTTTGGTTTTTATGGTAAGTATGTACAATCAGCAACTACAAAATATGGTGGTTTAGTTTGGGACGCTTCTCAAACAGATAAGTTTAGATTATTTCACGGTAATCAATCAGAACCTACTACAACAGTAAATGTAAGCGGAACAGGACATACAACAGGTACATTAATTGCAAATCTTGAAGGTAATGTTACAGGTAATGTTACAGGAAATGTAACCGGTAGTTCTGGTTCTACAACAGGAAATGCAGCAACAGCTACAGCTTTAGCTTCTGCACAAAACTTTTCTTTAACTGGTGATGTAACTGCAAGTGCTGTCAGCTTTGATGGCTCTGGTGCAGTAGCATTATCTACAACAATAGCTGATAATTCAGTACAAGTAGCAAATATAGACTTCTTAGTTGATGAGGACAATATGGCTTCTGACTCAGCAGTCAAAGTACCTACACAGCAATCAGTTAAGGCTTATGTAGATAGCCAAGTAACAGCACAAGATTTAGATTTTCAAGGTGATAGTGGTGGAGCATTAGCAATAGACTTAGATAGTGAAACATTAACTATTGCTGGTGGAACAGGTATTGATACTGCTGGTTCTGGTAATCAAATATCTGTAGCTATAGATAGTTCAGTAGCAACTCTTACTGGTACACAAACACTTACAAACAAAACAATAAACTTTGAAAATAATACAGCAATAGTTGAATACGCAGTAACTGCAGCTGGTGGTAAGTTTGTAATAGATGGAGAGTCACAAGCCACAATATCATTTAGTCCCGGAATAACTTATAGATTTGATTTATCTGATAACTCAGTAGCTTCTCACCCATTTGTCTTATCAACAACTAGTGAAGGTACAGCTTATACAACTGGTAGAACTGCTAATGGTACTCAAGGACAAGCTGGTGCTTATATAGAATTTACAGTTAACGCTGCTACTCCAGATATTCTTTATTATTACTGTTCATCACACTCTGGTATGGGTGGAACAATTACAGTATTCGGTTCAGCTTATGGTGATGCAGATGTACAATCTTATTTATCAGCAGGAACAGGTATAACATTATCTGGTTCTGGTGTAATAGCTTCTTCTATTACTCAATATGCTGATTC
>Ga0163179_10001774_pt1 | contig 15101 bp, 10 predicted proteins | sample AtlANTMetagenome_FD_109643 | JGI IMG/M metagenome (GOLD analysis project Ga0163179, IMG submission 109643) | Marine eukaryotic phytoplankton communities from the Atlantic Ocean - Atlantic ANT 2 Metagenome | ecosystem: Environmental > Aquatic > Marine > Oceanic | place: North Atlantic Ocean...
ACCATTTTCGTCAGTTGTAATAACGTCAAGATCTCCATCGCCATCGAGGTCACCAAGCCAGGCATTGTCCATTTTTTTTCTTGTCTCAGATCCCGGCATAATGATTGGAGTAGCTTTCCAGTTGGTAGGTTCCATGGGATTTCCTGAATATGTGGCAGTCCATAAGTCACCGCCCTTCGGAATGACTACAATTTCCTTTTTAATTGGATCACCATCCAGATCGGTTACAGCGACTCCCTTTGGGAAGTTTCCGGATGGCTGGTCGATAATGATTTCCTTGAAGGTGGGCTCGCCGATTTTGTTCGTACGCAGCAAAACGATCAGTTTGCGGGCCAGTTTCCCAAGGCTTCCGCCGGTAATGACAACGTCCTCTATTTTGTCACCATTGACGTCGCCCAGAGTCATGAACATCGGCTCGTGGTGTGTATGTAGAGTCTTGCGTTGCCAGATATTGTGTACTTTGTCCCTACCGGGATTGACATACCAGCATATCTCCTTACCCCGGTCTGGAACGATCATATCCATGTCACCATCGCCATCGAGGTCGTGCATGATGCAGTTCATCGGCCAGCGGTTTTTTCCCATGACGTGTTTTTTCCAGTTTCGAGCCTCTTGTTTCCCTGTTTTGGGTTGTTGATACCATTCCTGGGCACCGACCACCAGGTCGTTCAGGCCGTCCCCATCGACATCGGTCACGGTCGGCACCCGCCGCTCATAGTTGAAGAGTGTCATCTTCTTCCACGCCGAGGCATCCGCGATCTTTTTTCTGCCCGGGTTGAAGTAAACCCAGCCGCCGTTGGCGATGTAGTCCAGGTCGCCGTCGTTATCGAGGTCGCCAATGCCTGAATCCTCACATTGCCCGTGCTTGAACTCAATAAATTGACTCCATGGATGCCGGGATTTCCCGGGTCCCGGGTTAAAATAGAGCCGGCTGTATTTTCCCTCCTCGTAGTTGACGAACAGGTCGTAGTCCCCGTCAGCGTCCCAGTCATGAACGTTAATGCCATCCGGGCCGTGGTCTTTTGGGTCAGGATGCACGGTGTGGCAACGCCATCCGTTCGGTCCTGCTTTACCGCTGTAAACCTTCCAGTTCTCTTCCTTGGCTTCAGCTTGTAATAAGCCGCCTGTGAACAGAAGTGCGTAAACCAGTAGAGAAAGTTTCATTGTTGCTGGCAGGCTGGGTGCTTTATTTTTTTTGTCCCCTTAATAGGTCCATGTAATCCCTGAGCCGGGGCAGTTTTCCCGGTTGTGATATTATTGGTGTTGCTTGCTCAACGAATGCGGAAGGGCGGGTGTCTTCGATAATTTGCTCTGCATGGGCATCAAGCATGGACTTGAGTTGCTGGACAATATCGGGATGTTTATCGGCGAGGTCGTTCTTTTCCCCAATGTCCTTCAACAGGTTATAAAGTTCCGGCTTTTTACGCTTGCCCATGACTAGTTTCCAGTTGTCTCTGCGTATGCCATCAACTTCATAATACAGGGCCTTGTGTGGGGATTTGACCCCGGGTTCACCAAGCAGCACGCCAAGGACATTCTTCCCGTCAATGGTGCGGTCGATGGGAATGGTGGCTCCGGTCAGCTTGGCGAGTGAAGGCAGCAGATCGATGGTAGTTGCAATTTCGTTGCTCACTTTTCCGGCCGGTATCGTTCCCGGCCACCAGGTGAGTGTCGGTACGCGCATGTGACCTTCATACTTGGGGCCGCCTTTGCCGCCGCGCAATGGTCCCATGCTCATGCCGCCGGCTCCTCCATTATCGGAGGTAAAAATGACCATTGTCTTATCCTGTATTCCGAGCTGGCGAAGGGTAGCAAGGATTCGTCCCACGCTGTCGTCGACCTCCTCGACGTTGGACCGGTCGACGTTGCCCTCCGCCCTCTTGAGAATGTGTGGCCGGGCATATCGCGGCTTGTGCACGTAGGCATGGGGAATATAACAGAAGAAGGGACTTCCCTTGTGTTTCTTGATGAACCTGACTGCCTCGTCGGTGACGACTTCGCAAAGCAATGCCTGGTCGGGACCGTCACTGACATAGGCAACCGCCTTGTCCTGGCGAATGACCGGCAGCGGTGTATAGGGCCCCCGGTTGGTTAAGGGATTGCCTCTCTTGTTCCCCGGCCACATGTCGTTGGAATAGGGGATTCCGAAGTATTCGTCAAATCCTTGTGAGAGGGGCAGGAATTCTTTCTGGTCGCCCAGGTGCCACTTGCCGAAGCAACCCGTGGTGTATCCTTCCTTCTTGAGCAATTCGGCGATGGTGATTTCGTCCGGGTGCAGGCCGCGGTTTTCACCGGGGAAGACGACGCGGCCATCCATGCCGATGCGGTTGGCGTAGGTGCCGGTCATCAGTGCTGCGCGTGATGGCGTACATGCCGTGTTGGACACATAAAAGTCAGTCAGCTTGAGCCCTTCCTTGGCCATCCGGTTAAGGTGAGGTGTCTTATTTACCTTATTGCCAAATGGGCCGATATCCCCGTAACCCATGTCGTCGATAAAGATCAGAACAATATTGGTGGGAGATGGTGCTGCCGCACTTCGTAAACAGCCAGCTGCCAGCAAACAGAGCAAGAGTGCCTTCTTTAGGCAGGTTAAGATTATTACGTGCATGGGCTTTGATTTCCGGTGTTTTTGGGTGGTTGCTAATGAGTGTAGATCCATGCCGGCTAAGACCATGCACTGAATGGGTAAAAGGTCACCCGGGCAGCAACTCCAATTGTTGCAAAGAGCAGCCGGGAAGAGTCGTTGTTACTTGAAGGAGAGGCGCAGGCTCTCAATAATGGGCTTGGATTTATTTTCCGTGGTGTCGGAGATTTTCAGATCGGCATGGAAAGCATAACCGGCAGGCAGTCCCGCGAGATCTATGGCGGCAGGGGTCCGCTTGACTTGCTTGGAGAAGCCGGGGATGTAGTCGTAGGTTTCCTTGACCTCAGTCCACTCTGTCCACTGGTTGACCTTACCGTCGTTGTCCGTGTCGACACCGACCCTGGCCTCAATTTTTTCCACCCACGGTCCGGGACTGACGTAATCATTGGATGTTTGTGTAACCAGGTAGAAGCGACCTTCGGCGAATCCGATATCAGGATCAGGATGCCCCTTGCCTATTTCATCACAGAAGGAGAAAGGCGAGTTGATACTGGAGGAAGTAAACCAGGCAATGCGGATTCCCTTGTTGGCCGGGTGGTAGTCGCAGAAGAGATAATACTGGCCACCGATGGCAATGGAGGCCCAGTCGCCATAAGCATTTTGTTTGGGCTCATGAATCTCGTATTTCGCGACGTTGGTCTTGAATCTTTTCGGGTCTTCACCTTTCCAGTGCGGGTGCAGGTATTCGGCAATTTTTCCGGTCGGCTTGGTACGCTCGTCCACTGCCGGGGCGAGGATAGAGAACTTGTCGATTCCATTCTGGCTTACGGCATGGCCGGCTAACGGGGAATCCCAGGAGTGCTTGCGGGCATTGATCGGGCTCCAGTCCTCGAAGATGATATGGAATTTTCCCTGGATGTCCCGGATAACAGCGCAATCCGATCCATCCGAGGGGTCGTTCAGGGCGATACCCATGTTCTTGCCCGGTTTGCCGTCCGTCAGGTCTGCGTCGATGAAAAGGTGAGGATCCTGGTCGTTGGGGAAGTCGTAGTAGATAAAGGTTTTACCGTCCACCTGCTCGGCTGTCGTCACCCAGCGGGCAAACCCGGGGGTGACACACCCGTGGTGCACCCAGTGGACCATGTCCTTGCTTTGCCAGGCATGGTAGCCCCCCTGTCCCTTGACGAGTCCGCCGGGGGCGTTGAACTGGGTAGGGAGAGGGGTGGTTTTCAAGTCAATATCGAACCCATCAAGTCTATCGTCCCGGGAGTCGAAGGCAGGTGCTCCGGCCGGTTTCTTGCCTTTCTTCCCGGGCATTGGCCCGTAGCGGCCGAACATCCAATAGTTACCCGGTCCCATGGACAGGAAAACGGGTGCATCGCGCAGGTTCTTTGGACCGACCCGCGGCTTCGCTTCCCAGTTTTGCCAGAGTGCCGACTGTTGGACAGTCAGCGAAGCCACTGAGCGTTTACGGTCAGATTTGTGGAGTTTTGCCGTGAAATTTCCGGTCTTTCCGGTGGCTGATACCGTGCCGTTTTCAATGATGACATCCTTTGCTGCGGTGAGAGCCTTTTCCCATTGGACTTGGGTGTCGATGATCAATGGATCGCCGGCAAACAGTGTTTGAGTCAGCAGCACGGCAATCGGATAGGTGATGGAATATTTCATGAGTAGTGATGTTGGTGAGCTTTATCCCACTTGGAGATGTAGTAACGGCCGTCCCGATCGAGTTGTTCAACAGATTTTTCTCCCTGTAACCGGGACCAGGACCACCAGAGATTCATGAAGTTGAGCATCCACAACTCCACCGATCCTAAACAGATAATAAAAAGAATGGTAGGCCCCAGGATTCCATCAACACCAAACATCATCTCAAGCCATAAGGCCCCGATGAAGAAGCATAGGGAAAATCCCAGCATACCATACAGCCAAGCCTTGACCTTAACAGGTCTGAACATCTCGGAGTCGCAACGCACGCAAACATTATTACCAAAGTTGTCATCGATTCGAAGATGTGCTTTGCATCGGTAACACCAATATTTCCCGAAGTTTGGCACTAACGGGTTTTTCCTGAGCGTTTTTTCTCCCGAGCTGCCGCCGTTCGCGGCATGGTGGTCGGACGCGGAGGAGGTCGCCCATCGCCACGACTTGCAAAGATCAGAAGAGACAAGGATAATCAAGCCGACAAGGATAATCAAGCCGATCACAAAGAGCATGGCGAGGATAGTCATCATCTGAGGTAAACCTTATCGATTCTTTGCCTGCAGGGCAACCCTCTCAGTGTCCTGCGCATCATTTTCGGGTGAATTATTCCGGGAAGTCCTTGGTCGCCCTCATGCCGCAGCGTAAGGAAGTCATCGAATTCCTTACAGCTCAAGCGCGTCTTGTGCCTCAGCAAAGCGCCGAGCCGGGATTTCCATCCGCTGCATCATGGCCAGGTGGAGGCGAGACATGGAGGTGTTGTGCCTTGGCTTGAGGTAATGTCCGGTCTTGATCGTGCCGTTGCCCCCGCCTGCAAGGAGGACGGGCAAGTCCTGCTCCTCGTGCTCGTGCCCGTCGGCGATACTGGATCCATAGACGATCATTGAGCGATCAAGCACGCTCACACCATCAGCATCCTTGAGTTGCTTCAGTCGACCCAGGAAAAACGCGAGTTGCGCATGATGCCACCTGGTGACTTCATTGTATTGGTCCTTTTTGGTTCGGACATCGTTCCATTTGGTCGTGCCATCATCGTCTTCCGTCCGTCCGCTGGCATCTTTCCAGTGGGAAAGAGCATGCCAGGTTCCCTTTACCCCGGGCAGGAAATTGAAATAGCGATTACTCTGCCCGTGGTCCAGCATGAAGGTCGAAACACGTGTTGATTGCGACCAGAAAGCCAGTGCCATAAGGTCGAGCATCTGCCGCACGTATTCCTCATGGTTTGTCGGGATTCCCGGCTTGGGACGCTTGAGGGTATCCGTTAATGCATGATCAGCAGCTACACGCCTTGATTGTCTTTCCGCAAACTCGAGACGCTTCTCTATTGCCCTCACTGAATCAAGATACTCGTCGATCTTTTGCCCGTCGGCAGCACTGGCTCGCCTCTTGAGGTCCCTTGACTGTGTTAAAACAAGGTCCAGCACGCTCTTGTTCACGAATCCTTCCTGTGCGCGCCGGAACAGCTTGTCAAAAATTGCCCGGGGAATGGTTTCCCTTACCGCGGGCACATTGCGCTTTCTCCAGGAGAGACAATTGCGTGATAAACTCCCGGAGAAGCTGCCTTCCCCCGAGGTGCTCAGCTCCAGCGATGGAAGCGGGGATTTATCAGCGAGATATTGAGCGGCTATCTGGTCCACTGAAGGACCACCCACGTCATTTTTCCGGCGATTATAAGCACCTCCCGTGAGCCAGGTTGCGGTACCTGCTCCGTGTCCATTGCCGCGCGGTGTCCACAAGTTGCTGGTGATAACCAAACTCGATTTGTGCTCCTCCAGCGGGGCCATCCATTCATTGAGTTGTTCAAGTTTTCCGGATTTTCCGACCTTGCGGGGCACCCAGGATCCGCGCGCAGTGCCATTCGGGAAATAGAGATACGCAAGCCGCGTGTGGGACTTGGCGTCTTGCGTGCCGATGCCGGGCTTGGCAAGGCTCTCGAGTGAGGGAAGAGCCAGGCAAGCTCCGATTCCCCTGAGAAAGGAGCGGCGGTTGGCAGGTTCAGTCATGACTTAACAGGAGCTTTAGGTTTTCGGGGTGCAGGCAGGCGCTTGGTCGTGAAGGGGTAACTGTTGGCGATCTCCTTTACCATATCCCCCATCGGATAACCAGCAGGTTTAAGTTTTGCGGCAATTTCCCGAACCACCGCCTCGTCGTAATACTCCAATTGACGTCCCAGCCCGTATGCCAGCATCTTGCGAATTACCTGTGAGCCCAAGGCATCGATACGCGTTTTCTTGAGCGCTATCTTCAAGCCGGACGGGCCACGAAACTTTGCCCCGTTGGGAAGGGTGCCGTGATTGTCAACGCCATCCCTCCATTGACCGAATTCAGCATAGTTTTCCAGGCCGAATCCGAGCGGATCGATCTGTGAGTGACACCCGGCACATTTTTTCGACTCACGATGCCGTTCCAGTTTCTGGCGCAACGTCCGCACCGCCTTTTTCGAGCGTCCCTCCACCTCGATTTCTGGCACATCCGGGGGCGGAGGCGGAGGAGGTGTCCCAAGCAGGGTAGACAGAATCCATGTTCCCCTTACGACCGGGCTGGTGCGGTTCGGAAATGAAGTGACTGCCAAAACACTGGCGTTGCCGAGTACTCCGCCCCGCTGATTCGTCTTTAATTCCACGCGTTGCATTTCATCACCACTGACACCGGATATTCTGTAGAATCTAGCGAGCTCGCTGTTGAGAAAGGTGTATTTTGCGTCGATAAGACGAGCCACCGGGGCATTCTCGAGAATCAGGGAATGCACAAACCAGGCTGTCTCGTTGCGCATGGCAGCCATGAGGGATTCCGTGCACCAGGGGTTGTCGATCGGGTCCTTGCGAATACGTGGGCCTACATTGTGCGTCCCCAGCCACTCGCCGGCAAAGATTTCACCCAGTGCCCTGCTGCGGGGGTCAGCAAGCATGGCGTCAATGGAATCGCTCCGATCCTCACGCGAGAGGAGCTTCCCAGTAGCGGCGACAGACAGGAGTTTTTCGTCCGGTGTGGAGGCCCAGAGAAAGTAAGAAAGCCGGGTTGCGTAATCGAAGGGACTCACCGGAAGATCCTTCCCGGTTTCTCCCCCCTGCTCGACCCGAAGCAGGAAATGTGGCGAAATAAGCACAAGCTTGAACGCTTGCGCGAGGGCATTCTGCTCAGAATACCCGTCCTTCCTTGCAACAGAAAAGCGCGTCATCACTTCCGAAAGTTCCTGCTTGCTGGGGGGGCGACGATAGGCGCGTCTGACAAAACGCCGCAGGGCTTGCTCACTAGGCCCATTGCCAACAAGTCGACTCCACGCCTTGGGATCCTTGCGCACCATGTCGATCACCCACTCAGCGGAAGTCATGTAGCGATCAAGGTGTGCAGTTGCCAGGAAAAGGGTGTTGGCACTGTTTGAGAACCCACTGGTGCCGCTGAAATCCATCGGAAACTGATCGGCTGGACGAAGATCAAGCCCCACCAAATCGCGAATCGTCCGGTTATATTCCTCTCTCGTCAGCCGACGAGCGGGAAGATATCCGGGGTTGCGCACTGTGGAGTAATCGAAGCGGTCAATCTCCTCAGCCAGCCATGCCCGCACCTGCAGTCGTTGATGTTGCCCCGGTTGCGGTTTCTTGGCGGGTGGCATGTCTCCATTTTTCACCCTCTCGGCAACGTTCTCCCAAAGAAGCCGGTTACGCACCAGGGGCCTTTCCGTAAGCGCTGTTTCCAGGTCGAGATCTCCCTTGGCTGTTTCCTTGTCGTGACAATCAAAGCAATAGGTCTGAAGGGTCGCTGCAATATGCCTGCCATAATCATACTTCACCCCATCTAGCACGCTCTTATCCTTCACTTCCTTAGGCGGCGGAACATAGATTTCTCCCTCGGCAATTCCATCGGCAGGGTCATTGTTCTCCTGGCCTTTATCGCGCTCTATCCTGCGTAGGAACCCTGCGGTCATTTCATCAACCGCCCGTTTCGCATTTTTCGTGCGCCACTCCAGTTCCTCCACTAAATCAGCAATCTCCTCCTCCTCACCTTCCTCCATTGCCCATGCGATTTCCTGACGATCAATGCCATTAATAATATCGAGTTGCTCTTCCATGAGGATACGCAATTGCGATTCCATAGCGGATTTCCTGATTTTTCCTTCCTCAAGCTTCCATGTCAGGAACTCGAGCGCTGCTTCATTTGCCATCTGCCCCACCATCAATTCTGCCCAGGCCTCGCCGTCCCCCCTGGCTTCCTCCCATTCTTCACGCAGTGCTTCCACCCAGTGCCCTGTTTCTTCCAATATCTCCGGGTATTGCTCCCGCTGCGCTTCCTCTATAACGGCAAGCAAACGGGGTGCACGTTGCCTGAGGAAGGCAGCTTTATCTTTCTCAAGTATTTGCCCAAAGGTTGTGGTGGGAAGCAGTAAGGAGCCCATCACCAATACCTTCAAGAAGCAGGTGCTGTGTTTTGCGAGGAGGATCACCAGCCAAATCTGGCTTCTTTTACCCGGAAAAACAACGGCAAGTAATTTTGGCTTTGTACAGGAGAAAACTCCAGTGCAAATGGATGAGCGATGAAATTTCCGGGTTCGGCCACATTGCTTTGACCGAGGGAATTCCCGGGAAATGTGCCCTGCTGCTAATGGCGAAGATTAACAGTGCAGCCTCATTTTGATTCCCTGATGAGGTATTTCCGGCGGAGGCGATCGAGCTCCTTTTTCAAGTCGGCAATGGGTTGCTTGTATTTGGGATCATCGTAGCAGCTTGTCATTTCCATGGGGTCTGTTTTCAAATCGAAGAATTCCCATGTGTTGAGCTTCTCATCCGGAAAACGGATGAGCTTGAAGCGACCGTCAGTGACTCCATAGTGAATTGGTACGCCGTGGCCGCCCGCCTCATAGTAGTGGTAGTAGTGTGTCTTGCGCCAGTTGGCCGGGGTCTTGCCACGCAGCAGCGGGGTAAGGGAACGACCCTGCATATCCCCGGGAATCCTAGTACCGGCGATGTCCAGAAATGTTTGTGAGAAGTCTAGATTGGAAACAAGTGCGTCGCTGGTGCTCCCGGCTTTGGTAACGCCGGGCCAGCGGACCAGAAGTGGCGTGTGCAGGCTTTCCTCATACATCCAGCGCTTGTCAAACCAGCCATGTTCACCAAGCCAGAAGCCCTGATCCGAGCTGTAGATGACAACGGTGTCCTCCGCGAGGCCCGAGTCATCGAGGAATTTCAGCATGCGACCGACATTTTCATCGACCGCCTTTACACAACGTAGATAGTTCTTGATGTATCGCTGATAGTTCCAGCGTGTTCGATCACGACCCCGGAGGTTCCGTTTTTCGAGGGCCTCGTTACGTGGACGAAAATGGCCATCGAAGACCTTGAATTGTTCCGGAGTGAATTTGCTGGAATACCGGAACATCAGGCGGTGGGGTCCCATGTCATCGGCAATGCCCATTTTGTGGTTGGCCGAGGCAGCACTGCGGCCATCATAATAGTCAAACAAGGTTGGCGGTTCAGGGACTACAGTTTCCTCGAATGTGTTGAGATGGCGCAACGCCGGTTCCCATCTGCCGTGCGGCGCCTTGTGCTGGCACATCAGGAAGAACGGCTTTTCGGTGTCCCTTTTCTTGAGCCAATTTAATGCCTGATCGGTAATGATATCGGTGGTGTAACCGGTGTGGTTCACGTTCTTGCCGTTGGTAATCAGCATCGGGTTGTAATACTGGCCCTGGCCCTTAAGTACCTCGAAGTGGTCGAAACCGGTGGGGGTGGACTTCAGGTGCCATTTACCGACGATTGCCGTCTGGTATCCTGCTGCACGAAGCAGTTTGGGTGCGGTCTGCTGGGAGCCGTCAAAGCTTCCCTTATTGGTCAGTTGACCGTTTAAGTGCGAATACTTGCCGGTGAGCACCACCGCGCGTGAGGGGGCGCAGATGGAGTTCGAGACGAGGCAGTGCTCAAAGAGCATGCCTTCCTTGGCTAGCCGGTCGAGGTGTGGAGTGGGGGCAATCTTGGCCAATGGTCCACCATAAGCCGAGAGTGCCTTGAGCGCGTGGTCGTCGGTAAAAAGGAAAAGGATATTGGGCTGCTTTACTGAACCGGAACATGATAGCGCAGCGGTGATCGCTAATAAGAAAATGATGACTTTCACCATGGCTCGTTATTTTTTTGCGCCTTGGCGGGCAAACGACCAGCCATGTCCGGTCGGTATGCGGGTATCGGATCGCACCTTCTCGGGGATTTTTCCAAGCGGGGCAAGTGTCCTGACCCATGCAGTATGCTTGTCCGATAGCTGTTTGACAATGTCAGGATTTTTTTCTGAAACATCCTTTTCCTCTCTGGGATCTGACTTCAGGTCAAAGAGCTGCCAGGGATCCTTGTCATATTTTTTGTAGAGCCGCCAATTCTGCCAGCGGACAGCGATCAGATGCCGGCGGACAGCATCACCTGGCTCGTTGTTGAGCCAGAATAGGTATTCGTGTGGTTCGCCATTCTTCCGGCCATTGAGATATGGAATCAAGTCTACTCCGTCACAATGCTTAGGGATGGCCAGACCGACTGCCGAGGCAATGGTGGAATAGAAATCGAAGTTCGCGATTTGCTTGTGGTAGTCTTTTCCTTTAGGGATGACGCCCGGCATGGAGAAGATGGTCGGCACACGCACCCAGCCTTCCTGCTGGGTTCCCTGTCCCTTGCCTCCCCGGTAGGGTGCCGAGGATCCGTTCTCACCGCTATTGGCTCCGTTGTCGCTTGAGAAGATGACCAGTGTGTTCTCGCGCAGACCGTGTTGCTGCAAGGCTTTCAATAATTTACCCACCTGGTCGTCAACCGAGACAATGGCGCCGGCCAGTTTGCTTCGCTTGCCCTTGGCGCGCGTGCGTTTGGTCAGGCTGGGAGGGGCCTCCTGGTTGCTGGAGTGAACAGCCTCGGGCGACCAATAAAGGAAGAAGGGATTGTTTTTGTGGCGCTTGATGAACTCGACTATGTTGTCGCCATCATAATCAGTCAGCCACTGGGTCTGACCCACCTTGTTGATGCAGAAGTACTTTGAATTTTTCCCGCCAGCTTTTTTCTTGGGCGGCTTTTGGGCGACCTCGGTAAAGCCAACCTGCAGGGGGCCCTGGTTTTTCGATCCAATATCCCACTTGCCGATTTGCCCGGTAACGTAGCCGTTGTCCGCCATGAACTTGGCCAGGGTTGGCCGATCCTCGGGGATGGGGAGGCCGCGAGACATGCCGTATTTCCCGAAGCGCTGACCGTATTGTCCCATCATCAAGGCGCACCGGCTTGGGCAACAGGGTGGGTTGGTGATGTAGGAAGCTGTGAAGCGGACGCCTTCGGTGGCCAACCGGTCGACATTTGGCGTGGGGATATCCTTGCAGTCATAACATCCAATGTCGCCGTAGCCTAAGTCGTCGATATAAATGAGCACTATATTGGGCTTTTCGGCGGCAGGCAGGGCGTAAGCCAGGAATGCTTCTGCCATGGCGATCAGGGCAAGGAAAAAGGGCAGGGAGGTTGGTTTCGTAAAACTCATCTGGAAATAGGATGGGGAGTTTAAAGTTTATGCCGAAAAAAATTACGCTGCGATGATGGGCGTCGTTTTTTTTATTATTGAACTTTTTATCGACTGTTACCTGAGTCCCATCAACTCCTGCATGGTCTCGGCAAAGGCCTTGCCGGCAAGGATAAAGAAGCGTCCCTCGCCGCTATAGTGAAACCCCTTGTTGGACATGGCGCGGCTTAACATGGCACGCTCATCTTCAGTGATCGGGTCCTTTTTGAAGTCACGGTCATATTCCGGTAACCAGCCTCCGGCGGTCAAGGCGACAACTCTTGAATCTAAGAGGGGAGCTGTTTCGATCGCTTTCGCGTTTCCCTTGAACTTTGCAACAGTATTGATAAAACGTTGGCCATTTCTTACTTCCCTTTGCTTGGGATTGTGCTCGTTATGCGGGCCATTGACTCCCATGACACCTACCACGGCTTTCATTTCGGGTGCCTTGAACTCCTTACGGATATCTTTGATGAGATGCACCAGATTGGCCCCGTATTGTTTGCGCCCGGTCACATCAAACATGTCATTGTAACCTTGGAACCAGACAAATCCGGAAATTTCATAACCCGATTTTTCGTCATATGCTGGATAATGATTTTTGAGGTTGGCCAGTGTCTTGTGGACATAGCGGATCATCTTGCGGTATTGCAGCCCAACGACTGGCTCCACCCGACCGTCATTCCACTTTTCGGCTGATTCTTTTGTTAGTACTTGGTTATCCAGTTTTTCAATGCCAGTTTTTCCTGCTCCTGGTGGTCGGAAGTTGACATAGAGGCTTTGTCCTCCCGGGGCATATTTAATGAGCAATACCTGCTCCTCGAGCATGTCTCCCATATAATATCCGAAGGCATATTCCGGGCCAATGTTGGAACCCAGATTATTGTAGTTTCTGCGACCACCGAATCCGGTTTGGAGCTTGTCATAAACTCCACCACTTGCGACCCAGACATCACTACGTGAAACCAGATTTTTGCCGTCCGGTTTGAACGTTTTTAGGAGGTTCGCACGTGCAGGGTCCGGATCTTCTCCCAAAAAATCAATCGTCCGAATGTGAGCTTGCCCATCCATGTTGGACTGGCCAGCCAAGATAAAAACCTTGAGCGGTCCCTTGGCTTCCTTCTTATTTCCTGCGGCTGCATCTGCAGCTTGCGGCACTGGCAAGAGTAATACTGTCGTTATTAAGATGGAAAGAAGAACAGGTAGAGGGTTGATTCGCATGATGTGCATTCGTGTTTGTTATTCAACGCTGTTCAAGCGCATAAAATCAGGTGGTATGTTTTCTCGGAGAACAAGGAAAGAGAGGCAAAGGGTCTGCTTATAAGCAATAAGTAGAGAGAGGGTCAGGCTTTAATTGCTTCGATTTGCTTATTGGCAATACCTATAGGGCGGTCAAGTGGAATTCCAACGCAGGCGAGCAGGGTAGTGAGCAAGTCGCCCTGGTTACCTTTGACGTCGCTCAGGAAGCGTCCGGTCTTGATCGATCCGCCGCCTTTGCCGGCGAGGATGAAGGGGAGGTTTTCACGGCGGTGTTTGTTACCGTCTTCCAAGCCCGAGCCCCACATCATGATGCAGTTATCGAGCAAAGTGCCGTCACCTTCCTTGAGAGAGTGCATCTTTTTTACCATGTAGGCGAAGCGATCGACATGGAATTTGTTGATGGCCGCCACTTTGCGGATCTTTTCCTGATCACTGCCGTAGTGCGTCTGCGAGTGGTGCTGGTTGGAAAAACCCAACTCAGGGTAGGAGGCGCCGTTGGGCCGCGAACCGACGTAGGTGCTTACGCGCGTGGTATCCGTCTGGAATGCGAGGATGGTCAGGTCGCACATGACCTCCATATACTCACTACGCTTGTCGCCTTCGGGAATCTTTACCTCGATAGGCGCCGACTCAGTAGCGTGGCGGCGGGAGGGGCGGACCCCGTTCTTTTCAAAAGCCGCCTCCTGTTGGCGGGTTTCAATCGCGGCGATACGGCGTTCCAGCGATCGCACGCTATCGAGGTATTCGTCGAGCTTCTGCTGGTCCCCTTTGGTCAAGGTGCGACGTAGGTCGCGGGCACCGCCGAGCACTCGGTCGAGCATCTGGCGGTCCAGCGGGTTGGCCTGCGTTACCTTGCCTTCCTTGCCGCGCTTCCCGAAGAGGCGGTTCAACACGTTACGGGGGTCGGTCTCTGCCGGCATGGGTTGTGTGGGCGAGCGGAAACTGCAGTAGTTGTAGTAGCCCTCATGGAGGCCTTCCTGATTCTCCTTCCACGTCTGGGGCATGGTGGCCAACTCGAGCGAAGGGAGCAAGGTCTGGGCACCGACATAGTTGGCCATAATCTGGTCGGCGGAGATGGAGATATTGATGCGGTTACGAGAATCTGCGTTGGGCAGCCGCCCCGTGAGCCATGTGGACAGTTCCAAGGCGTGTGGGGCACCGTTGAAGGGATTGATCGGCACGCCGGAGATCCCCTTCATCATGAGGCACTGATCCATGATCGGTTTGAGCGACTGGATGATAGATGGCGGCGAGCTGAGGAAATCTTCCTGACTTTTGGGCCAGAACTGGTTCATAATCACCCCGTGTGGCATATACATGAACGCTAGGCGCACCGGCGGCTTGGTTTTCGGCGCGACCGAGGCCAGCGAGTCCATAAACGGCAGGGCCAGGGAGACCCCTGCTCCCTTCAGGAAGTTACGGCGACCAACTAGAGATGGGCGGTTCCTGGTATTCATCATTCTGCTCTTTTGGTGTGATTGTGATTCATCCCTCGACTCGGCGGTGGGTAAATAGGTAACTGCCGATTACTTCGGTGATGATGGTGCGCATGCGATAATTATCCTTGGTAATTTTAACCATCAATTGGTCGATGACAACACCATCGTAGCCCTCAAGATGTCGGCCCAGCGCGTAGGCCATAAGCCGTTCGGTAAGGTTGCGGGCCAAGTCCGCTTCCCGCTTAACTAAGAGGCGCTTCAATTCCGCCGGAGTGGCAAACTCCTTTCCATCGGGTAGCTTGCCTGCCGAGTTGATTACAATTCCCTCACCGTTCTTGTCACGCCAACGACCGATGGCATCAAAATTCTCCAACCCGAACCCAATCGGGTCGAGGATCTTGTGGCAATTGCGGCAGGTAGCTTCCGATTGATGCAGCTCGGTTCGTTGGCGTAGCGTCAGTCCCTCCACCTTCTGGTGGTTCTGCTCCTCGAGTTCAGGGATGTCGGGCGGCGGCGGCGGGATGCGTTGTCCCAAGATCCGCTCTAATACCCATACTCCCCGGATGACGGGACTGGTGCGATTGGGAAACGAAGTGGTTGCCAGAGTG
>Ga0163179_10001776_pt1 | contig 15092 bp, 17 predicted proteins | sample AtlANTMetagenome_FD_109643 | JGI IMG/M metagenome (GOLD analysis project Ga0163179, IMG submission 109643) | Marine eukaryotic phytoplankton communities from the Atlantic Ocean - Atlantic ANT 2 Metagenome | ecosystem: Environmental > Aquatic > Marine > Oceanic | place: North Atlantic Ocean...
GGTTTGGCAGAGATACATGGTGTTAAATTATATGTTGATGATGTATTTAATTATAGAGAGGAATTGAAAGAGTTACATCATTCCATTGATTCGGAAAAAGAAATTAAGGTAGTTTGGAATACACTAAAAAGTGAAAATTATTTAAACAGATTAACTTGGCATGATTTGTATATGTTATATCCTATTTTAAATGGTAAACTTGATATCAACTGGCCAAAAATAAATAATATAACATTTGACTATGGGGTTACAGATACTAAATATCATGAGGTTGCTGGTATAGATTTTACACATACTACCGATAATAATGATGCACTATTTGATATGATTAATGGTGTATTGAATGACGATAGTATTATAGATTGGAATTATAATAAGGATATAACAATGAATTGTGAAAGGATTCTCAGTTTAATAAAGAATAATGTCGGATAGAGTTCTTGTTGTAGGTGGTGGAATTTTTGGAATTGTTTCTGCCATCGAACTATCAAAAAAGGGATTTTCAGTTACTTTACACGAAGAATTGGATGATATTATGAGATGTGCATCGGGTGTTAATCAATATAGATTACATTCTGGTTATCATTATCCAAGAAGTAAAGTAACTGCACTTGAGTGCTCAAAATCAGTAGAAAAATTTAAAACAAAATATATTAGTTGTATCATAAATAATAATATAGAACATTACTATTCGATATCCAACGAAAATTCATTAGTCAATGGTGATGAATATATAAAATTTTTAGATGATATGGGATTGTATTATAAACAAGTTAAAACAATGAATAATTCTCAGGTAACTGTATCTGTCAAGGAAGAATTATTTAATCATAAAATTCTAAGAAGAAATTTAATTGATGAGCTAGTTTTATATAATGTTAATATGATACTTAATCATAAGACAAATAAAAATGAATTTTCAGATTTTGACTATATAGTTATTAGTACATACTCAAAGATAAATGAGTTAGTGGATAATAAAAGAGAGTATCAATTTGAAGTTTGTGAAAAACCGGTTGTAAAACTACCAAATGAGTATAAGAATAAAAGTATAGTTATGATGGATGGTCCTTTTATGTGTATGGATCCATATGGTAATACAGATTATCATGTATTAGGAAATGTAGTTCATGCTATACACGAAACTAATATTGGTCATTTTCCGGTAGTTAGTAAAAAAATAGATGGTTATTTAAATAGTGGTGTTGTACGAAATCCAAAAATAACCAATATAGATAAGTTTATTGAAAGTGGTAAAAAATATTTTGAAGGTTTTGAAAAATTAGAACATATTGGTTCGATGTACACAATAAGAACTGTTTTGTCTAATAGAGAACACGATGATGCACGGCCAACTATCGTTCATAGAGATGGTGAAAATATATTTACAATCTTTTCCGGTAAAATTGTTACTTGTGTTAGCGTAGTAGATGAGTTAATAGAAAAAATAAAAGGTAAACAATGAGTTACTTAACAAACATAGATACATTGTCAGCATTATTAGATAGATTAATATCAGAGAACATTAAACTATATTTTTTCAAGAAAGATAATATTGATGAAAACATCAAACATCAAGAAAGACTTATATATGAAATTAAAGAAAGAATAACGGATTTATTAACAGCGGTTTATGTATCTGGTGGTTACAGATATATTTCAGAAAAAAGAACTTATAAGCCAGAGGATATCGTGGAGACTCTTGAGGAGTTAATTAATAATGATATTTTAACCGGTGAGGGTGATAGAGCCAATTTAGAGGAAGCTACTTCTGATAATCCATCATTAGAAAGATTCACACGAAATCATAAAATGATAAGAAAGGCAAATGAAAGTAGGGCAAATTCTAAAAATAAATTGGATAAAACTTTTAAGAAATTTGTGGAGGAAAAGTGAAAATTTTACTTACTGGTGGCACTGGATTACTCGGAAAAAAACTTCTCGAAATTGATAATCAAATTATAGCACCTAACAGACAACAGTTAGATATCACAAATAAAGATAGTGTAGTAGAAAATATTAAATCATTAGTACCTAATGTTGTTGTACATTGTGCAGCAGTAACTTCATATAATTTATCCGAGGAGAATCCTAAACTTGTTAGGGATGTAAATGTTTTGGGTACTCTAAATATTTTGGATATTTGTGAGGAAATGGGAATTAGGTTGATATATATTTCAACTGATTATGTATTCGGTGGTAATAAAGGTAATTATTTAGAGACTGATAGTATCAACCCATTAAATAATTATTCCAAAACAAAGGCATCTGCAGAGTTGTTGGTTCGTACATACGAAAATAGTTTATGTATAAGGACAAGTTTTTATGATGATTCATTATATTATGAATATGCAACAACAGATTGTTTTACCACGAAGGGCCATGTTGATGTGATTTCTGAAAAAATTTATGCCGAAATAAAATCAAATGAAAATGGAATAGTGCATATTTATGATAGGAAGAGAAGTATTTACGATGTTGTTAAATCTGTAAATTCTAATGTAAAACCTATCTCCAAAAATAATTTAAAAATTAAAATACCAACTGATGTTTCTTTAAAATCAGTTAGGAAGATTTAAATGGTTATAAAAGAAAATATTAAAGATATAATAAGTGGTATCAAAGACGACATAATAAAACTCAAAGATAGTACGATTTTGATTACGGGTGGTGCCGGATTTTTAGGTAAGAATATAGTGTGGACACTTCAAGAACTTAATAAAAATCATAATCTTAATTGTAAAGTTATTGTTGTGGATAATTATGTAACAGGTCTTAAAGATGAATTTGATGAAAACAACATCACCTGTATCAAACATGATATAACCCAAAAATTATCAATAGATGGTGATATAGATTATATAATGCATGCAGCAGGTATTGCCTCCCCAATCTTCTATACTAAATATAAACTTGAGACCATAGAAGTTTCTATTCAAGGTACTCAAAATATTTTAGAAATGGCAAAGGAAAAAAAATCAAAAGGGGTTTTGTTTTTTAGTACAAGTGAAGTATACGGTTCACCTACTGATGAAAATGTACCTACACCTGAAACTTATAATGGTAATGTATCGTGTGTAGGACCAAGAGCACATTATGATGAACCTAAAAGAATGGGCGAGACTTTATGTGTAACATATGCTTCATTATATGATATGAATGTAAACATAGTAAGACCATTTAATGTATATGGACCTGGATTAAGACTTGATGATGGTAGAGGGGTTATAAATATAATAAAACATGCATTACAAAATAAAGATTTACCAATTTATGGTGATGGGTTATCAACAAGAACTTGGACTTACATTACAGATGCTATTATAGGTTTTTTTAAGGTTTTACTTTGTGAACATTCAGGAGAAGCTTTCAATATTGGTATTGATAAGCCTGAGATAAGTAGTATAGAATTATCTAAGTTGATAATCAAGTTGTCAAATAGTAATTCTAAAATTACTATTGTTGATGCCCCAGTCGAGGCATATGAAAAGGGTTTTGATGTATCAAGAAGATGTCCGGATATCACTAAATTAAATCAATTACTAAATTTTCAACCAAATGTAAAAGTTGAGGAAGGTTTGAAAAAAACTATCGATTGGATGAGAGATTTGGTATGATAAAAAATGAATGTAGAAGTTGTGGTAATACAGATATTGAGACGGTTATATCTCTTGGAGAATCACCACTTGCAAATAATTTATTAGATACTAAAAATCTAAAAGAACAATCATATCCTTTAAAGATGAATTATTGTCCTATTTGTTATAATTGTCAATTATCCTATTCAGTTCCGAGAGAAAGGATGTTTAATAAATATCTTTATGTTTCTTCTACAACAAAGACATTTAGGGATCATTTTTCTAATGCTGCAATTTTGTTATCCGAACAATTTGGACTTGGAGAGGAATCATTTGTTGTTGATATTGGAAGCAATGATGGTGTGTTTCTAAAACCTCTTAAAGAGATGGGAGTAAATGTCTGTGGTGTCGAACCGGCCGGTAATTTATCCGAAATGGCCAACAAAAATGGGATACCTACTATAAATGGATATTTCGAGGATGATTCTACGATAGGTCAGATAAAACACAAAGCAGATTTAGTAACAGCATTCAATGTGTTTGCCCATTCGGATAAATTAAAACAAATAACAGAAAATGTTTTTAAGGTATTAAAACCAAGTGGACATTTTATTATAGAGGTACAATATTTATACGATACTTTAAATGATGGAACTTTTGATAATATGTATCACGAGCATTATAACTATTGGAGTGTCTTGTCATTAAATAATTTTTTCTTAAACCTTGGTCTACAAATTTCTTACATAGACCATGTTGATACTCACGGTGGTTCAATTCGAGTCTATGTGGGAAATCAAGGTCATTTAGTTCATCCATCCGTATCTGAATTTATACAAAAAGAAAGAGATTTTGGTATGGATAAAATAGAAACTTATCTAAATTTTTCAAATATGATAAATGAACGAAAAACTAATACACTGCAAATACTTGATGATTTGAAATCACAAGGTAAGAAGATAATTGGTTATGGTGCACCTGCTAAAGCAACAACATTACTTAATGCATTTAATATTAATGATAATATATTAAAGTATGTTATAGATGATAATGTGATGAAACAGGGAAAAGTTATTCCTAATCTGAATATAAAGATAATATCCAAAGAGGAAGGATACTCTAAAAAACCTGATTGTGTTTTGATATTGGCTTGGAATTTTTACAGAGAAATTATAAATAATAATCTTGAACTATTGGAAAGTGGTGTAGAATTTATCGTTCCGACTCAAAATGTGTTGGTTATAAATAAGGAAAATTATAGTGAATAAACCAAAGTTAAATTTTATTTATCACTTTGCACCTTATAAAAATGATATGTTTGAATATCATATAGATAAACTTAATGAACACTTACCAAAATTTAATAATAAGAAAATTATTAATATTGTTACTGGTGATGAATTCCATTCACCAAGTTATGTAATGGATAAATTAAGGGGATTGGATATAGAATTCACAACGACTATCAATAATCCATCACACCGAGAAGCATATTCATTTTTTACAAATCTATTACCTAAAATAGAATCACTCGAAGAAAATGAATATACCTTTTTTGGTCACTCCAAAAGTTGTACTAATAGGAGACAACAGGACAGATTTAAAGATCAACATAGATTGTGGACAGATTATTGTTATAAGTATACTCTTGATGATATTGGTGATGTCATTGAAAAAATGAAATCATATGATGCATATGGACCATTTATTAGGACAAATGGATTGTCAAAGGCAGTAAGCGATACCACTTGGCATTATTCAGGTACATTTTTTTGGTTTAAGAATTCAGTTATATTCAATGAGGACTGGAGTGAGAAACGATTTAATTATCAGAATGGATATGAAGCAGAAGCATTTATAGGAAAGATGATAGCACAAGATAGGGGATATTGTTCTTTTGATATAGAAGGTGACTTGGGTTCATCAGTATCTATTCATGACAAAGATAGTTCTTGGTTTAAAATAGGGAATAAAATGAATAAAAAAATTTTTATAGCACCGATATTCTGCGATACACACCTCGTAAAATATCAAATACCAAATATTATAGATACTATAAATCCTGATTATATAATTTATAACGAGGGTATGTTTCCTGGTGGACCCGAAAATAATACCTCTCAGATGAAAGAATTTAAAGACAAATATACATCAGATGGAAAGAGAGGATTTGACTATGAAGAACTACAAGATGTAGTATCTGATGCAAGTAAAGAGTATAAGGATACCAAAATTATATTAAATGAGATGGATTACAATCCTGCACAAACATCTGCAATACAAAATTATATGGAGGCGTGTACTAATTTCGAAAAATTTGGAATATCCCTTGAAGTGGGTGATTATATATTTCCATCAGAGGGAGACATATTTCATCACGAGGATAGTAAAGACGAAATAGAAGGATATTTAAATCAAATAGAACCAAATCAAGGATTTCGTTCACATTGGTTAGACTTTATGGAATCCCAATATTATGTAGAGAAAAGAACTTTACCTGAATACTATGAACAATTTCAAGATAGGGGTTCACGAAAAATATGTGTTAGATACGGTGATATGAATTTTTATCATAGTGTTTTGGGTTGTTTACATTCTCAAAATTACTATATGCTATTTCCTACTGATTTGGTTTCGTATCACTATGCTTGGTGGAGACCCGATAAATATTTAGATATGAGGTTTCACCAATTAAATAGAGATAGTAAACCTGGTTATTGGGAATATTGGAAAAACTCTTTGGAAAAAATTAGAGAGTTAGGTGATACCACAAAAGAAGATGTTCAAATAAGAAGAGGAGATGGTAAAGATATCATACAAATGGCATCTTATATTGATATAGAACATCCAAAACATATAAAAGAACATCAAAATTATATTAAATAATGAGTAATATAGTTTTTATAATGGATATTGATATCGGTGGCGAAGGAAGATATTCGTCACATCGTAGAATGTCCTATAAGTATTCAATCGATAGTTGGAAAAAATGGTGTGAAAATAATAAATCGGAGTTATTTGTTTTAAATGATTTATTATTTGATAATGATGAAATGGGTATATGTTGGCAAAGGTATTATGTCCATGATATTTTGGAGTCGAATGATATAGATTATAATCAAGTTCTTATGGTAGACGCTGATACAATAGTACATCCTAATTGTCCTAACTTTTTCAAACGAACAGAGGGTAAATATGCTGGTGTGATGACCGATGGATGTTATGAGTGGGTTAATCGGAGTGTAACAAATTATCACGATTATTTATTTAAAGATCAAACTAAACTATCTACTTGGGAATACATCAACGGTGGATTTCAGATATCCAATAAAAATCATAAGGAGTTCTATAAGAAGGTTACGGACTTTTATTGGGAGAATAAAGAGAAATTGATTTACGCACAAAAAACTTTTTTGGTTGGAACAGATCAAACTCCAATAAATTATTTATTAAGAAAACATAATATAGAAGTTGAAATGTTACCTGTGTGTTATAATTTACAGGATATGTTTAAGAAAAGTTTATTACATATACCTGATTATAGTTGGTGGTCAGATACTTTGGATAACTTATATAATTCTGGTTGGGTATATCATTTTAATTCAATACCGAGAAATTCATCTAACAGAGATTCACATTATTGGATGGAAAGAGTTTATAAGGAATTATATGACTAAAATAAAATATTCAACTCATCTATATTCATTTCTTGATATTGTAGAAGGTTGGTTTTTTGATGAGGGTATATTACCAATAAGTGGACTACATGATTTACATTGGCAGAAAACTTATGAATTATTCAAAAGAAAAAACGACCAATCTACCATTTGGCATAAATGTTTTTATGAAAAGATTAGAAGAGATGAATCATTTGATGATGTCTATATCAAGTTTTTAAATGATATAATCAAACCAAGATTTGGTGAAGAAATAGTTTATCAAAAAATACCAACACTTAGAGTTCATTTACCAAATAATGTTTCTGTTGGTGAGTTTCATAAAGATAAACATTATCGAGATGAGAAGTGGGCTAACAAAGTACAAGAGTTAAATTATTTTTTACCATTAACAAAGGCTTATGGAACAAATACCATATGGGCAGAAACTGAGGAAGATTTAGGTGACTACCGGGAGATAAGGGCAGATTATGGTGATTGTGTTGAATGGAGTGCAACTAAATTAACACATGGAAACAAATCAAATATAACTTCCATCACAAGAGTTAGTTTTGATTTCCGTGTGATACCAAAGTCTCGATATATTGAAAGTGATTATCTTTCAATTAACACCAAGACACCATTCGATATTGGTGGTTACTACGAGGTCATATAATGAAAATATATGTTGATATTGATGAAACAATTTGTTTTTATGATGGTGTAAAGAGATTAGGCTACAAAAATGCTATACCTAATAAGGATAACATCAAAAAAATAAATAACTTGTATGATGAGGGTAATCATATCAAGTATTATACTGGTAGAGGAACAGTATCTAAGATTGATTACTACGACCTCACTAAAAATCAATTAGATAGTTGGGGATGTAAGTATCACGAATTAAGTGTTGGTGAAAAACCAGATTATGATTTAATGATATGTGATAAGACAAAACGAATAGAAGAATTATGAGAATATTAATTACATCCGCCGGAGGACCTGCAGCAGTTGGTGTTATAAAATCACTAAAGGATTATTGGTTAAAATTTAACGATGAGGCAGGACATCACTACATTGTTGCCACAGATATGAATGAGGTGTCCGTAGGATTTCATATGGCAAACAAGGGGTATGTAGTACCAGCGGCCGATGATAGTGATTTTTTACCAAAAATCAAAGAAATTATTAAACGCGAAAAGATAGATTTAATTTTACCTACGAGTAATATGGAGATAGATCAATTTGAACAATTATCTAATATTACTAATGTATTCATGTCGGATTCCAAAACAATAAAATTGTGTAATGATAAATGGGAGTTTTACAATAAAGTCAAGGATGATTTTGATATACCATATACTTGGCAAGATAATGATATAAAATGGAATGGATGTTTTGCAAGACCACGATACGAGTTAGGTGGAAGTAGAGGTACATTACATTGTAAAGATATACATCAATATATGTCTACATATAATAGTGATGTAGAATATATTTATTCAGATTATCTACCAGGACAAGAATACACAATTGATGTTTTATGTGATATGGAAAAACCATTGGTGAGTGTAGTGAGAAAGAGATTACAAACTAAGGCAGGTATATCCACACAAGGTGAGATAATAAGAGATGAACACATTGAAAGTGAATGTAAGAGATTATGTGAATTTCTTAAACTCAAAGGTCCTGTTTGTATACAAATGAAGGAAGATAAAAATGGTGTTCCTAATTTCGTTGAGGTAAATCCAAGATTTGGTGGTGGTACTTATTTTACAACACTTGCAGGTGTAAATTTTGTAGAGATAATTATTTGTATTTTGGAAGATAAACCACTATTTATTAACGAACCAAAACCAATTAAAGTTATTAGATATCACGAAGAATTAGTTATATGAAACTCTTAGATTTCGACAAAGTATTATGTATCTCACCTCACCCCGATGATGTTGAGGTTGGAATGTTATGCACCACAATGAAATATTACGATACCGAGTTTGATGTTTTGTGTTTGACCAAAGGTGGAGCAAAGGGTTTTGATTCGACCAATGAACAAGATAGAAGGCAAGAGGTTGATACCGTTTGGGATTCTGTAAATCCACATAATGTTGATATATTCCATTCTAAATTTGATTACTTCGAGGATACAAATGAACCAGGTTGGATAAACTATATTGAGAATGAATTTGTTAAGAAAAATAATTACGATTGTATTTTCATTCCAACGGGTGAATCAGATGATTCAATGTTTGAACATAAGTTTGTGAATAGGTTTGGAACAGCACTATGTAGATTTTCAAACATATCATTGATAGAGTATAGGGCATTCAGTACATTGAATAGTTGGCAACCCAATTTCTTTGTAAGTGTTAATGGACACTACAAGAAGAAATTAAAGGCACTAAGTTATTTCAAATCACAGAATGATAAATCATATTTTCAAAAGGAAACATTGGATTCATTTCATAGTAACTTTCAATGTAGTAAAAAAGGATTGGGATTGGTAGAGCAGTTTAAGATAATGGAATTATTTGGGGGAGAGATTAATTGAAAATTTTAATAACAGGTGGAACTGGAACGGTTGGAAGAGCAGTAATAAAACAAAATGACCACGAGTATATAAATGTTAGTCGTAATGAAGAGAAGATATCAGAACTTAAACGAGAACATCCTGAGGTAAAGTCTTATGTGGGTAACATAGAGGACAAGGGATTGTTACTTAGAGTATTCAAAGATGTAAAACCAGATGTGGTGATACATTCTGCGGCAATGAAACATATTGATTTGATGGAAAAGAATCCGATAGCAGGTTCTAATATAAATGTTATGGGTAGTTTAAATGTAGTGGAGGCCAGTATAATAAATGATGTACCAACCACGATTGGAATAAGTACAGATAAAGCTTGTTTGGCCGAAAGTGTATATGGTGCATCCAAGTACTTGATGGAAAGGGTATTTATGAATACCAACAACGACACTAATAGGTTTTCACTTACAAGATTTGCAAATGTTGCACATAGTAATGGTTCGGTACTACCATTTTGGTTGAAGTCAAAAAAAGAAGGTAAACCACTTAAACTTACAGATCCTAATATGAATAGATTGATATTCACACAAGAAGATGCAGCAAATTTAATATCACGAACTATAAAACATACTCAAAAATTTGGTGGTGGATTTATTAATTCATATAAAATGAAGTGTGTAAATATGATGGACTTGGCAATATTCATTGCAGACGAGAAGGTACCTGTTGATATTGTTGGTAAAAGACCAGGTGAAAAAACCGATGAGGATTTGATTTCAATGAATGAGATTAGTAGGACATTTGTTTATGAGGAAGATATTCATATTAGAATGGAAGTGAACGAGGACTTTAATAAATTAAGTGAACCTTATAATTCTAAGTCTGCACCACAGATGACCGAAAGTGAAATGGAAAAGTTGGTGTACGGATGAGATTTTTTGTAACGGGTGGTGCTGGTTTCATTGGAAGTCACTTGATACCTGAGTTGTTAAAACAAGGACACGAGGTTGTCTCGATGGATAATTACTCAACGGGTAAGAAGGAAAATGAAGTCGAGGGTTGTAAGTATTTTAGTGGTGATATAAGAGTTATAAATGATTATAGTTACTTTATGAATAAACCTGATTATGTAATTCATTTGGCATATCCTTATGGTGTGGATGGAATGGGATTAAACGAATCATATATTGGTACTGGATTAGTAGGAACATATAATTTACTTAGATGGTCTACTATGGTTGGAGTGAAGAAGTTTATAAATATATCATCAGTATCGGCCTATGGAATTATCAAGGACGGACCTGTTACGGAAGATATGGAAGGTCAACCTTATATCCATTATGGTGTGACTAAAAAATCATCAGAAGAGTATTGTAAGATATTTGTTGGTACTTATGGATTGGACACGGTTAATTTGAGATTGTTTTACGCTTATGGTGAGAGATATGCAACATTTGACCATAGTGCACTTGTGAACTTTCTACATAGAGCAAAACAAGGTAAAAATCTAAAGGTATATGGTGATGGAAAACAGATGAGATCATACACTTATGTATCTGATATAGTTGATGGTATAATATCTTCTACAAAAAATGTGAGTAATGGTGAGGTGTATAATATTAGTGGTGGTTCTGAATCAAATATATTAGACTTGGCACAAACGGTTATTGATGTTACGGGTGTAAATGTTGATATAGAAATGGCACCACAAGATGAGTATAGATGGTCGGATGATTGGGTAAAGATACCATTGGGATTGACCACACAAGATTTTCTTGGTAATTGGATTGATGAGAGAAACTATGTCGCCGATAACACCAAGGCATTAAATGATTTTGGATACACACCAAAGGTAGAATTAAAAGAGGGTATAAAAACAATGTGGAGTTGGTTCAATAAATGAGAATAGCATTTTTTACAGAGGGTGGGTATCAAGGTAAAGTGCCAAGAAATCATCCCAATATTAGAACCGATATGGCTTGGGTTTGTTCCTTAGATGCAGTACATCATCCAATATTTACACTTCATCAAATACCAGATGACTCGTATGATATTGGTATTATTATAGTTCCGAAACGAAGAAGAAAATGGTTAGCACCAAGTTCAGGTAATGAAAACTTATTGAGTTATCCTATTTTGGAAAACATGAAAAGAGTATGTGGTAAGGTATCTGCTATGCAAGAAGCTTGTTTGTGGTATTGGCAAGACGATACAATAGAAGAGCAGGTTTGGTACTACAATCTTATATCTGAAATGGATTTTCTATTTGTTCACAATGAAATAGACAAAAATTATTTCAAAGGTTTAACTGAATTACCTTGTGAGGTTTTACAATCCGTGATAATAGAGGATGGATTGAAACTATCGGATAAAAAAGATAGAGGAGTGATGATTGGTGGTAATTTCGTAAGTATTTATAGTGGATTTGATTCAATGGCTATAGCAAATGAATACACCGATGATGTTTGGGCACCCTCAATGGGTAGAAAACAAGATAGAGAAGAGGAATTGGTAAACATACTTCCTTATGTGGAATGGAGTAAATGGATATATGAATTGAGTAGATTTGAACTCGGTGTGTTTCCAACTCAAAATGTGGCAGCAGGTCAGTTCGCACTTAATTGTAGTTTCGTTGGAATACCTTGTGTTGGTTATGAGAGTTTAGACGAACAGAAAATATTACATCCAAGTCTATCCGTACCACATTACGATTTACATAGTGCACGAGGTTTGGTCAAGAAATTAAAGAACGACAAGGATTTCTATAATCATTGTGCTGATGAAACCAAAAAATTATATCAAAAAGAATATACTGAAAGGGTATTTGTTAGTAAAATAAAAACAATATTGGAGAGTTATTGTGGATGACAGGATAATAAGTTTTATACAACCAAGTAGAAATAATTTAAAGTATCTTAAATGGTCGTATAATAGTATAAGAAAAAACTTAGGATACAGACACGAGATATGCTGGGCTGATGATTTCTCAGATGATGGTACTTGGGAATGGATGCAAAAAACAGCAAAGAAAGATGGTAATATAAAAATTCACAGAAATGAAGGTCCTGAAAGATTAGGACACACGATACTATATGATACATTGGTGGATATGGCTACAAGTGATATCGTAATGATTTATCATGCTGATATGTACGCTTGTCCTGGTATGGATGAAGCAGTATTAGACAAACTAACAAAGGGTAGTGTAGTATCAGCTACAAGAATAGAACCACCACTACATCCAAAGGGACCTGAAAAGATATTAAAAGACTTTGGTATAGAACCTGAAGAGTTTGATGAACAAGGATTGTTGAGTTGGTTAAATGAGGAAAGACCAGAAAAATATACAAGAGGTATATTTGCTCCGTGGGCAATATACAAAGATGACTTCACAAGTATCGGTGGTCATGATCCATTATATGCACCACAATCAAAAGAAGATTCAGATATATTTAATAGGTTTAAATTGGCTGGTTATGATTTAAAACAGACTTGGCAAGGATTTGTTTACCACATGACCTGTCGTGGGAGTAGATTTAAGGATGGTGCAAAGAGAAATCCTGATGGTGCAGTATTTATGGTGGGTAGAGAATCTGATGAATGGTTGAGGCAAAATGTTCGTAGTACAAGAAATTTTATTCGTAAGTGGGGTAGTTTTGTACGGCATGATGAATATCTACATCCAATTATTCCACACAAATATGATATTGCATTTGTTGCATATAATTGTCACTACGAAATGATAAAACAAATAGAACCATATTGTAGTAAACTATATCTTGATTTGAGAAATTCAGATGATAGGGGAAGGTATATTAAAGACGAACAGCCAAATACTGATTTTGATTTAGATGAAAGGATTAAATTGTATGGTCACAATAAAATATCCGAATTGCACGATGTATGTGTCGAGTTTGATTGTAATAGATTAACCGAAAGTACATATCAAATACTTACCAGTTTACCTGATATACTAACCGATTCTGGTGAGGTTGGTACAATGGAGTATGATATTTTTAAATTTTACATAAGTAATTTAGAACCATATGAAAAGGAGTTGATAAATGTCGTATAAAGATTTTATAACAGAGATACCTAATTTTCCAATAGACGGAGTAAATTTCAAAGACCTTTCACCATTACTATCAGATCAAGAAACATTTAGGTCAGCAATTGTAGATATGGGTGGACACTTTGATGACGACTTACCTAACTATTGGATTGGTATAGATTCTCGTGGTTACTTATTTTCATCAAGTCTGGCCACATATTTTGGTGGTGGTGTGGTGTGTGCAAGAAAGGAAGGAAAGACGCCAGGTGATAAGGTGTCGATAAGTTATGATTTAGAATATGGAAGTGCGACATTAGAATTACAACCTTGGACAGGCCCAAATGGTACAAACAAGGTAGTGATTGTGGACGATGTATTGGCTACGGGCGGAACTCTCAAAGCCACCAACGAGTTAGCAGAAACAGCAGGATATGAGGTTGTAGGTAATTTGGTGTTAGTAGATTTAAAATATGTTCCGAGAGTTGATAATTTTGATTTAGATGTAAGAAGTGTCGTAAAGTATGAGTAATGTTATCAAAAGAATTTTTAATAGACAGAGGTTATTGTTGTGGTCACGGTTGTTTAATGTGTCCTTACATTCCTAAACATATCAAAGGTAATACCGTTATGAGAAAAAATATATTAATAGTATGTGCGCTAGAAGTGGAAACACAAGGTCAATTAGAGGATTGGGGTCCTCACGATATATTGTATACTGGTGTTGGTAAAGTCAATGCCACATACGAATTGACAAGACGATTAAGTACAGAAGGTAGTATTAATCAAGATGCTAGAAAAACATTAGTGATTAATTATGGTACTGCTGGTAGTCGTAAAATAAAAAAGAAAACATTGGTAGATTGTACTAAGTTTATCCAACGAGATATGGATGTTACGGGTCTTGGATTTATGAGAGGTGAAACTCCATTTGAGAAAACACCACCATTGATGTTAGAAAGTAAATCAGATTTTAATCCAATAGGTAGAAATGCTACTTGTGGTACAGGTGATAACTTTGCAGAAGATAAATCACAATATTATGGTGAGGTAGTGGACATGGAAGCATATTCTTTAGCAAAGGTTTGTTATCATTATGATATACCTTTTATTTCATTCAAATATATTACTGATGGGGCAGATGAACAGGCTCACGAAGATTGGGAAGCAAATCTTGCCGATGGTATAGAAGTATTTAAGGAAAAAATATTAAAGGAATTGAAATGAAAGTATTAGTAACGGGTGGTGCAGGATTTGTTGGAACTAATCTAATAAAAAAATTA
>Ga0163179_10001777_pt1 | contig 15080 bp, 11 predicted proteins | sample AtlANTMetagenome_FD_109643 | JGI IMG/M metagenome (GOLD analysis project Ga0163179, IMG submission 109643) | Marine eukaryotic phytoplankton communities from the Atlantic Ocean - Atlantic ANT 2 Metagenome | ecosystem: Environmental > Aquatic > Marine > Oceanic | place: North Atlantic Ocean...
GACTCGACCGCGGTCTTCCTCTGGACCGACCACGGTGTCAGCCACCTGCGCGGCAAGCAGTTCCTCTATGAAGAGGGCATCCGCGTCCCCATGCTCATACGGTTGCCCGGAAAAGAACGCGCTGGGACGGTGCGGAACGATCTCATCGAGCACATCGACGTCGCCGCCTGTTCGCTCAAGCTGGCCGGAATCAAGATCCCCGATAATATTCAGGGGCGTGACTTCCTGGCCCCTGACTACAAGCCCCGGGAATTTATATTTGCGGGGAGGGACCGCTGCGACGAGACGGTCGACATCCTGCGCTGCGTGCGTAACTCCCGTTACAAATACATTCGTAACTTCATGTCGCACGTTTCCCATGCCCAGCCCAGTCAATACAAGGACGGCAAGAAGATCGTGCAGATCGTTCGTGGCTTACACAAGGAAGGGAAACTGAACGAGCCACAGGCCCGCCCCTTTGCCCTCCGTCGACCACCGGAAGAACTCTATGATCTGCAAAGCGATCCGCACGAACTGGTCAATCTGGCTGGGATGCCAAAGCATCAGAAGCAGTTGGCTGCCATGAGGAATGTCCTCTACCGATGGATGACCGAAACTCGAGACGTGGGCCTGATCCCTGAGCCGATCCTCGAGGACGTCGGGCGGAAGGCCGGGAACAAGTATCTTGGTTTTCTCGACAACGAGCGCAGCGGACAGACACGCCGCTTGATTGATGTAATCACTGCCGGGGAAGCGAACGAGAGCGCCATGCTATTAGAATATGCAAAGTCTCCGGATCCCTCGACGCGTTACTGGGCTGCTGTCTGGCTGGGCGTCAACAAAAGCAATGACGGCAAAACCACGCTGTTAGAGCTAAGCACTGACCCTGTGCCTGCCATCCGCGTCGCGGTTGCCCAGGCTTTGTGCAAGCTCGGTGAACTAAGCCAGCTAAAACTGCTGATCAAGCATATCAACGATCCCAACCTGCTGGTAGGCATGTTCGCCCTGAGAGCCATCGAGGAACTCGGCGACGCCGGCAAAGTGCACCAAGCCGACGTCGCTGCGGCCCAGAAATCGAGTTACGAATTCTCCCGGCGCATCGCCAGACGCTTGACAGCCAAGTGGCGCTAAGATGGAAGCAAGGAGACTACTTCTCCGTCACGGAGTAACTCAGCAGGATGTCCTGGTCACGGAGATAGAGTTTGCCGTTTGCCACAACCGGATGAGGCCACGCCCTGGCACCGCTCCGATCTGGCTGCTCGAATTGGCTGATTTCTTGCATGCCCTCAGGCGTAGCCTCAATTAGGGCCACCGGCCCCTTTTCACTGCGCAGGATAAAGCGCCCACCGGCATAAAGGGTGGAACCCTTACCCACACTGCGCTCCTTAAAGACTTCCTCACCGCTCTTTATAGCAACACAGCGGAAGGTGCCTCCTGTTGACCCGTAAACGTGGCCATCAATCAGGACAACACCGCCATGATGGTTAGCAAGATTGGTATTCGCATAAATTTCCTGAGTCGACCAATCGGCACCTTCTTTGGTAATACGAAACCCGTTGCAGCCCACTCCGTAGCCTGAAGTCACAAAAACCACATCACCGTCAATGACCGGAGTTGTGATGACAGCGGTTCGACCCGGGCGCTCCGCTTTCCAGAGGACTTTGCCGGTTTCGGGATCAACGCCCGCAACACTTGCACCAGTGAGTTGGATGTATTGGCGAACACCGTGAATCGTGGCAATCACAACTGATGAATATCCCGCAGTATCCGTCCACTCACTGGTCTGCCAAAGCTTGGCCCCGGTCTTCCGGCTAAGTGCCACCAGCGTTCCATCCTTGCCGCCTGGCGTACAAATGACTCTGTCCTCATCCACCAAAGGGGATTCACTGTATTTCCACCCTGACATCATCTTGCCGCCAAAATCCGTGACGAGATTCTTTTTCCACAGAAGTTTCCCGGATACTGCATCCACACAGGCGATGTCGGAATGCTGGTTCAGAGCAAAGACTTGCCCACCATCCACAGTGGGAGTGCTACGCGTGCCGGGATACCCCTTATGCCCGCCCGCATCACCAATTCTCGATTTCCAAATAACGGACCCATCTTTTTCACTGAGTGCAATAACACAGCTCCCATCTTCCAGATCACCAAGCGTGTAAATGACCCCTTTGGAAACTGCGACACTGGAAAAACCGACACCGAGGCCAGTGGCTTTCCAAGACAAGGCTGGCCCACCTTCCGGCCATTTTGCAAGGAGGCCTTTCTCCTTGGATATTCCATCACGGTCAGAGCCACGCCATTGCGGCCAGTCACCGGCTTTGGCCGTCAAATTGAACTCGATGGTCACAAAAGAAAGAACGAGAAGGAAAAGAAACGTGTATTTCATGAGTGTAATGTGAACTCCAAATGGCTGGATGTCGAGGGCTACCAACCAAGTCAATATCCATAATTGGCATTAATAAGAATAAAGCCTTCATTCAATAGTGAACCTTGTGAGTTTTATGTCTTCCCTGCATCAGACTGCCGAGCTAAGATTTCATACCATAAAATTTTGATGAAATTATTACTCTTTTTTCCCATCATCACTTCAGTCGGCCTACTCGTTGCCGCTGATCGCGGACAACGGGCTGCCCCACAGCCCAACAAACCCATTCCCAAAGAGCAGGTCATGCAGTTCACGGGGCAATGGAAAGATGCCAAGCTCAACCGAGATGTACGTATTCTCTGGCTCTTTGGCCCAGAGGATCACGGTGGGGGAGAACACGACTACATCCGCATCAAGGAACTGTTCGTCCCCATGCTAAAAGGCATTTCCCGCGTAACCGTGGAAGAAGCTTACTTGTTCCCTTCACAGGAACAATTTGACCGGACAGACCTGATGATTCAATTCCTGCATCTTCCCGATTTAACTGAAGAGCAGTTGTCCATATATCAGCATTTTGTGAATCGCGGGGGCAGTGTGGTATCCATCCATGAATCCTGCATTATGCGGCCCATTGACCGGGCAAAGAAACTGGCAGGATGCATCGGTTGTTCCTGGCAGGGCAACAAAAATTCACATTGGGGAAAATTCTCTCATGATCACCCGTTGTTTCTGAAAACGGAGCACCCGGCCTTCACGGGACTGCCCAAATCTGTCCGGCTAAATGATGAGTCCTACTGGAACCTCCTTCAGGCAAAAAACGTCGAAGTTATCGGCACCATTGCCCCTCAGTCCAATAAGGATGACACCTCATTTGCGGATATCCTCAAGAGCAAAGGTGCCCGCAGTGAAGCCTTCTGGACCTACACTTCCGGTAAAGGCAGAGTATTTGGCACCACCACAGGCCACTACACCTATACGTATTTTGACCCGATGTACCGGCTCATCCTCTTGCGAGGCATCGCTTGGTGCCTGAAAGAAAACCCGGCGCCCTTTATGCCACTGGTTTTCCAAGGCATTACCAATGAAGATGGGCTTGTCGGCACTACCGATAAGATGATGAACTACAGGAACCGCAGAAAATAAAATAAACAAATTAATCTAATCTATTGGGAACCATGAAAACCCTTATACTTCTTTTACCGAGTGTTGTCTTTCTGATGTCTTGTCAGTCGACCACAACCCAGATTCCTGTCTTGAACACCAAGGGAGATGTCTACAAAACCGAGGGAGCAAATGACCCGTTGATCTATGACAGCACGATCGGCCCCAAAAAAGCCATCATGCTCTACGCTGACTTCTCAGATGCCGAAATGAAGATCAATACCAAAGAACGGGCCAAGGGGGTCCTGGGGAATGGCAAATTTCAGGAACTTTTTCATGAACAGTCTTATGAAAAAATGACTTTAGAGGTCGAACATGTCCATGGTTGGCGGCGCTTGTCCAAGTCGGCAAAAGAATACAGCAGCAAGACGACCGAATCACACCGTGAACTTTTTGTGGAGATATTTGACCTCTATCCGAAAGTCGATTTTCTGGCCTACGACTACATCATGGTCAATATGCCGCGTATCGGGAACACCGCTTTCGGGGAACGGGATGATCTCGCGATTCCTTACAAAGGGAAAAAAATCAATGTGGCGCTGAATATCTCAAGCAACAGTCCCTACGTGCTCGCCCATGAAACCGCACATCTGATGGGGCTACCTGACCTGTATACGTATGGGGGTGTTAAAGGCCCAAAAAATCCTGCAGGTCCTTGGGATATTATGTCTTCAGCTGGCCGGGCAAGCGGTTTCCTGGGCTGGCATCGCCACAAGTTTAAGTGGCTCAACGCCAACAGAAAAACCTATATCGCATCGGGAACTCATCAGTTTGAACTGACACCATTGAATGCGTCGTCCGGAATTTCAATGATCACTATACCCACAGATGACCCGATCAAACCCAGCAAGGTCTTTGTCGTTGAGATTGCACAACCCATCCAGAAACAAGAGAAGAATGAAAATAGCGTTGGTGTGCTGGTCTACAGCGTCGATGCCACATTGGCTACGGGACAGAATCCGGTCATTGTTTACCCTAAAACAGACTTAGTGAAGGCTCCTTTTCATCCGGGCGACATCTTTAATCATAAAGACGCTCCCATGAGCATGAAGGTGCTGAAACAAAACGGGGATGGCTCCTTCCTCATTGAAGTGACGGTAAAGTAGAAACAAAAAATGAAACGACTCTTCCCAGCGCTTATCGCCTTGAACCTCGGTTGCACTGCAATATACCCAAATATTGAGAAAAATATCATAGATCCATTCGATGAAGGACATACCATTGCCTTTCCTGGAGCAGAAGGTGCCGGGAAGTTCACTAAAGGCGGTCGTGGCGGCGATGTCTATCATGTCACCAATCTAAAGGACTCAGGGCCTGGTTCACTCAGAGAAGGCATCAACTCGATCAAAGGTCCACGCACGATTATTTTTGATATCGGTGGAACGATTCGCCTGAAATCAGATCTCAAAATCATTAACCAATCTTATCTTACCATTGCAGGACAAAGTGCCCCAGGTAAAGGAATCACACTCGCGGACAGGGCCCTGCAGATCAAACACTGCAATCATGTCATCGTTCGCTATTTACGAGTTCGCCTCGGAGATGAAAACAAGCCTAAAGGAACCGCCCCTGACTGTATTACTATCGAATACAACGACCACATTATACTCGACCATCTCTCGCTAAGTTGGGGGATTGACGGCAACGGTGATTTCCGTGGCCTGAAACATTCAACCTTGCAGTGGTTAATTTTCAGCGAGGCACTGCATAATTCTCTGCATGTTAAAGGCAAGCACGCAATGTGCACGTCCTTCAGAGAAAACGAGGGTTTTGCAACCCTTCACCATAATATCTACGCAACAAGTCGCAATCGACACCCCACGGTTTCGGGCGGCCCGAAAGTCATGGAGTTCATCAACAACGTTAATTACAATTGGTCCGGAGGACAAAACATATCAGGTGAGCAATTCAATCTGCTCAATAACTATTACAGGCCTGGTCCTTGCTCAAAGGCTGACCACCCCCTCCAATTCAAATCACAGGAAAAAACCCCCATCTCTCGCGGGCATTTCTCCGGAAACCATTTCGATGGATTACCGGAAAAGTTCAATCAGGATAACTACACAAGCATGAATTACATCGCTTCCGGAAAATATAAGAGCACGACCCGGGAGTTTTTTGAGGCAAAAGAACGTTTTAATGCTGGAAGGTATCAGCTGACAAAAATTGAGTCGGCAAGGCAAGCGTATGAGTCATGCCTAAAAAAAAGCGGTTGTTCGTTGGTTCGTGACACCGTTGATGAGCGTCTTATCAAAAGCATCATCAATAAAACCGGTAAGATAATCGATTCGCAAAAGGACGTAGGAGGCTGGGACATGTATGCACCCGTCTCGCGGCCTCCGGGATTTGATGCGGATCGTGACGGCATGTCCGATGCATGGGAACTTAAACAGGGACTGAATCCCAAAAACCCATCAGATAGAAACAAGGACCGAGATCATGACGGGTTCACGAATCTTGAAGATTACCTTAACAGCCTTACTCATTAAAAAAACGATGACTGGCAGCGATTAGTCGCATCACCCTTATATTACAGCGGGTCAAAAGGAGCGAAACCGGTTCCGAAATTCGAACTTCACAACAGATTGCAACCTGCTTTTAGGTTGCCTTTCGAAGCCTATCGTTCAACATCATCACACAGATGAAGCACATTATTCCTTTTTTCGTTTTCCTGCTGAGTGCAGCCGCCATATCCGCAGAAGATAGCCGTTGTTATGAGTTGCGCATTTATACCGCCAACGAAGGCAAGCTTGAAGCCCTAAATACCCGGTTCCGGGACCATACCTGCAAGCTCTTTGAAAAACACGGGCTTACCAATGTTGGCTACTGGGTGCCCGAAGACGAATCCGACAACCGCCTGATCTACGTGATCAGTTCACCCAATCGTTCTGCGCACAGTAAGTCATGGAAGGCGTTTCTCAATGATCCCGACTGGAAAAAGGCCTTTGCCAATTCCACAAAGGACGGCCGGCTCGTGGCTAAGATCGAAAGCACCTTCATGAGTGCGACGGATTACTCGCCGGCTGTAAAATCGGTTATTACGAAAAAAGAACGTGTGTTCGAGCTGCGCACCTACCATACGGCGCCTGGCCGGTTGAAGAATCTGCATGCGCGTTTTCGCGACCATACCTGCGACCTCTTTGAAAGCCATGGCATGAAAAACATCGCCTACTGGACGCCTATGGATGAAAAAAAGGGAAAGGCCAATACCCTGATCTACATCATTTCCCACTGGAGTACACAGCAAGCGAAGAAGAATTGGAAAGGTTTCATTGGCGACCCGGCATGGAAAAAGGCCCGAGCCGCCTCAGTCAAGGACGGCAAGATTCTCGCCAAGGCTCCACACAAGGTTTTCCTAAAGGCGGTTGATTATTCGCAGATCAAGTAATCGGAGACTTCCGTCTCGCTAGCCATTAAGGAGGCGCCCTCTCGGGTAATGAAAATCGTATCCCTGATCGCCTTGGGTTTCCTGCTTGCCGGATGCGATCATTCAGGCGGCCAGGCACCAATCAGAAATGAGCCGCCAACCCCTGCCGGCTCAAATCAAGAAGACCATTGGGGAAAAATTATCCCGACAGAGGCTGAATTTTATGCGGCAAGTGACGTCACGGATTCCCAGGTAGTCCTCACGGAGAAATGGTATAAAATCGCTGCCGGGGCCTGGGGAAATTACGGCCCGCTCGAGTTCTGGATTGTCGGTAGAGGGGAAACTCCTGCAGAGGAGCTGGATAAGAAATATTGTGCACTGCGAAAACAAAAGGACCCCAAGATAAGCCTTCGGCATTGCCGGGACAGGGGGCACAATTTTGTTTCCTATGCGAAGGGAGGCAATGCCGGCCTGAACACACGCAGGAATGAACACAGTCAGTGGTCGGGCTTCATCATTACCATGTCAGGCAAGTTCCCGGGTCCTGATGAGGAGGATTACAAGCCGGTCGTGCTGCATGAATATTTCCATGTCTATCAGCATGCTCACATCCACAGCAGGAATGAAGCAGAGCGGGAAAGTCTCGGCCAAAAGAACCCCTGGTGGGGCGAAGGTGGTGCCGAATACATGGCGCAGTTGCTCTATTCCCGGCAACCCGGGGTCCGCCCGGGTTACCTGGGAGAGATAATGCGCCGCAAGCTCGACTCCCTGAAAAATCTCAGGGACGCGGAAAATATCAGGGACATCCCTTATGGCCCGCGAGCCAGGATCGCCTATGATCTTGGCGCATGGTTTATTGCCTTCCTTGTCCACAAGGTCGGTGAGAACGCCTACCTGAAAGGTTTCCATCAAGATTTAAATGAAATGGGATTCGAGGGATCTTTCCGCAACAATTTCGGGACCTCCTCCGAAAAACTTCTCAGGCAATTCCATAATTCTTTCCTTAAACTGAGCCTGCAGGATAAAATGAGGATAATCCCCGGCAAAAAACTCAGGTAATAAAAAATGAAGACGATATTCATTCTGCTCGCTGCCATTGCTGCCGCGAACATTGCGGCGGCCGAAGAGCAGTGGTGGCAATTTCGCGGACCGCAGGGCAATGGTCACACCCAATCCACCGGACTGCCCCTGGAGTGGGATGAGAAGAAAAACGTGGTCTGGAAAACACCAATCCACGACCGGGGATGGTCTTCGCCGGTGATCTGGAAAGACCAGGTCTGGATGACCACCGCGACAAAGGCCGGTACAAGGCTCTTCGCGGTCTGTGTGCACAAGGATTCCGGGAAGATCCTCCACGACATCCATGTTTTTGACGTGGAAATCCCCATGCCGATTACCGCGGACAACACCTACGCCACGCCCACGCCCGTCATCGAGGAAGGCCGCGTATACCTTCATTTTGGCACCTACGGAACTGCGTGTCTGGACTCGGCAACCGGTAAGCCCCTCTGGACCCGCCGGGATCTGAAGTGTGATCACGAAAAGGGAGCTGGACCCGCCAGCTCCCCGCTGCTGGTTGGCGAATTTTTGGTCATGCATGTTGATGGCCGCGATGTGCAATACATCATCGCCCTGAACAAGAAGGATGGTACGACTGCCTGGAAAACCAACCGTTCCCTTGATTACAGCAAGGTGCCTGTTCACCAGAGAAAAGCCTACGGCATGCCGGTACTGATCCCCCGGGGAGAGAAAACCCAGTTGGTGGGTGTCGGGGGCAGAGGGGTATTCGCCTACGACCCGGCCACCGGAAAAGAACTCTGGATGGCACGTCACCGTGGTTGGTCGATCGCTCCAAGGCCGGTTTTCGGTCACGGGCTTCTCTTTGCCATCATCGACCGGGATACCCCAGAGCTTTGGGCCATCCGTCCCGATGGAAACGGCGACATCACCGAGACCCATATCGTCTGGAAGGTCACAAAACGCATGCCGCCAAGGGCCTCCCCACTATTGGCTGAGGGGCTACTTTTTCTGGTAAACCGGAACGGAATCGCAACCTGCTTAGAGCCCAAGACCGGCGAAGTAATCTGGCAGGAAAGGCTCAAGGGTGCCTATTCAGCTTCGCCCATATACACCAAGGGGCGGATCTACTTCTTTAATGAAGATGCCATCTGCACCGTGATCAAACCCTCACGGAAACTGGAAATTATTAGTTCGAGTTCGCTGGCGCGACAACCCTTGATGGCCACCCCTGCCGTTGACGGCAATACCTTTTATATCCGCACCGAAAAATATCTCTATTGCATTGGCAAACCGCAATAAAAGCTCGCAGGCCTACAAGCAAGAAGCAACCCACTTGAACAAAGGGGCCGACAATATCTCTTCAATAATAAGGTCCCAAATCGCCATTCAGGATACAACTCTCAATCATGAAGAACATACTCTTATCCATTGCAGTTTCAGTCAGTATCGTTTCCACCCTGCTCGCTGAAAACCCAAACATCATTTTCATCATGGCGGATGATCTCGGATACGGTGATGTCGCCTGCTACAACCCGGATTCAAAGATCCCCACCCCGAACATGGACCGGCTGGCCGCGGAAGGCCGGCATTTCACCGATGCCCACAGCCCTTCCGGTGTTTGCACACCCACGCGATACGGTGTCTTGACCGGCCGGTATGCGTGGCGATCCCGCCTGAAATCTGGGGTGCTTGGCGGATACTCACCATCCCTGATCGAGAAAGGCCGTGCCACGGTCGCCTCCCTCCTGAGGCAGAAAGGATACCGCACAGCTTGCATCGGCAAATGGCACCTCGGCCTGGGGTGGCAGAGAAACGATCAAAAAACAGTGGGAGACCCAAAACACAATGCCAGCGGCATCGACCACGCCAAGCCACTCACCGCGGGACCCCTAACCCTTGGCTTTGATTACTTCTTTGGCTGTTCGGCATCATGGGACATGCCTCCCTACGCATGGATTGAAAATGATTCCCTCATCGATAGCGATCTTGTTCCCACAAAGAAGAAAGCCAACGGATTTGGTCGGGCGGGACTCAAGTCTAAAAAGATGCAACCGGAAAGTGCCCTGCCCGACTTGACCGCAAAGGCTATCTCATACATCAAGAACACAAAAACCGAGCATAAGGACAAACCGTTCTTTCTCTACTTTCCCTTACCCTCACCTCACACCCCGGTTGCTCCCAATAAAGATTTTATCGGCAAGAGCAAAGCGGGCAAATATGGGGATTTCGTTTTTGAAACTGACTGGGTGGTTGGCGAGGTCATGAAAGCCATCGATGATGCCGGGATTACCGCAAATACCCTGCTCATCGTCACCAGTGACAACGGCCCTGAGCGGCACATGATCAAGCGTAAGAGTGAGTTTAAGCATTTCAGTGCTGCGGGATTCCGCGGCTGCAAGCGCGACAACTGGGAGGGAGGGCACCGGATTCCTTTCATCGCACGATGGCCGGGAAAGATTAAGCCAGCCACAACAAGCGATGAGATTATCTGCCTAACCGACCTGACCGCTACTGCTGCTGCCATTGTCGGGATCAAATTGCCAAATAATGGTGCTGAAGACAGTTACAATATTCTGCCTGCTATGCTCGGCCAACCCCTGAATCAGCCGATCCGTGAAGCCACTATACATCATTCCAGTAAGGGCAAGTTTGCGATCCGGCAAGACCAATGGGTATTGTTGGATCATCCGGGGTCCGGTGGAAACGGTTATGACGTAGATACCGGGGAAATCCAGCTCTACAACCTTCAAACCGATGCATCCCAAGAACAAAACCTGGTAGATAAAAACCCGGACCGAGTTTCCAAGCTTAGGGCCCTTCTGGAGAAATACAAAGAGTCCGGACGCAGCCGCCCCTAAAAACCATTTTTCCTTTTCAAATGATCCTACGGATCTCAACCAAACTAATTATGACATCCGCCAAATATCTAGTTCTTGTCTTGGCACTGGCCACCTCAATCAGTGCAGCCAAAAAACCAAATATCCTCTTCATTATCGCTGATGATCAATCCCCCTTTGACTTCAAGGCCTATGACCCGACCTCTCCCCTAGACGCTCCGGTCATCGGTAAGCTCGCTGCGGAAGGAATGGTCTTCGATGCCGCCTACCACATGGGTTCAATGTCCGGGGCAGTCTGCTCACCCTCACGCACCATGATCATGAGCGGGCGCACGCTATGGCACCTGCCACCAAGGGGCAAGAAACACCAGAAGCGCGAGGAGGGCATTACCAGCGGCAGGGACATCCTGAACAATACGCTTCCCGCCATTTTCAACCGTGCAGGATACGATACCATGCGCACCTGCAAAAAAGGCAATAGCTACAGCCTAGCCAATGCCCAGTTCCAGACCGTGCACGATGCCACAAAACGAGGCGGCACGGCAGAATCTGGCAGTGCATGGCACGGCCAGCAGGTCATCAACTACCTCGATGAACGGGAAAAGTCGGGCGAGAATGACCCGTTCTTTATTTATTTCGGCTTCTCCCATCCTCATGATGTCCGTGACGGCACACCCGAGCTGCTGGAAAAATATGGTGCTGTAAACCATCGCGACCGGAAGTCCCTGCCCCCGGCAAACTCGAAAGCTCCAAAGCTGCCTCTCAACTGGTTGCCGGAGCACCCCTTTCACCATGGGCATCCCGGCCTGCGTGATGAAGTATCCGTTAGTGGCGTGTGGGAGCGGCGAGATGCCATAACTATCCGCAATGAAATCGGCCGGCAACTGGCCTGCAGCGAGTATATCGACAAACAGATTGGTCGAGTGCTCAAGAAGCTCAAAGCAATGGGAGAACTCGAAAACACCTACATTATCTATACAGCAGACCATGGAATGGCGATCGGGAGACATGGATTACAAGGAAAACAAAATCTCTACGAACACACCTGGCGCGTGCCCTTGTTTGTAAAGGGCCCGGGCATCAAGGCCGGTAGTCGCGTCACTGGCAATGTCTACCTGCTCGATACACTGGCAACCCTATGTGATCTAGCCGGTATCGCTATCCCTGCTACCAACCAGGGGCTCAGTTTTAAGCCTGTCCTGATGGGCAAACAGGATACCGTCCGCGATGTCCTCTACGGAGCCTACTGCGGAGGAACCAAACCAGGCATGCGCTCAGTTCGAAAGGGTGACTGGAAATTAATCAAGTATGATGTCATGGAAGGCAAGGTAAGAAAGACCCAACTCTTCAACCTGAAAGAAAATCCGCATGAATATATCGTGGAGCATCATGATAATAAGGTGAAGGCAAGATCAAACGCCAGCCCTAAACCCGGTCACCGTAACCTGGCCAGTGATCCCGATTACAGGAAAAAACTCAAAGAAATGGAAACGCTACTGTATTCTGAAATGAAACGACTACGAGATCCACACCGCCTTTGGGATCAGCCAGAAAAGTGACCTACACTTTTTCAATTTTGTTTTCCTAGCTAGCACGTCTGCCAGCAAACTGGTCCTGGAACCCATATTTTCTTTTCCATTCCTCCCAGCCTTCTTTCTGATTTTTTTTCATTAAAGAATACTTTGTCCACTTCGACCAAATAATTCATGAAATCCGCAAAACCTTTAGTGCTGGTCTTGGCCGTGGCACTGACCACCTCCATAAGTTCAGCTGAGAAACCAATCATTCACGCCGCCGAACAGGACCAACCGCAGGCTGCCTATCCGGGAGGATTTACCCGACCTCCTTCCAAGGGAAAGAATTACAATACATGGCGTGGAGCGCAGGGACCAGATGTCGGAGTAGCTTCTCCAGATGCAGCGCGACTACCTTCCCGGGTAGATAACTCAAAAAGAGCTGAGTATCCTCCGATCTACAAGCAAAGATGGGGAACTTGTGGACAGTTTGCCTCGGTGGCCTCGATCTTTACCTATGAGATGAACATCTTGAATGGGACCAAGGCAGATAGTGCTCACACCCGTTTCCCGGCCCATTTTTCCTGGAATATGATGAACCGGGCGACAAACACTGGGTCCGAAGCCTATCACGGTTGGGAGGTGGCCAAGCGAATTGGGATTCCCACCGCCGCAAGTTATGGAGGAGTGCGCTTGGATAAGATTGGTATCTGGCCCAACGGTTACAGCGTCTGGCGAGAGGCGATGGAGTATCGCGTGTCAGGTTATCGGTATTCCCCGGCACATACAGTTGCTCAACTCAACGAGGCCCAAGGGTGGATGTTCGACCGCAATGCTCCCGCTCCTGGAAAAGAAGTTATTGGCGGAATTTTTGCCCTCGATGGCCGAATGGGGGAACTCAAGAAAGTGACAAGGATCATTCCCGAGGGCGAATATGCCGCCGGAGAGGACATCTGGACCCGCTGGGGGCCTTCTGGCTACGGGCACGGAATCACCTGCGTTGGTTACGATAATCAGGTGGGATACGATGTGAATGGAGACGGGAAAATAACCAATGATCAAGACATCAATGAGGACGGTAAAGTGACTTTAGCAGACTGGGAGCGAGGTGCCTACATCGTAGTGAACTCATGGGGACCAAAATGGTCAAGTGATGGAAAAATTTACCTGCTTTACTCAGCGATGATTGATCCGACCTGGAAACGGGGTAATTACCTTGGACGAGCGGAAGTCAAGCGTTACCTCCCCCGTCGGACTTTGCGCTTGAAACTATCTTTCAGTGATCGAACCGATCTCCGTATGACTCTGGGCATCTCGAAAGATCCCAAGTCGTCCAATCCGGATCACGAAATGAAGCCAGAAGCCTTCAATGGATGGCCTCTCTTTGGTAGGGCTAACGCGGGCCATGTCCCTCTCGCAGGTCCTGATAATGACGCAGCCCTCGAAGTGGGCATCGATCTTACTCCTCTCTTTGAAAAGTTAGAACCCGGAGAGCGAGAACGATCACGGATCTTTGTTCGTCTTGGTCGAGCCGAAAACAGTAAAGCCAAGGGAATTCTTCACGAGGCTGGCGTGCGCTCTTACGATTCTGATGGAACTTTTCAAAAGGAAGTTTCTCTCGAAATTCCTAGTAAGGCATTAGGGAAGCATGATATCGAGGTGAGCGGTCTAGCTTGGCATTCGCCGTAATAGACTTTTCAGGTGCTGATGAAATCCAGCTTAAGAATAGATACTCATCAGCGAAGAGAGGGGCAGAAAATGGGTTCATCTCAGCGCTATCGGATGACAGGATAGCCTCAGTCAACCTGCCACCAACCGTCAATCCGCTCGAGCAAATCTTGGACCACCTCAGGGTGCTTTTCCGCAAGATTCTTCGTTTCATGCGGATCGGCAAGGAGGTCACATAGTTCCAAATTCCCACCGCGATTTTTGTGGCGATGGCCACGGCTCCAAGGACGCTGTTTGGGCGGGTTTTTAATCCAAGCGATCAACTTCCACTTGCCATGAACGCAGGATCGCGTCCAAAGGCTCTTTTCCGGTTCCGTTGGCGACACCATATTGTGGGCAAAATTTGACAAGAACAACGTATCGCGCTTCGCCACTGCCATGTCGTCAAGCAAATTGATGCCGGACATTGACAACGGGGGCGTGACGCCGCAAGCGGTGAGAATCGTCGGCGCCACGTCGATATTTGTGACGAGACGGCGCTCGTCCTTGCGCGGCTGGATTGTGCCGGGCCAATGCGCGATAACCGGTGTTCGCACACCGTTTTCGTAAGGAGATGCCTTACCGAATTCGTTCCACCCGTTGTCGGCTAGGTAGATCACCAGCGTGTTGTCGTCGACTCCCTTTTTCTTGAGTTGGCCCATTAACTCGCCGCAAGTCTCGTCGAGCCACTCAATCATCGCCAAGTACTTGGCATACTTGGAATTCTTGACCCCGGCATACTTGTCCAGCAACCTTGCAGGTGGATTGTGGGGGGTGTGCGGCAGAAACGGGGCATACCAAACGAAAAAACGGTTTCTGCATTTCCTTGGCCTTGTCCATGAAGTCATAGATCGGTTTCATCGATTTGCGACCAATCGAAAGGGCCTTTCCGCCATGTCTCCCGGTAGATCCCATGTCGTCGGTAAATCCAACACGACCCGGCTCGCCCATCCAGAATTTTCCCGTGTGCAAGGTCAGATACCCTGCTTTGGAGAGCAGTTTGGGAAGCAGCGGCTTTTTGAAAAACGACTCGATCCAATCGGCGCGCTTTTGCCCGCGGACCGGATCGTTTCCAGTGATACCGTGTTGATGCGGGTGCAACCCGGTGAGCATCGTGGCCAGAGATGGAC
>Ga0163179_10001778_pt1 | contig 15079 bp, 18 predicted proteins | sample AtlANTMetagenome_FD_109643 | JGI IMG/M metagenome (GOLD analysis project Ga0163179, IMG submission 109643) | Marine eukaryotic phytoplankton communities from the Atlantic Ocean - Atlantic ANT 2 Metagenome | ecosystem: Environmental > Aquatic > Marine > Oceanic | place: North Atlantic Ocean...
ATTTTCATAGCCCCATTGAGTAACTAAATAATTTTGAACAAGTCCTGATTTTAATAATAAACTTTTAAATGTTTCGTTATTAGAATTACTTTTTAATAGTTGCATATTAATTAATTTTATTTCATCTAAAACTTTTAAAATATATGCTTGTTCATATGTTACTTTAGATTCAAACCATCCTATAATATTTTGTCTACAACCTTTAGTAACTTTGGTAACTTTATGAGGATATATTATAGGGAATATTACTACTTCTCCCTTATTAACTTTATATCCTATTTCTCCAGCTTCTGTTTGTAAAACAAACTCTCCACCTTCAAAGTCATCACTTAAACTAATAGTAAAACCATAGTTATATAACATTTTACTATCAGATGATTGAAAAGAATCTATATGATAATCATAAAAATCATTGACATTATAATTATTATATATTCTATTTTTTATTTTTGTTGGAGCATATATCTTATTGATTGCTCCTTTTTGTTTAAATAAACTTGTTATATACTCATCTACTTTATTAGTAATAATAGTTTCTTTATTTTCTTTTATATTATAAAGTTGACTTAGTTGTTGTGTATCTTTACCATCTGTAAGTTTTTTATTATTTAACTTACTAAGTATATCTTCTACTTCTTCATCACTAAATATTTTATATATCATTTATTTACCCCACGCTTTCTTCAAATATGTTTGAACTAACGTGGAACTAACAAATGTATCTCTATCTTTTTCTCTTAGATAAACATTTACATCATATAAATTTTTTAATATAAATGCTTGTTCATAAGATATATTAGAAGATAGCCAACCTAATATATTTTCTCTTGTACCTGACGTAACTGGTGCAACTCCATGTGGATATATTATTGGAAAGATTACAGCTTCACCAGATTTTAATTGTTTAGACACAGGACCAACATCTGTGTTCATAAAAAAACTACCACCTTCATAATCATCATTTAAGTTGATAGAAAATCCATAATCAAAAAATACATTATTAGATTTTGGCATTGCTTTAAAAGCATCTACATGAATATCATAATAATCATCTTTTTGATATTTATTATAAAAATTTACTGATACTCTATTAGGACAGTAAACAGAATCTATGTATGCATGATTATAAAAAATATCAATTATATATTTTCTTATATGGTCTGGTACAGAGGTTGTTTGTTGATTCTTTTTTACATTATAAGATTTGTTTAGTGGTTGTGTTGCTCCACCATCTTGAAAATGTAATCCTTCAATACCTTCTCTACAATACTTTACATCTTCTTCATCAAGAAGTTTAATAAAAAACATATGTATCTCCGTTAGTTGAACTTAGCAAAAAGAGGAGGAGTTTTTAAGGAACTCCTCAAAACCTATATAATACTAAGTACCAGTTGATACTGTAGCAGACTCTACTGGGTTTTTAGAAATATCAGCCATTGCGATATGCGCTCTAAATCTCCAAGCAGTAGTTTTGGATGAACCGCCATCAATAACCAAAAGGTCAACTGTATCAGCAGTAGTCACAAGAACAGGGTTACTGTCTTGCGCTCCAGCAGCAGCCATCAAGAATGGAGTTGCATATCCTGCCGCTTGGTCAGAATCTGCACCATCAATAAACATATCAACGTCACCACCAGTAATACCCACATCAAAAGTGATTTGTTCATTACCAGAAGCTTCAAGATTTTCAACACATCCACCAACAATCATTGTGTCAGCAGGTATGTCAAATAGTTGAACTATGTCTCCTTGTTCTAAGTCTGTGTTATCAACAGCATCATAAACTGGTGATGTTAAAACGTAGACTTTATTAGCACTTGACGGATGTCCAGCTGTTCCTCCACCGCTATGAGTTGCATTATATGTAGCCATTATATATTACTCCTTACGGTTAAGTGTTAAGGTCAGGAACACCAGAGAGAACTCCAGTAAATCCTGTGCCAGAACCACGAAGAACTTTACGTCCAAAAACGTGTAAACCACGCACAATATCAGCAAAGCTATCAGGGTCTCTAATAACTTCTGTTTTAGCGATATGGGATGCAGTAGCAACTGCACTCATATGACCAAAAAGAACATTAGTTTCCCCACTTGTTGATGAAGGTCCAAAGTTAGCATTAGCATCAGAACCAGTTGAACTAACTGCAATAGCATTAGATTGGTATAATGTAAACCCATGAACTTTTCTTGCTGTAACAGCACCATTCATAAGAGCAGACATATTTTCACCAGTAACACTAGAGTCCATCAATTTAGCATCTGCTTGACGAAGAATTTCATAGAACTGAGGAGGTGCAACACACCATCTTCCGTCCTCTGGAACATCATTTTCATCAAGTAGACGAGCTGCTGTACTAAGATAGTTTGCACACTCATTACCAGTATTGCATGAAATAGCAGAACTAGCAGCACCTAAGTTAGTTGTATCTGTAGATGCATTTGAGTTAATGTTGCTTAGTACATTATAGTCATATTGCTTTTTAAGTGAATATGCACCTGAAGATGTAGCCAATGCTTCAAAATTCACATGGCTGTGTCTTTCTTCAATGTCATCTACTTTAAAAGCAAAGTAGTTGCCTTGGTCAACTGTTAAAGTGATTTCGGCATCTGTTAGGTCTTGAGTATTTACAACCGAACCACGAGTATAACTAGAAACACTTATTGTAGGTTCTTTAATTATTCTCACGGTGTCCCCAAAATTCTCTATTTCCCCAGCATAGTCGGTGTTAGTAATTGCTTCTACAACCGAAGACCTGCGGAAATATTTAAGGACTTTTTGGCTGAAAATGGCTGGTGCGAAATTCCCATTTGAGAGATTGTCGTAACCAGCGGCACTTGCGTAAGCCATTTTACTTTCTCCTTAAAAGTTTATTTAATTCTGCCTTCTCTTGATGCCTTATCTATTTCGGATTCTAACTTCTCGAATTGATGAGGCTTCAATTTGGCAATTTCCTCAGAAGTCCAAATCTTTGCTTCACCTTCTGGAGAAACTGTTACCTTTTCGGTTTTTGTTACAGCTTCAGCAGCAGACTCTACATCAGATTTTTTAGGTCTTCCTCGTTTTTTTTGACTAATATTATTGTCAATTTTAAAGAGGTCTAATACTCTAGAAGCCCATTTTGCATCTGTTCTATTTTTTCTAATACCATCTGCAATACTTGCAGGTTGGTCATCTAGCCAAGATAGAAACTCTGGGGAATCCTTGATATCTATGAAATCAGGATGTAATGATAGAAGTTCTTTTTCAGCAATCCTCACTTTAGATTCTTGCTCAGATTTTTTAAGCTCTTCTAATCTTGTTTCTACTTCTCGCATCCGTTCTGTACTTTGTAACTTAGCGACAGTTTCAACAACATTATAAACATCAGGATATTCCTTTTTAAATTCTTCTAACTCTTCTGGAGACTTAGGAAGAACATCTGGATGATTTGCTTTTTGCTCTGCTAATTTTAACTTTGCTTCTGCAAGTTCCTGTTGTTGTGTCCATTCATTGTTTTTACGGTCATGGTAACTTTTTAAATCACTATACCGTTTTTTCCAATCATGGTCTTGAGCTTCTTTCTGTTTTTGTAAAAATCCCTCTTGAGTATCTTCTTTCAAAGAGTCAACGATTTCGAGATTTTCTGGCTCTTCTGGTTTATCAGGTTCTAGAGCCGCTATTCTATCTTTCCCTTTATATGGGGTGTTCTCTTGTACTTCTTCTTTAGTTTCGACATCAGTCATAATTACCTCCTATGGGGGCTAAAGTTATCTTTAGGTATCCCTACTTGGTGTGGTTATTCGGGGCTATAAATAGGTATCCGAACTTTACTCTTCTTCTCCTGTGAGAAAAACATTAGAAATAAAAATTGCCCTTCTGCCAACTTGGTCAGCCCAACGGCTATCTAATACTTCTTTTGCTGCTTCCTCATAAGAACCATCTTCTAGGTATTGAAGAGTTTTCTTAAACTTTAATAAAGTTGTCGTACCAACATTGTACGCCAAGTTAATTAAAGCTCTTTGTCTTGCATCATCTAATTGTCGCCACCAAGAAATAGCCCTATCTAATTCATCTTCTAATTCATAAATATTATTTTTAGCAAGATAGTATGCTTCTTCCTCAGTAATACCATAATCATCTAGGTTACGTCCTAAACCTATTGTAGTCTTACCAGCAGTGCATTGGTAAGCTTTAAGTTCTAAACCTTCAAAGTCTTTTAATTGTTCTAATAATATATCGTAGTTCATATTTTTTTTGTTGTTAAAGGTTTACCTTTTCGTATCTTATCTGTTAAGACAGACCAATCTTGACCTGCCTTAACTTTAATAAGTTTAGCTGGTTGTGGTTTAATTAATATTTGTTTTGGTGTTAAAGATTTTAAGTGCATTACTTTTTCTTTTTTGCCATTCCACCATACATCATTTTCTTTTTAGGCATAGCTTTACCACCACCCATCATTTTCTTTTTAGCCATAGCTTTACCGCCACCCATCATTTTTTTAGCTTTAACTATACCACCTTTTTTCTTTGGTTTTAAACCTGGTATTTTTTTTGTAGATGGTAACTCTAAAGTATCAGGTATTTTCTTTTCATCTAAACCAAAAACTTTTGCTAAATTACTTTTAAAACTAGGGCTTACATTAAATGTTTCTGTTTTTACTAGTTTTGCTCCTGTTCCTTTACCCATTTATTTTCTCCTAAAAAATTTAGTTGCAGCTCGTACACCAAATGAACTTGCTACGATTACACCTAAAGAGTATTGATACCATTCAGGCATTTGATTTAATACTTCAAAACCATTTAATACTACTAACTCCATATTAGGAACGAAAGCTAGTATAAGAGGTATTGAAAATAAAATTACTAACCACTCATCTTTCCAGCTATTTCTTGCACCTCTAATAGCTTCTAAGTCCCAGTCTATTTCGCCAGTAGCTTGTTTCTCCATTATCTTAGCTTTAGCTTTTGCTGTAGCTACTTTAACTTCTGTATTAGCTTTTGCTTTTTCTAATCGACCTTGTAGAAAAGTTCCAGCTAAGTTTGCTATTGGACCTATTAAACCGCCAATCATTTTTTCTTAGACACCATTGCATCTGCACCAAAGAACGCACCAATGATAGCAGCTAAAGAAATAAATAAGACATCCATTGCTGGTATTTCTTTTGCTCTATCTGGAAATACAAATGATGCAATAACTGTAGCAACCATTGTAAACATAGAGATGTATGCAATACGTCTACGATTTTGTTGCCATGCTAATTTATCTGGTACTTGTATATCATCCATTATGCCATTCCTTGTTGCATTGGAGCTTCCATAACAGGAGCTTGTTGTTGTTGTGCTTGTTGTTCTGCACGTTGTTGTTCTTCAGCAGCTTTTGCTTCTTGTATAGCTCTGCCTTTATTGTTCCATTTATTTAAAGTTTCTTCACCAATCATTTTAGCAATAATTGGTGGTATCATTACTTCACCATTAGAAGCTAATATAGGAACAGTTTCTCTATCTTCTTTTCTAAATTGTTCTGGAAGTTGTGGACCTAATCCTGTTTTTAAAATTAAAATAATAGCTTCATCCATTGCTTTATAAATATCTTTTAATCCAACTTCTTGTACAGCTTCTGCATTAATAATAAAACTACCTTCTGGAACATCCATTGGTACATCATCTGCATTAGCACCTGCTGGTGCAGCATTAGGATTATTAATTACTCCTGCCATCTCCATGCCTTCTCCTGCTGGAGCTTCAGCAACTTCTCCTCCTTCTTGCATCTGTTGTATTTTACCACCTTCTTTTTGAGGAGCAGGTGCATCAAGTGGATTAAAATCAGGAGGTGCATCAAGACTAGGAATATCAGGTGTAACATCATCAGGAATTTGTAGTTGTTGTCTACGTTCTTGGTCTTGTGAAATTTGTTGTTGTTGATTTTTTTGTTGTTCTTGTTGAGCTATAGTTTCTCGTTCACGTTCAAAAGGATTTGCTTGTTTTGCTTTCTCATCTTCAATTTGTTGTGGAACATTTGGAGCAAGAGACATATTAATTTTATTTAATTCGTCTGCTCTTGTAATAGCATTATTAACTAATTGTTCTGTAGTTTTACCAGTAAAAGTATCAGCTACAGTTTTTAAAACATTTTTTGATTTACCTAATCTTTGAAAAAAATTTCCTTCACCTTTTTGTTGTGTATTAGCAAGTAAAGCTGCTAACTCTAGTTGACCACCTCTTTTATTAATTTCATTTTGTGTTTGAAAAGCTTCAAGTTTTCCTAACCCTTTCATAATTAAACTTACTAATCCTGTTGGTAATGTTTTGGAAAATTTATTTCCTTGTACGTTATCAATTAAAAGTTGTTTATCAGACCTTTCTGGAACAGCTGTTCTAGAATTATCTAAAGGATTATTTCCAATAAAATTATCTATATCATCTATTTCTTCTATTTCTTTAAAATTAAAATTTGATTTTTTAAGTGTATTAAATATTTCACTAATAAGAGGTATAGAAAAACTTGGTGCATTATTAGAACGAAATACAGGCTGTATAGTAACACTTTGACTTGAATCAGGTGTAAAATAAGGTTGACCATCTCTTCCTATTTTTTGAACAAAACCTACATTATCTAATGGATTATTAGGTATCCGTGCTTCAGGTAATGAAGATTGTGTTCTTGGTGCTTGTTTCTGAGGTTGACCAAATATTTTTCTTACAGCTGCATATCTTGCATCTGAAGGTGATGCACCTACACCTAAACCTAATCGTCTTAATTCATCTTCAGTTGCCATGTTCGTTCTTTCTATCTTCAACTCTTGCTTTTAAAGTTTCTTTAAGATTGGTCATTGTTGCCAGTAAAGTTAGTTTCCCCTGCAACTGGCGTATTACCAACTCCGATTGTTCCACCGCCAACGCCTGATGCGTCCATTGGATTTGCTCCTGGAGGTACTCCTGTATTACCTCCCATACCTGGGGGTTGTTGACTATTGGTATTAGTTTCTGTTCCAGCCGCTCGTTCATTTAAACCTCTCAATATGTCTGCGAAAATAGCTGCTTCATTAGGGTCATTAACTAATTGGTCTGGGTCAATATCTTGTGATAAGGCTAACTCTTTTATAAGATTAGGTATCTTAATAAAAGGAGCTAACATAGGATTAGCTATGGTTTGAAGAAGTGTTGTTAACCTTTGAGTGCGTACTTCTTTCTGCATAACAGAAGAAACACCTTTAGGTTTAATTTCTAAATCCCCAACAATCTCAGCATTGTCATCATTAAATTGCATATTCCATTGGAAGAAAGATTCTCCTAATGGTTTTAACAAAAAGTCATCAACATTCTTTATCACAGTTTTTATTGAAAGTCCAGCCGAACCTAATAACATAGATAGTCCAGCAGCTGTTCTTCCTGCTCCAGTTACTCCTGTTTGTCCATGAACAATAGAAGGAATACCTGTTTCTTCATCTGCAAGTTGCCTTGCTGTTTGATACATTTGTAAATTTTCTGGTGCAGTATTAGGAAACTTTAAACCATTAACTGCTGTTCCTGATACACCAGATTGTCTTCTAAAAATTTTACCAGGAAAGACATCCATGTTTTGTCCTGGTACTAATTGTGTTTCATCAATATCAAATACCATGTTACCAGCTAACGATAAGTTATCTATAGCCATTCTCATATGACCATTCATTAATCGTTGAGCATCATCCATATTTTCTCCTACACCTACACCAAAGAACTGATAAGGATTTAATTCATAAGGAAAAGCATGATAAGGTAATCGTGCAGGAATAAAAGGATTTAATACACAACGGATAACTTTATTATTTAAAATCCATGCATTAATTTGTACAGAGTCTAAATTATCTATGTCATCTGGTAGTTCTAATCCAATATCTTTAGCTAAGTAGGCATCTAATGTACCCCAATATTCTAAAATCTCATAACGACTTTCTGTATATAAAGGGTCGTTATCTTCTGCATAGATAGCACTTTCAAAATATTTTTCATCATAGTAGGGTTTTTCTTTTAATGCTGCATCAATCGCTTCAGGAATAAAGAATGGTCTACTAGCTAATTCTCTTACTTGTTCTCTATTATATCTATGTCTTTGAATAACATACTCAGCATCAGAAATACTTGTAGCAGCAGGGTCTGGATAAAAGTTCCAACAGGATACTGCTTCAATGCGTGGTACTGTTTTTTCATAAGGCTCATAAACTTTTTCACCATCATCCATAGACCAGTTATGAATAGTTTTATTAAAGTTAAATGGACCTTTAATAATTCCTGTTCCTAATAATGCAGACTCAAAAATAGAATGACGTAATACATTTACAGCATTAGAGTCTATTAATTGGTCATGAATAGTCTTTTCCATATTTCTTGCTGTAATTGCAGCAGGAGAAATCTGTGGACCATTCGGTGCAATACTTGGACCAGGTGCAATATTATCAGAAGCTCCCATGCTCTCTTGTAATCCACCTAGAAAATTATCAAGTTCAGCAAGAGGAACATCTTTTAACTGGTCCATCAACGCTGTTTCTTCAGGTGAGTTTAAATGAGCAAACTCAGCAATCCCTTCTGGAACTGGTGTATGAGATACTGTTATTGGAAATTTATTATTAGCAAAAAGTATATCAGAGATTTGTCCAAACGCTGCTAATACTTTTACTTTTGTTATCCTTACAAAAACTTTAGATTTTTCAGAACTACGATAGGGGGTATCATCTGTACCTTTATAGTTTTTATACGCTTGTAACCAGCGTCTTTCATCTGTAAATCTACCAGTTTCGGATTCAACAAATTTTGATTTAATATATCCAACAATACCTGGAATGTCTTCAGGGTCTACTTCAGTAGCTTCTGGATTATTCTCGTCAGCCATAAAAAGTTAAACTATTTACCAGATTCGTTATAGATACTATAGTCGTCAGCTAAAGCAAAGATTGCTTTTTCTTGATTGTGAATAGAACCAGGACCAGATGGTGCATTAGTTGTAGATTCAAAACCACTAGTAGGACCAACAAGTTCTTGCTCTAAAGGTTCTCTATAAAGTTGACCATCAGGAATAGGACTCATCTCTCCCTGTTTAGTCATTGCTGTCATTTCTTTCATTCCGTAAGGTTTTCCCATTGGCATGATATTTTCTCCTTATCTAAGTGTTTTAGGTTTTCTTATAGAAGAGGCATAGATTTTACCTCCTGTCATTTTCTTAGGACGTAACACTCTTGCTACATCTTCTCTTACTGTTTTTACTCTATCTGGGTCGTCTTTTGTTCGTGCTGTTTTACTACGTCCAGGAATTTTTGTTGCTTTTACTAGAGCATCTATTTGTCCAGGCTTATATTTTTTTCCTTTAAATGTAACTGTTTCTCCTGCTAAGTTTCTTGTTAACAGGTTATCTCTATCTATTTCTTTTTGAGTTCTTCTTAGTCCAAATAGTTTTTGACCAATAATATCTTCTGCGATTGTATCATCAGCTGGAACAGTATCTCTAAAAGCTTCTGTAACATCTGCACCTTCAGGAGTTCTAAAAGGTTTTATTCCTGGAAGTCTTGGTCTACCTGGAGTTTTTTCTCTAAAAGCTTCTGTAGTATCTACACCTGTTCCTGTTCCTCTTGTTTCTGTTATACGAGGTTGAAATCTTGCAACTCTTGCTGCAACATCTCTTTGTTCTTCAAAAACATTCCTAGGTCCGTAGACTCCTCTTTCTACAACACTTTCACCATAAGGATTAAGTTTATTTTCTATTGGAATCATAGCACCTATATTAGGAGGAAGATTTCTCATACGAGATATTTTTTCTTTTGTTGCATCATCAAGAACTCGTCTTGTACGAAAGATACCTTTAGCTTCTTCTGCGGCTATTTTTGCTTGTTCTTGACCACCTCTTATCATATCGCCATAAGCTGAAAAATTACTATTCACTAATTGCATTGCAGCATTTGCTTCATCTTTATTAGAAGAAAGATTAGCTATATAAGCTGCTAGACCTCCAGCACCAGCTACACCTGCTCCTACTCCTACAACAGCTTTAGGATTTTTAATAAAATTTAAAAGTGCAGGAGTTGGAACTTTATTTATTAATGTTTTTAATCTATTACCTGCTTGTTTAGAAATTTCTCCTACTTTTACTAAATTATCTACTTGTTCTTGTGTTTCTCGTTGAGCATTATTAATAGGTGATTTTGATTTAGGAGTTGATTTAAAATTTGTTTTAGCTCCTTTTTTTATTTGCTTAACTGTTGGTACTTTTTTTGAGGTAGATTTAATAACATAACGAACTAAGCCCATAGCACCTTGAGGAATGTTACTTAATTTTTCAACTACTAATCTTCCTGTACTTGGATTTTTTAATAAACCATATAAAGTTTGACCTGTTTTCGATATAGCAGGAACAGCTGCTCTAGAAACTCCTAATCCAACAAGAGCTGCACCTATACCACCTGGAGGTTGAATACCTACAGCTGATGAACCAGCTGGAACAGCAGAGGTATCAAAAGGAGATTTATCTATCTCTTGTCTTCGTTTTCTTTTTCTATCAACCATTAAAATCTCCTAATATCCAAAGACAGCATCATCAACGTGCTGTGTTTGTTGTTGTTGTCTCATTTGTATGTTATATAAATTTGCACTTGTTTGTCTACTCATAACCATATATCGCAAAGCATCATAAGCATGGTCTTCTGTTTTTGTATCTACGTCTTCACTATTTGTTTTACTAATAGGTAGTGTTGGTAATGTTCTTACTAAGTTTGTGCAAGTATTAAATACACGCAATCGTGGATTACCATAGTTATCCATCTGTAACCGCCTATGAACTTCTATTTTTCCATTCACTCGGTCAGAATTAGATGGAACCCATCTTACTCCTTTTCGTATCATGCTCTCTGCTACACTCATACCATGACCAGTTTTATTCCAACAGGATTTATCAAGAATTCCAATATACATGGTAGGGTCATCTGCTTCTAGGTGTAAAATTAAATCTGCTAGTTGCTCACCTGTATGACCTGACTCGTATAATTCCCTATAAATCCAAATGTTGTTATCCCAATCTATTGCACCCCAAAGGACACAAGAGGGAGCAGAGTATCCATAATCACAAGCTCGTATTCTAATCCAGTTATGAGGAATATCTACTGGTTCAGTAACATGAACTAATCTGTTGAACTCTTTAAAAGCCGCACCTTCCGCAACATCCCAATCACCAGAGAGTAACCTTTTACGCTCCACTTCTGGCAAAGAAAGAAGCATTGCCTCATACTCACCATCACTAGCAAGATAGGGGTTATCACCGAGCCTAGCAGGAATAAACTTCCTTTGGAATAAAGGTTGATTAGCTTTTTCGTGATTTTTTCCATACGTTAATACCTTATTACTTTCTATATCGGTAGCCCAAAAAGGTTGATTAGGAGGATTAGGGTCTACAAACATTTTTTTAACCCACCAACCTCCTGAACCTCCAGGGTTCGCTGATGCTCTCATATAGGTCTGGACATCTGGGTCTGTTGTTCTTAATCTAGACCGCAAGTAATTCCATACATAGGGTGTAGGATAATGTCCTAACTCATCAATCCCTATCCATGTAAAAGATTGACCTTGATATCTGTAAACATCATCATCTTTATCTACATAACTAAACATGGCTGTAGCTCCTGACGGAAACTCCCATGTTTTTACAGATTCTTTAAATCGTGCTTTTGGAAAAGCTTTTGGATAAATCTGTTTACTTTTATCTATTAATTCTGTTAATTCTGCTAGAGTTCTTCTTAATAATAATGCTCGACAATTTTTATTATCTGCATATCGTAACAAATCCATTAACATAGCGTAGGACTTGCCGCCCCCAGCTGCTCCACCATAAAGCACTTCTTTTTCTGGTGATGCTAAAAAATCCGTCTGCGGTCCTGTGTTGGGTTGGAAAGCAATTTCAGCCCCATCTTGAATCGCTTCTTGAACAGCTGGAGAAAGCTGACTAATAATATCGTGGTCTAGAACACCTCCTTTGTCTAAGGCTGATAACGCTTTTTTAGCATTTTTATTCTTTTGTACTTTATTCTTAGCTTTTGTTCTTAACTTCTCAACTGTCTTATCTGTCTCTCGGATTTTTCTTTTTATTTTTCGTTTAGCTTGTTCTGTTCGAGATACGTTATAGTTGCCCTTTTCACCAGGCTCTAATTTTGGTCTTGCCATTTACTTCTACCATATTTTTTTACATAGTTTTTAAAAAAGGCATTGACCTCTTCTATTGGCATATCGTCTGCTAGTTTTCCTGTATGTTCCCACAAAACTATCTCGTCCATTGTATCTATTTCTGACGAGTGTTTGAAGGGTTTAAAAATAGCTAGTCTCCTGGCGGTGTCACATTCATCATTGGTTTTTTACTTGGCAGTAAAACAACTCCGTGAATTACTTTAGACTCGCTAGAGACTTCATGACGTTTACTCACTCCTGTTCTATCTAGGATATCATTGGCTGCTTTCAATCGTGTATCCATTTGAGAGGAAGGAAGAGTTCCGTCTGCATCTAATCCTTCAATTAATCTGTTGGCAGCTTTAACTGAGGATGAAGCAAGATGATATTTTGTTTGTTCTATAATTTCGTCCTTAACAGATTTCATCAATCTACTTCGAGAAGAAGGATGATATCCTGCAACTTGCATTGCTTCTACTACATTACCACCATTCCCTAGTAAATTCTCTAAAAAAGTAGTCTGTTTCTCGGTGAGGTCTTTTTTTACTAAGGGTTTCATATAATTTCCAGTATAGTATCATTCACCAGATATAGGTCTTCTGGCTGTCCTTGGTTGAGGATACACTTTGCCGCCTCCCATGTATCCATATTGTTTTTTAGCAGAGCCACCTTTTCTCATAAATCCCATTTTATTTCTAACTTCAGGAGATAGCATAGATAAACCCTTACCTTCATCACCTTTTGGAACTGGTCTTAGCCCACCTTTTTCTGTTGTTCCTGTTTGTTGTTTTTTTCTTGGAAGATTTTTGCCTGTTACAGATTTTTCAAACTCTTCACCAATTTTTTTAGCTGTACCTATTACTTTTCTTCCTGCACCTTTAATTATTTTTTTAGCTTTAGCTAGATTTTCTGCCCTATAGTCAGCTCTTTCTTGTTTTATATACTCGTTTTGTAATCTATTAAAGGTTTTTGCACCCTCTGGCATTGTTTTAATATAGTCTTCTTTAAAATCTTGTAGTGTTTTGCCGCCTTCTGCTAAAGCTTCATACACATCTGCATCACTATACTTGCTCATTATTAAAACCTTTAAAAAAATGTAAGGTGGGAAAGGAGGAGTAGATACCTCGAAACCTAGGAAACGTCTTATGATTGCATTTTTATATTTTTCCCACCTATCTAAGAAAAATATAATAGGAATAACAACCTATATAATAACCTATTATATATAAAGCAATAGAAAAGTCAATAAAAAACTATAAAATAACAATAAAAAGACTACCTAGCCAGATTTATCCCCCTATAGTATATACTATAAGGTATACCTATAGGTATACTATAAAGAAAGTTTAAGGAATAAACAGTAATAATATCCTAAAGGTTATTTAAAGTACCTTTAGGAGACCTATAAATACCTATAGGAGTTTCATAAGGTTTAAAATTAGAAAAAATTGAGCATTTGTGCATATTACATATATAGGTAGTCCCCACTGTCCCTTGCGTACCCCCATAACAGAATAAATATAAACTCAGTCAGTCAGCAAGGTTGACCTATTGGTCAGCTTTTAGGATAAGTTTAATAATAAAACTAATTTAATGACTCGGTTTATTTCTCGAATTGGTTAATTAACCATAATGAGATAGTACAAGTTTTCAAATTAAACTTTCTTGGCTGGTATGTTTTACCATGAGAGATAATTACCAGTCTGAATAATCTTTTATATTCAATAGATTAAATAATTATTACTTTATAGCCCAATAAAGCTTGAAATTAGACATCTAATGAATTAGAATTAGGTATACGTCAGAGAGAAATATCCCAATAGGGAAGATTATTGAAATATAATCTTTAAACGTTCAAAGTTCTCAGCCCCTCGGATATGGGGCGTATATAATCCGAACCATTATTAATTTTAACTTATAAGGAAAAATATTATGGAAAATGTTAATTTTAAAAACTTTATTAGTAATAAAGAGATACAAGCTTTTATTGATTTAGAAGTTCAAGATAGTAAACAAGCGATTTTAAGAACTAGCGCTTTTATTACTACAATTGATAAAATGCACGTTAAGGTTAAAAGTGCTATTAAGCTTAAAAAGTTAGATATAGGTAAAGCAACAAGTCTTAACTTTACAAAAAAGCTTTTCAGAATGGCACTTGCGGACGCTGGTTGTTCTCAACATTTTATTGATAATAACCTAAAGATTGCTGGTAACTCTAAAGCTTTGGAGATATTCGCAGGTGATACTGTAGAAGATACAGTTAAAAATATTGATAAAAAGAATATTGAAACTGTACAGCAATTAAAAGAAACTCTTAAAAACTTAACAGCCCCGAAAGATAAAGCTGTAAAAGTTTCTGCGGGGAAAGTAAAAGTAAAAGTTTCTAATTCAAAAGAATTACTTGCTGGTATATCAAAACAATTAGTTAATCTAAATGCTAAAGATTTACAGCAATTAAGAAATAAAATTGATAATTTACTTGCAACCACTACAGTCAAAGATATTACACCAGTTAAAAAAGTATCTTAACAATCCCCCAAACTTCCCCTGAGTCTTCGGACTTGGGGGATTTTTTTTGTCTAAATTCTACCTAGCAATTTTTAGTATTAGTTAGTGAGTAAGTGAGTGAGTTTTACTTCAAGTAAGTTAGTAAGTGAGTGAGCTAACCTATTGACTTATAAGGGTTTTTATGGTAGTATTAATAATGACAAAAGTTTATTTTTTTTTAGTGAGTAAGTAATCTGAAATTGGTTAATTAACCAGAATGAGATTGGAAGTGAGAACATGACAACGGAAGCAATAGGAACACTAAGAGTTACAAGAACAGGGGACGTAGTAAGTAACGTGCCAAGTTCAAGTAATCAGATGGCAGAACGTGGAGAGTTATTCTCTTATGAACAGCCACACAAAACACTACAAC
>Ga0163179_10001779_pt1 | contig 15075 bp, 14 predicted proteins | sample AtlANTMetagenome_FD_109643 | JGI IMG/M metagenome (GOLD analysis project Ga0163179, IMG submission 109643) | Marine eukaryotic phytoplankton communities from the Atlantic Ocean - Atlantic ANT 2 Metagenome | ecosystem: Environmental > Aquatic > Marine > Oceanic | place: North Atlantic Ocean...
TGGTTATTCATTTGGGACTCCCTGGCCCTAACACCTTCTATGTCAGATGTTGAGGGTGACTTTAACCCTCAATCCTCAATGGCCGTAAAGCCAAGGATTCTATCTAAGGGTATGTCAAAATTAACAGTGCCAATTGCTAACAATAAAGCAACGTTTCTGGTGCTTAATCAGCTAAAGACAAACATTACACGTTCACCGACTGAGGCAATGACAACCCCTTATGTAACTCCAGGGGGCAAAGCGATGCACTATGCTTATTCTTTACGAATTTGGCTTACTGGTCGAAAAGCCAAAGCTTCTTTTGTTCAAGATGATAATGGTTTCAGAATAGGTTCAGAAGTCAAAGCGAAGCTTGAAAAGTCTCGTTTTGGTACAGCCGGCCGCCATTGCAACTTTAAGATTCTTTGGGGCGATGAGGATATCGGAGTCCAAGATGAGGAAAGTTGGTTTGACGCTATTCAGGTTTCTGATAGGCTCAAACAATCTGGGGCTTGGTTTACACTTGTGAAGAATGACGGCTCGGAAGAGAAGTTCCAACGCAAGATGTGGACAGATAAGCTTAAGAACGAAGATTTCAGGAAAAGTGTCTTGACAATTATGGACGAAGATGTTATTATGAAATTCAAGAATAGAGAAGGCAAAGCTGACGATTTCTACGATACGGAAGACCCTCCGGTAGAAACCGACTAACCCACACCCCTTGCCCGGTCTATGACCGGGCTTTTTTTTGGAGAATAAAATGAAGAGAGTAATGATTGTTGATGCGTTCAATCAGTTTATCCGGGGCTATATTGTAGACCCAAGTAAAAACCCCAATGGCAGTCCCATCGGTGGTATGAGAACATTTATCAATATTATGAACAAAATTACCAGAGAGATTAATCCTGATATGATTGTTGTAGTATGGGATGGTAAGGGCGGTTCTAAGAAACGCAGAGCGATGAATAAGAACTATAAGGCGGGTAGAAAGCCCCTCAGAGTTAATTGGAATTCTGATGAGATGACAGCCCAAGATACAGACAATAACAAGCTCTGGCAGCAGCTACGGGTCATTGAATACCTAAACCAAACACCAATGGTCCAGTTCATGGAACCAGAGGTGGAGGCAGACGATGTGATTTCTTATGTTAAGTCATCCTCTATGTTTGAGGATTGGCAAAAGGTTATTGTATCCGCCGACAAGGACTTCATTCAGCTCTTAGATGATAAGACACTATTGTTTAGACCGATTCAGAAAGAAGTGCTAAGCAAAAACGTTGTTGTCGACAAATTCGGAATACACCCTAAGAACTTCGCCCTCGCCAGGGCCATGGCTGGCGATCCGAGCGATAACCTTGCTGGTGTTCCAAGAGTCGGCCTTGGAACAGTCGCAAAGCGATTTTCTTTTCTCAAAGAAGACAATGATTACTTTATTGACGATATTCTGCATGAGTGCAAAAAGGAAGAAAACAAACTAAAGATCTATAAAAGTGTCATCGACTCGGAAAGAGTGATAGAAGAGAATTACAACATCATGCAGCTGTCTTCACCTCAAATGTCAATTCAGTGTAAAAACCGAATTGATGAAACATTTGAGGAGTATAAACCACACTACAACCAAACAGAGATGAGAAAGCTGATGATCCAGGACGGGGTGTTGACTGTGAATATGCAGGATTTAGAGCAAAAATTTAATGATATTATTACTTCCTTTTCGGGATAAAGACTGATATAATATCTAAGTAATATACAAAGGAAGAACATGGAATCGGCAGTTAGTTTCTCAAAATTTGGAAAATCATTTCAGGAGGACTTGTGCCACCTTGTTCTGAACGATAGGCCCTTCGCCGACCAGATGTTTGAAGTTTTAGACCTTGGTTTTCTAGAACTCAAACACCTCAGAGTCTTTATAAAGAAAATAAAGGATTATAGAGTAAAGTATGGAGTCCACCCCACATCTAATATTATGCATTCCATCATACGAACAGGTTTGGATGGAGAACCAGAGTCAGTCAAAGTCCGAATTCGGGAATATTACGCAAGGGTCTTGGCTAAAGGGCTCATCCCAAAATCTTCTGAGTATATCAAAGATACTGCTCTTGATTTCTGCAAGAAGCAAAAATTAAAAGAAGCACTCATAAAATCTGTTGATTTAATTAAGTCGTCATCATTTGATGAGGTATCAAAGATAATTGATGGTGCACTTAAGTTGGGCTCTGATAATTCTTTTGGGTATGAGTACCTTGCCGATTTTGAAAAGCGCTTTGAGAAGAAAGCTAGGAACCCCGTAACAACCGGCTGGCAGCAGATAGACGAAATTGCCAAGGGTGGCCTAGGTAAGGGCGAGTTGGGCGTTGTAGTGGCCCCTACTGGAGCTGGTAAGTCCATGGTTCTTGTTCATCTCGGCGCTCAAGCCCTCAAAGAGGGGAAGAACGTTCTTCATTATACTTTGGAGCTTGGAGACACGATAGTCGCAGGCCGATATGATTCCGCCATCACTGGTGTTGAATTGAAAAATCTCTGTGTCTTTAAGGAAAAGATTTATGACGAGATTAAAGATTTAACAGGAAAATTGATTGTTAAAGAGTATCCAACCCGCTCAGCATCGATTCAAACAATAAAGAATCATATCGATAAGTTACGAAGAAGAGACTTTGTACCAGACATGATTATCGTGGATTATGGAGATTTAATAAAACCAGAATCTTCAAAAAGAGACGAGAAAAGGCACCAATTGGAAACTATTTATGAGGAGCTACGAGGCCTGGCCCAAGAAGCTGAATGTCCGGTATGGACGGCATCTCAGACAAACCGATCGGGTCTGAATGCCGAAGTCATTACAATGGAGTCCATATCGGAAGCGTTTAACAAGTGTTTTGTAGCAGACTTTATCTTTACAGTCTCTAGGACGATAGAAGATAAGAATACCAATCAAGGTCGTATTTTTGTTGCGAAAAACAGAAACGGACCAGATGGTTTAGTATATCCTCTTTTTATGGACACTAGCAATGTAACGATTAAGGTCTTGCCCCAAACAAACGAGTCTATTGGAGAGATAATGGAAAAATCCTCAGCAGAGAGGCTAGATAATCTAAAGCAGAAGTACGCAAATTTCAAAAAAGAACAAAAAGGAGCAAGTTAGAATGGAGTTATCAAATAAAATTTTGTCAGAAATCACAGTGCATATGAAGTATGCCCGTTATCTTGAAGAAGAACAGCGAAGAGAAACGTGGAACGAACTAGTAACTCGTAACATGAATATGCATCTTAAGAAGTTTCCGAACATGGAACTCCGAATAAGGAAGGCATATAAAATGGTTTTTGATAAAAAGGTTCTTCCATCTATGCGCTCCATGCAGTTTGGCGGAAAGCCAATTGAAGTTGCACCAAACCGTATCTTTAATTGTGCTTTCATGCCAGCTGATGACTGGCGATGCTTCGGCGAAGCCATGTTTCTGCTTCTTGGTGGTACTGGTGTAGGATACTCGGTACAAAAACACCACGTGGAGAATCTACCAGAGATCACCAGACCGAACGAAAAGAGAACTCGACGCTTTCTCGTTAACGATTCTATCGAAGGCTGGGCCGATGCAGTAAAGACTCTCGTCCGTTCTTATTTTCACGGAGGCTCAAGACTCCGATTTGATTTTTCAGACATTCGCCCGAAAGGTGCTGCTCTCGTTACTTCTGGAGGTAAAGCCCCAGGACCCCAGCCTCTCCGTGAGTGCTTGGTCAAACTAGAAGGTATGCTGTCGCAGAAGGAAAACGGAGATAAACTAAAGCCAATCGAAGTACACGATATGATCTGTCATATAGCCGACGCTGTGCTGGCAGGCGGTATCCGAAGGGCTGCTCTGATTTCATTATTCTCAGCTGACGATGAAGACATGATTGCTGCTAAAACCGGCAATTGGTGGGAGACTAACCCACAGAGAGGTAGAGCAAACAACTCTGTTGTGCTTCTTCGTCACAAGATTGATAGAGAATATTTTATGGGTCTTTGGGATAGGGTTAAGGCTTCCGGAGCAGGAGAGCCAGGCTTTTATTTCTCTAATGATAAAGATTGGGGAACTAACCCTTGTTGCGAGATTGGCCTAAGGCCGTATCAGTTTTGCAACCTTACAGAAGTAAATGTCTCAAACGTTGAGACGCAAGAGGATCTAAACGACCGCGTAAAAGCCGCAGCATTTATTGGAACCCTGCAGGCAAGCTATACTGATTTTCATTACCTTAGGGATGTCTGGAGGAGAACAACCGAAAAGGATGCCCTCATCGGCGTCAGTATGACAGGTATCGCAAGCGGCGCCGTCCTCAAGTTGGATATGAAAGAAGCCGCAACTTGTGTAAAAGAAGAAAATGCTAGAACCGCAGAACTTCTTGGCATCAAACCAGCAGCGAGAACCACGTGTGTTAAGCCTGCAGGAACAACCAGCCTGACACTTGGTACAAGTTCTGGCATCCACGCTTGGCACAATGATTATTATGTCAGACGTGTACGAGTGGGAAAGAACGAACCAATTTATACTTATTTGGCAAACAACCACCCAGAGTTGATCGAGGATGAATACTTCAGCCCTCACACAACTGCCGTCATATCCATTCCGCAAAAGTCTCCAGAGGGTTCGATCCTCAGAACAGAGTCTGCGCTGCAGCTACTTAAGAGAGTAAAACATGTGACAGATGAGTGGGTTAAGCCCGGTTTTCGTAAGGGTCAGAACACTCATAACATCTCTGCGACTATTTCTATCAAGGACGCGGAATGGGCTGATGTTGGAGAGTGGATGTGGGAAAATCGCAATAGTTACAATGGCTTATCTGTATTGCCTTTCTCTGATCACACATACAAACAGGCCCCATTTGAGGATTGTTCGAAGGAAACATATGAAGCCCTCATGGGATCCCTCACCAGTATTGACCTCACCAAAGTCACCGAAGAAGAGGACAACACCGACCTTAAAGGCGAAGTGGCCTGTGCCGGCGGCTCCTGCGAAGTAAAATTTGTATGATAACTTTAACTGAACTCGCCGCGGCAAAGATAAAAACACTTCTCGAAGACAAGGAAGAATCCGGCATTCGTGCGGGTGTCCGCGGCGGAGGATGTTCGGGCTTTACGTACAACTTAAAGTTTGACAGCCCAGAACCATCAGATCGCACAATAGAAAGTCACGGCGTCAACATATACATCGACCCAAAAAGCTATCTGTATTTGATGGGAACACAGATAGATTTCGTAAACGAACTAAATCAGTCTGGATTTAAATTTTCAAATCCAAACGCAAAAAGAACTTGTGGCTGTGGCGAAAGTTTTTCTGTTTAAACCCCTTGACAAATACGATATAATAAACTATTCTTATAAAAGAACGAAAACATAAAGGAGCAAAAATGAGTTCTAATGATGACAAACTACTAACAACCGAAGAACACCTTTCTAATTTTGTAAAGGAATTCTCAGCTATCGAAGATGCAATGGAGCCATTTAAAGAGCAACGCAGAGACTTGAGAGAATCTTATGATGAGAATGGTTGGCTCTCAAAGGAAGAGATGAGACTAGCGGTAAAAGCTTACCGACTTGTTAAGTCAGATACAGATATGGAGCAATTGACAGATTATTTTAATAAACTCAAAAGAACGGTGAGGACAATCAATGTCTAGAATCCCACCGGTTTTAAAACCGATAAACAGACATATTACAATAATTCCTCACATAAAAAAGAATGAAACGTCAACAGGTGTTCTTCTTCCGGAGGATTTTGAAATCGAAGAAGACCGCTTTATCACAGCCACTGTGATGGATGTGGCAGCAGATTGCTGTTCACCACTGCAGAAACTAAGGTCCCGTACTATAGACGATAAGCTGATTGTGATAGAAAGAGCAATGATTGAAGAGATTGTGGTGAGGAATAAATCTTACTTTACGATCCTTGAGAATTATGTTGTTGGAATTTTGCGAGGAGCCAATGAAGATTGACTTATTTAAAGATGGTATTGGCGCCGTAGAGTATATTACACACATGGGCAATGACCTGACAATAGTCAATGCAGCTCGTGTTAGTTTCGGAGCAGAAAAGGATAAATTAGATGAGAAAGACATTAAACTTATTAACTATCTCATGCAGCACAACCACACTAGCCCATTTGAGCATTGTTCTATTACAATGCGTTTTGTTGTTCCTCTTTTCATAAGGTCTCAACACCACAGGCATAGAACGTGGGCATACAACGAGATTAGTCGCAGGTATACCAGTGTAGATATGAAGTTTTACAGCCCGGAGAAGTTTAGAACCCAACACAAAAGTAACAGACAAGCCAGCAATGACGAACTAGTCAACCCAATACTGGATTCTGCATATTTGGGCATAGGTTATGAGTCGGCTCAAACCGCAGTTGCTATGCAGAATACTAGGAGTGTGAATCTATATAAGGCAATGGTCCATGCAGGCATTTGCAGAGAGCAAGCAAGAGGTGTACTCCCCCAGAACTTATATACAGAATATTATGGTACGGTTAACCTCCATAATTTGCTAAAGTTTATATCTCTCCGTATACACGAAGGAGCCCAATGGGAAATACAACAAGTGGCCAAAGCATGCCTAGAGGTAGCGAAAAAACACTTTCCACATGCCGTGGAATCATATATTAAAAAATATAATATGGAGTTATAAGATGAAGAGGATAATGGTTTCTGGTGGGTTCGACCCCATTCACGTCGGTCATGTCAGGATGATCGTCGAAGCTGCACGCACAGGTCATGTTATAGTTGTGGCAAATTCTGACGATTGGCTCATGAGGAAGAAAGGGTATGTATTCATGCCGTGGGAAGAAAGGGCAGAAATTATATCCTCGATTGAGGGAGTGATTCAGGTTTCTAGGGTCGATGATTCAGATGGCACTGTCTGTGAGGCACTCGAAAGAATAAGGCCAGATGTATTTGCAAACGGAGGAGATAGAAAAGGTAATAACACCCCAGAGGTTGCATTGTGTAACCACTTGGGTATTGAGCTTCTTTGGAATGTTGGAGGAGGCAAGATTCAGAGTAGTTCTGATCTTGTAGAAAAATCAAAGGAAGAGAAATGAAGAGGTTAATATTTTTGTTGTTGCTATTTGGGTGTTCCGATGACACCGCGGAAGTTGGAATCAAGCAACCCGAAAACGTTGGAAGCGAGAAAGACGCAGAACCAATCATCTCAGGCCCTATGGACGGCATGCCCTCACTGCCCGACGTTATTTTACCAGACTTAGAAGTATTACAACAAGATTCTCAACTACCAGGCATGGCCGCGCCTGATGCATCCCCACCCGACGCGTTCGTAGAGCCTTGTGACATAGTCACCACCAGCGAACCAGAGCAATATTGCTTCTGTCATCCTCAGTGTTGCACTCGTCAACAATGGTATTGCCCCCCAAACGCCAATAGGGAGGTAGAAGCCATCCGTATAACTTTAGATATTTGCGGCCCTGATAGGATACCATGTGATTTTCAACAAGATGAGGGCTGTCCACCTCCAGAGATTATTGATAGGACGGGTTGTTTTGTCACTAGTGAGTGCCCACCGGGCTCTGACTCTGACTCAATCGAATGGTTTGATTGTGAGCCAGAGCCAGGGGTTAGAGGGAGGCAGAAGGTTTTGTGCAGTAAGGGCTTTCTCCTCCATGGTCCATGCGAGCCATGTGTTGACGAAAAGTGTGATCTAATAGACAACGACTGCGATGACCGGATTGATGAAGGCTTGTTTCCGTGTGAGGGTGAATGCGGTGAAGGAAAGGGCATATGCCTAGAGGGAGAAATAATAAACTGCAACGTCCCAGAACCGCAAGAAGAGATTTGTGATTTCGAGGATAATGATTGCGACGGCCTTGAAGACGAAGGTCAAAGAAATGCATGCGACTTGTGCGGTCAGATACCTGATGAGGATTGTGACGATATAGACAACGATTGCGACGGCTTAGTCGATGAAGGTCTCGTCCGAGAGTGTGAGACCATATGCGAATTAGGTATTGAGAGGTGTATCGCAGGCCAATGGGTTTCATGCTCAGCCAGGCAGCCCATCGATGAAGTGTGTGATGGTTTAGATAATGATTGTGACGGCCGACCAGATGAGCAGTTAGAGTGTCTTTGCACGCAGGATCAGGTCGGCGTCTTAGTTCCCTGTGCTGAGCCACCTCTTGTTTGTGGCGAGGGATTCAAGACTTGTGAGTGCTTAGATGTTGATTGCCTCCAATTGCAAATGAGCGAATGCAAAGCACTTTGCTTTTATGCAGAAGGGTTCATCCCAGGCCAGAACTGCAACCCTTTCATCGGCCGACCAGTTGCCATAGAGCAATGTAACAATTTTGATGAAGATTGTGATGTCGCCGTCGACGAAGGAGTATCAAGGCCTTGTTATTCCGGCCCTGCAGAAACGTTGGATATTGGAATCTGCAGAGCAGGTACCCAGACATGTTTTCAGGGACAATTTGGTGGCGCAGACCCCGGCGGTGTCTGGGTTGTTGATATATGTGAAGACGAGATCGTCCCTCAAGAAGAGGTTTGTAATGGTGCTGACGATGACTGCGACGGGGAGGTCGATTATGGAGAGGAAATTAGAGATACGGACATATTACTGATAGTGGATGCAAGTGGTTCCATGTCTGAGGAAATCAGAGCCGTCTTGGTGGCACTTAGCAGATTTGCACAGCATTTCTCAGCAGAAGAAGCAATTCAGTGGGGCTTGATCGCAGGGCCCTTTTCGGAAGACAACCCACATACTGGCCTTTTAGGAGAGGAGCTAAAGATAATATCTGACATCTCTCCCTTTCAGGATTTTCTCGCCCGCTTCATTGCGCTTGACCCTGAAGACTTTGACGGTGGTGAAGAAATGCTAATCGACGCGGTGTTTTTGTCCATGAGGAATCTAAACCCTGCAGGAGTAGACTTGAACAATCGCGAGTGGCAGCTCGGAGAATTTTCGACACCACCATTAGAACAATTTGTCATCAACTGGCGCCCGAATACGGACAGAATAGTTATCGTCTTCACCGACGAAGATGAGCAAACATATCTCAGGCCACCAGTTGGGGTTCCAGAGCTGGTCGCAGCCGTTAGAGGAGCCCCAAACACGGTGGTACATACGTTTGCATTACCTTTCTATGGCTGGGATGAGATAGCCCGAGATTGTGGCGGTGAAGCATTTGATCTGACGAGTAACGCAGTACAAATGTACAACGACCTTATGAGTATACTTGATGAAGTGTGCCTACCAAGAGAAGAAGAGGAACAAGGAGCCTTCATAATATTCCGCGGCAACTATGTTTACGCTAGTTATCCGTATGAATTGATATGTTACTGACCGACGTTGTAATAGGGCACTCCATGGAATCCGCCCTGTTTGCTTATATAAATAATTTTTACCATATACAGAGTTCTAACTTTTATCCCCTGTTCTTTGACGAGAGCAGGGGATTTTCTCTGTTTGGTACAAGCAACAAAAAGCAAATCTGGACAAAGATAAAAATTATGCTTGGCTTTCTATCTCTGAACATAGATTATCCAGAGGTAAAACAGATAAGGATCCAGGACAACACCATAAAGGTGTTTGATGATAATTTACTTATTGACTTTGAATTTGAAAGGTGTTATATTTTTAATATGACAAACGTTACGCACGAAAATAAGATCGACAAAGTGAAGACAGAAAAGTACCAAGTGATAGATGATTTCAAAGTATCCAAGTTTGGTCACTACGGCCCACTGGATACCATGCACTTCAAAGATAACTTTGTATCAGATGTGTATTTCTACAACTCTATGCGGGTGGATGGAAACAAGAACATAACTGATATAGCAGTAGTATCAACCTTAACAAAGGAGCAACTATATGACTTTGAATACTCGGACACAATGAGTATGTTCAAATTGAAGAAACAGCTTGCAGATAGGGGTCATGTAGGTATCATAGAATCAAAGAAGTACTTAAACGGAAAGAACTCAATAAAGAAGCTAGAACTGAAGCATGTCAAGAGATATGTCAATACGATCGACAACAACAAATACAAAGATTCAGAGAATGTAAAGTTTCTCTCTCTCACATCAAAGGAGATCTTAGATGGAAGAATCCCTGAAGGGTAGAAATTTAGCAGGGATTATACCAATATCGGGAAGAGAAGATAAGCTTGGCTTGCCTTGGGTTGATTGTTTACAGCCGCTCTGCAAAGATATTCTGGCTATAGAACGCTCGGTATATGAGTGTGCCACTATCGGTTGTGACTCTATATGGATTATCTGCAATGACCAGACAGCACCCCTTATAAAAAAGAGATTAGGTGACTATGTCGTCAACCCGCTGATATATGAGCAATGGAATTTCAAGAGAATGCCAGACCTTAGTATAGAATATATCCCAATATTTTATGTGCCAGTGCTACAGAAAGATAGAAACAGAAAGGACACGCTTGGCTGGTCCATACTGCATGGAGCACTGACGGCATATATTGTACATAGTAAGATATCAAAGTGGATTGTACCCAGCAGCTATTTTGTTTCGTTTCCGTACGGGATATACAACATCAAGTCTTTAAAATCGGTGCGAGGTGAGATTAGGGCAGGTAAGAAGATATACGGAGAGTTTGAAGGAAAGACAGTCAGGGACAATATGTATTTACCATTTAGTTTTACACCAGAAGACTGGCTAGAATTTAGAAGACAGCTTAATGAAAACAATACTGGCGGAGATAAAAGTTTACCTATTGAAGAACGATGGTCCGCCAAACATTTTACCCTTGACAAAATCTTCAAACATGATACAATAGATATAGATAAAAAAGTAGAGATAAAAGATTTCTACACCCTAGACTCTTGGGACGAACTGAAAGAGTTTTACAAATCAAATATGAGAATCCATAAGATGTCTAAAAATATGAATAAACCACACTTTATAAGAAAGGAAGATAGATGATCACTATCGAACAAGCGTATGACGAAATCGCATACCATAGTAAAGAAGCAGCAAAGGTGCCTTTGACTTTTGCCACAATGACTACAGACCAGCAGTTGTTTTTCCGTGACTTATTTAATGAAATCATGTATAATAAACAAGAACAAGAAGAACTACTCGAAGACCTAAACTTAATTAAAACTGACTTGGAGGCCGTAATTGCAAACGTCAAAAAATAAACCTAGTATTCCTTTCGTCGGGCTTCACGCTCATTCCGTCGCAGGTTCACCATTTGATGCTCTTGGTTATCCCAATGAGCACATGGACTTTGCCTATGAGAACGGCATGGACGCTCTCGCTCTAACTGACCACGGCAACGCTAATGGCTTGGCCGGCCAGGTTCTTCACGCCAAGAAGATGAAGAAAGCCGGCAAAGAGTTCAAACCCATCTTTGGCGTTGAAGCGTATTTCATCCCTTCAGTCGCCAACTGGAAGAAGGAGTATGAAGAAATTAAAGCTGCTTCTAAGAAGAAGTCGGACTACGAGGCCGGCTCTTCCGGAACAACAGTGGAGAACGAAGCATCAAAGAAAAAGATGAAGTCCGTCCTCAATCGAAGAAGGCACATGATCTTGTTGGCTCAGAACCAAGAAGGTCTACAGAATATTTTCAAAATGATTTCAACTAGTTATGTCGGTGATAATTTCTATCGATACCCTCGTGTTGATTATGCCTTGTTGAAGAAACATAACAAGGGCGTCATTGCTGCAAGCGCATGCCTAGGTGGCGTATATGCTGGGAACTATTGGGAAAACAGAGACGACGGCCCGGATGCAGTTGTAGATGCTATGCGGCACACAACCCAAAAGATGCAGTCAATCTTTGGCGACCGGTGGTATGGTGAGTTACAATGGAATAACATCCCCGAGCAACATGAACTGAATCAGTACATTATTCAAATGCATTATGAATTTGGAATTGAACTGATCTCAACCGCGGACTCTCATTATTATAACGAGAATGTCTGGAAAGACAGGGAACTATATAAGCGCCTAGGCTGGCTGGGCAAAGGCCGGCCAGATTATCTATCTGAAGAGCTTCCTGTCTCTGTGGAGGAAATTGGGTATGAATTGTATCCAAAGAATGGCGACCAAATGTGGGACTCCTACAAGAGTTACTCTAAATCTGTAGGAGCCGAGTACGATGATGAGTTAGTTTTGGCCTCTATTAAGAGGACTCACGAGATTGCACACAATCGCATAGAATCCTTTTTACCAGACAACAACGTTCGCCTACCCGGCTTTGTTGTACCAGAGGGCAGCACAGCCGGCCAAACCCTCGCAGCTTTGTGTGTTGAAGGGGCCCGAAGCCTTGGATTGGCAGAAAACAAAGAGTACACAGACAGACTAGAATACGAGACCAACATTATAGAATCCAGAGGGTTCAGTAAATATTTTTTGACTATGAAAGCAATTGCCGATATGGCGGTTGAGAAACAATTAGTCGGTCCCGGCCGAGGCTCAGCTGCAGGTTCGCTAGTCTCTTATGTCTTAGGTATCACTCAGGTTGATCCTATTAAATATGGTCTTCAGTTCGAGAGGTTTTTAACAAAGGGAGGCTCGGGCTATCCAGATATTGATTATGATGTATCGGATCCGATGGAGCTTAAAGAACATCTTATTAATGAGTGGGGCGATGATACTGTTGTGCCTATCACAAATTGGAACACGTTGCAACTTCGATCTCTTGTTAAAGACATTTCAAAATTCTATGGTATAGAGTTTACAGAAGTCAATAACGTGACCAGCAAAATGGTCTATGAGGCCACTCCTTTAGCCAAGAAGGCTCATGGTATTACAGCAGGTGTTTATGCTCCGACATTCGAAGAATTGATGATGTACTCGGAGACTCTGCAAAAGTTCCTGGAGAAGTATCCACACATCAAGACCCATGTCGAAACCCTCTACGGCCAGACTCGATCAGCTAGCCGCCATGCCGGCGGTGTTGTGGTTGGAGAAAGGCTGAATGAATGGATGCCACTAATTAATAGTGGCGGTGTCCGTCAGACACCTTGGAGTGAAGGACAAAATGTTAGACATCTTGAGCCCATGGGTTTTATTAAGTTTGATATTCTTGGTTTGGCTTCTCTTAGAATGGTAGAAGGCGCTGTTGAGCGCATCCTGAAGAGACACCACGGAATTGAAAACCCAACATTTGAACAAATAAGAGCGTTCTATGACGAAAAGCTACACCCAGATAAGATTGACTTGAATGATAGTAGAGTCTGGAAGAATGTTTTTCATAAGGGCAAGTGGGCAGGCGTATTCCAGTTCACAGAAGCCGGCGCACAATCGTTCTGCAAGAATGCAAAACCAGATAATATTACAGATCTTGCTGCTATCACCTCTATTTACCGCCCTGGTCCATTATCTGCCGGCGTTGACAAGATGTTTATTGGAGCAAAGCGCTCCCCGGACGAAGTAGAATATCAGAATGATGTTGTTCGAGAGATAACAGAAGAGACATACGGATTCCTCATATTTCAGGAACAGATAGCTATGCTTGCCCACAAGCTGGGTAAGGGCCTTTCCCTAGACGAAGGTAACAAACTTCGCAAGCTTCTGACCAAGAAAGGTACAGGGTCAGCTGCAGAGGAGAAAGACAAAATCTTTGACAAGTTCCACAAGGGTTGCTTGGAGAAGGGCATGGCTTCACACGAAGCGAGAGAACTTTGGAATAAGTTTGAATACTTTTCAGGCTATGGTTTCAACAAGTCTCATGCTGTGTCTTATTGTATCTTATCTTTCCAATGTGCCTGGCTGTTGAATTACTATCCGGCAGAGTGGCTTGCCGCCTTCTTGGACAAGGAACCAGAAACCAGAAAGGAACGAGCTATTTCCACCGCTAAGTCGTTCGGGTACAATGTTGAGCCACTGAATGTCAACACCTCTGGTGTGGTCTGGGAGATCAGCGAAGATAACAAAACACTGGTCCAGCCACTCACATCAATCAAGGGCCTAGGTTCAGTGGCGATTCAGCAGATTATTGAGCATCGCCCATTTAATACCGTGGAGGAGTTCTTATTCCACGACAAGGTAAAGTATTCTAAACTCAACAAGAAGGCTCTGGACGCCCTTTGTCGAGCACAGGCACTCAACGATTTGGTTGATAAAAGGTTTTCTGGACTCAAACATTTTTGGTCTGCAGTTTGTGTTGACAGGCCGCGGAAGCTTAAGAATTTGGAAGAGAACATCACCAAGTACGAACCAGAAGGAGACTTCAGTGAAGAAGAAAAGTTGGAGTCCCTGGTTAGTTTAACGGGTGTGTTTCCGATTAGTTCTGTTATAACTGAAAATGTGAGAGAAAAGTTGAATGAACTTTATATTCCACCCATTTCAGAATATGACCCAGAGCTTGGTGTAACTTGGTTTATCCCGCGAGAGTGCAAACTAAAGAAATCCAAGAACGGCAAGAACTTTTTTGTCGTCAAGGTTATCGATGATAACAACGAAACAAATACAATCAGATGCTGGGGTGTTGACCCTGAGAAAGATATCATACATATCAATCGACCCTATATGGCGAGACTGAAGTATGATCCAAACTGGGGGTTCTCGACTTTCAGTGTTAGAAAGATGTTTAAGCTATTAGCATAAGGAGAAAAATATGGCTTTACTAGATGAAGATAACAGGATTAGGGTATTTCGGACCCACCCTGATGCAAAGCTGCCACATCGCGCTCACCGAACCGATGCAGGCATGGACTTTTTTCATTGTCCACATGAAGGCGCCGCAGTCCGCATTCGCCCTGGCGAAAGCGCTTTATTAGGAACCGGAGTGAAAGTGGAAGTGCCACAAAATTGCATGCTCCAAGTTATGAATAAGTCAGGCGTAGCCAGCAAGAGGCATTTGGTTACCGGCGCTTGTGTTGTTGATGAGGGCTATACTGGAGAAATCTTCGTGAATCTTCACAACGTGGGAAATACAGCTCAGTTTATTGAGCCTGGGCAAAAAATCGCCCAGGGCGTTTTTGTGAGAATCGAAAAACCTATTTTGTGGGAAATCGAAAATGACAATATTTATGGCACACAAACAGAACGAGGTTCAGGTGCTCTTGGTTCAACAGGGGACAGCTAATGGGCCTAGCCAGAAAGATAAAGAGAAAGCAGTTCTTGCAGGCAAGAAAAA
>Ga0163179_10001780_pt1 | contig 15065 bp, 15 predicted proteins | sample AtlANTMetagenome_FD_109643 | JGI IMG/M metagenome (GOLD analysis project Ga0163179, IMG submission 109643) | Marine eukaryotic phytoplankton communities from the Atlantic Ocean - Atlantic ANT 2 Metagenome | ecosystem: Environmental > Aquatic > Marine > Oceanic | place: North Atlantic Ocean...
CTGCTCCCGAACCGGCACCTGCTCCCGAACCGGCACCTGCTCCCGAACCGGCACCTGCTCCCGAACCGGCACCTGCTCCCGAACCGGCCCCTGCTCCAGAGCCGACCCCTGCTCCCGAGCTGGCCCCTGCTCCCGAGTCTCCCTGAGCCGAACAGTGCCCACGGAGCTCTGCTCGACCTGCCGGCAACCGCGCCCGCAGGTTACATGATCGGCTTTTGTTGTTCACATTGCCTCACAGGCGCGGTGCTGAACAGAATTTGACATCTCCTGAAGGTTTTGAATTATTGAGGTGTCGTGTTTGAAAAGATCATTAGTAAGAACACGGAAGACGCTGCTGCGCGCACGCCTCCCGCTCCTCGTCCCGAGGCTGCTCCCGCAGCACCAAGTGAAGCGAACAGGCCAGTGGCGATTTCAGCTGGTCAGCGCAACGTGCTCGGACCGGACGTAAATATCGAAGGCGAGGTCCGCTTCCAGAACGATTTGGTCGTGGACGGGAAAATTGAGGGGAAAATTATATCTGAAGGCTCCCTCACCATCGGAGAATCCGCACACATTCAGGCCGAAATCCAATGTGGAACGGTTATCGTGCAGGGCCGGGTCGAGGGGAACATTACGGTAACCAACCGGGTCGAGATCTGCGCTCGCGCCGAGGTCATTGGCGACATCAAGGCCAACGCCCTCTCCATGGAAGCTGGGGCTATTTTTGTCGGAGCTTCCACTATTGGCAACCCTCGCGCCCAATCAAAGGGAGCCGGCAAGGCCCCAACAGCAGGCGACAAGAGTCCGAAGGCCCAGACGCCCCCTGAGAAGACCCAGGCTCCCGCAGCCTGAAACAGCTTCATTGGTCTCAGGTCCGCAACTTGGCCGAATTGAATTCGGCTTTTGAAGAATTGTCTCCTGGCCCCGGTCGAGACAATCGGGAACACCACAGCCCCTTGAATCAAGGGCACAAAGGCATTCACCCCTCCCGCTTTTGTGCCTTGTCCAATTCCTTTGTTGCTCTTCTCCCGGGAGGGCCATGTGCGAAAAACTCAAGGATCCCGAAGGGTCCATCATGGGAAAGTTAGAATTCTGGCTGCCTTTTTACTCCAGTCCATCTCCTTATCAGATACATAAAACTACCGAAATCATTTATCTGCCTTGATTGTCAGGAATCAGCTTTCCTAGACGGAAGACGACCGTTCCATAATGGTCGTCCCCACAGAAACCGCCGCACGCATGCTGGAAAACCATCCTTGCAATCCGAATGCAGACAGCCGCGCCGGAAAGCTCCACCAAAGGACACTCGGCAGGAGTCGCTGGAGCCCATGAAGGGCGCAGGAGGACCTGCCCGATTACGTATCCGGGATCCGCTCAAGCCTGAGCACCTTCGCGTGGCACCCTAATCTCACAACCCACCTCATCCACGCCATGTTTGGTCGCCAGAAAAACCTTCTCCTCTCGTGCCCGCACTGCGGTCACAAGCAGGAGGAACCTTCATTCGCCCGTTCCACATTCTGTCGAAAACGAACGTGCGGCGCACACTACAGAATTGAAGATGGAGAACCCGTCCCCGAGACACCACCCGCCACGTATCCTTTTCCCCTCCGTGATCAGCTTACAGACAACACCGAGGAACTCAGGAAAACGTGCCCAAAACGGCCCAGGAAGGGGAACGAACAGACTCCTCACGTAAGGCAGCTGGAGTTTTTCTCAGCAGGCAGTCAAGGGAACGACAAGAGCTCCTCCCCGTCCCAAAAGGCACCTGGACCACCGGCGGTTACCAACACACCAACTGGAGACCACCCAGCCATTGCGCGCCTCGCCCGCCTCCTTCCTGCCGACCCCCGCAAGGGATACCGCCACATCCACTGCCTTGAGTGCAATTTCCCGCAGAGCATCCCCGAGCAAACCCTGTCCACGATGTGCCCCCGTTGCTCCGCCTCCATTCCGCTCGAAGACTATGAGCTCCACACCATCCGCCACCGCCGCATCAGGACCCTGGGAAATGTCCACATCCACCCCCGGGGGGGCATCAGAGGGGTGTCCATCCAGTGTAATAATCTCACTATTGAGGGCGAATTCGCGGGCAGTAGCATTGACTGCGATGGCGATCTCACCATCGCATGCAATGGAACAGTCCCCGGACCGGTTCGCTGCCGCCGGCTGAGCATCCTGGGGGGCGTGGAGGTGCGATTCCTCCATCCCGTGGAAGCTCAGGAAGCCATCGTCGACGGCTTCGTGCGCGGAGACCTCATATGTGCCCAGACCCTTCATCTGGAGGACGAGTCCGTTCTGGAAGGCGATCTTCAGGCCCACTCTCTCTCGATCAGCGAGGGTGCCCGACATTCGGGGGGACTCAGCATCCCCAGACGCAGCGAGCACTCCCCCAAGTTGAAGGAACCCACCGGCAGCGACACCCCCGGACCGACTCCATCGAGCGCCTTCCCAAAACCAAGGCAGGTTCCGTCCGGTCTTCGACCCGGGGCAACTCCAGTGGACCTCGCAGGCGACTGAGCTGGCACCTCCTCTCTCGTTCCACCTGGACTACCTTTCCCGGAACGTAATTTGTTCTTTGCCCTGCACCCGACCCTGAGCAAGCCTCCGGCATGAGTAGCTCTCCCCCGGCTCTTGACCTCAAAGAGGATATCCTGCGCCTCAAGAAGGAGCGTAATGCCATTATCCTCGCCCATAATTACCAGATCGGCCCCATTCAGGATCTCGCCGATTTTGTGGGTGACTCCCTCGGTCTCTCTTACCGGGCCCGGGAGACCGACGCAGACGTGATCGCTTTCTGTGGAGTCCACTTCATGGCTGAGACCGCCAAGATCCTCAATCCGGAAAAGACCGTCGTCCTCCCCGACCGTGATGCGGGCTGCTCCCTCGAACAAAGCTGCCCCGCGCCGGCTCTCCAGAAGTTCCTCGAGGACCATTGCGAACGGAACTACTACGTGATCGCCTACATCAACTGTTCGGCCGGGGTAAAGGCCCTCTCGGATGTTATTTGTACTTCCGGCAACGCAATCCGAATCGTCGAGCAAGCCCCCGCAAACCGCCCCATTCTGTTCGTTCCAGATGAAAACCTGGGGGCCTGGGTGATGGAGAATTGCGATCGCAAAATGGATCTCTGGCAAGGCGCATGTTACGTCCATGTGGAATTCACCCGGGAATCCATCCAGAAAATCAGGAATCAGCATCCCGATGCGGTGGTGGTGGCCCATCCGGAATGCACCACTGCAGTGCGCTTACTCGCGGACGAGGTTTGCTCTACCGAGAAGATGGTGACCTACTGCCAGAACTCAGAAGCTAGGAACATCATCGTGGTGACCGAGAGCGGCATGCTCCACCGCCTGCGCAAGGAAGCACCAGACAAGAATCTCATTGCCGGCCCGACCGACAACTGTGCCTGCTCGGACTGCAAGTACATGAAGATGAATACGCTTGAGAACCTGCATTCCTGCCTTGAGCACCTGAACCCGCAGATCGAGGTTCCGGAGGCCACTCGCTGCAAAGCCGAGGCCGCAGTGGTCCGCATGCTGGAGCAATCCAGGTAATCAATCTGAGGAATCAACGGGACCTTGCTATACCCAGCATCTGTAGTGGACGAGACAACTCAGCATATCCCCATTTGGGCTGGTAATACTCGCTACCTGAATAGCCCTTTCTCGAGGCATCCTTTCGCTCGACACTATTCCCAAGCACCCTTATCGTGCGAACCAATCGACCAAAGACCATGAAAACAACGACCCCCGCTGTTATCTTGAGCATCGGCCTGTGTTTCCCCGGCACACTCTCCGCCCAGGACACTCCGGCACCCGGACAGGCCCAGAAGGCTCCCAAGAAAGTAGCCACCCCACCCCAGGCCGCGCCGCGGCCCTCCCTGACCCCACCCGAAGAGCCAAAGGTCACAATGGATCCCGGGGAGATTCGCACCAAGACCTCCTACGGATTTGGATACCGTAATGGTCGCAATTTCACCAACCAGACAGGCCGCTTCGGACTCCGCATGGATGACATCGACCGTGAGCAGTTCCTGAAGGGGCTGTTTGACGCCCTCGAGCTCAAGGACTCAGAAATCGAGCAGGAAAAGATCAACGAAGCTCTCAACCAGCTCAGCCTCCTTATCAAGGAACGCGAAAAGAAGGTCGCCGAGGAGAACAAGATCGCTGGTGAAAAGTTCCTTGCCGACAACAAGAAGCGCGAAGGAGTAATCACCACCGATAGCGGCCTTCAATACGAGGTTCTCAAGGAAGGTAGCGGCGAAGCGTATCCTGCACCCCCTCAGGGACAGCGCCCGACCAAGCAATATATGACGATCTACCGGGGAACCCTTATCGATGGGACCGAGTTCGATTCGTCCAAGGGCAATCCCACCCCCATGTCGCTAAACGTCATCGCCGGCTTCAAGGAGGCCCTCACCCAGATGAAGGTAGGTTCCAAGTGGAAACTGTTCATCCCCTCCGAACTCGCCTATAAGGAAAGCCGCCGCAGCGCCAAGCTCGGGCCGAACAGCACGCTGATCTTCGAATTGGAACTGACGGAACTGAAAGACCTTCCCAAGCCGCCCACCCGCCCGCTTGCTCGACCCACCCCAAGTCCAACACCCGGACGATCTGTTTCTCCTCCGGTGCGCGTTCCCGGCAAATCAGGAGCAAGGGCCGTATCTCCTCCTGTCCGCGTTCCCACTAATCCCGGCACCGGCAAGGCCCCCGCTACAGCTCCAGGAAAACCGAAGACCCGGGCGGTCTCTCCCCCGGTTCGAATTCCCTCCGTGCCGGCCAGGCAGCCCGACCCACCGAAGCCTGCTCCCACACCCAAGCCGTAGTGGCTATTTCCCTGCGCGAAACGAGATCAACAAGCCAAGCGCCGCACTTGAAATGCGGCGCTTTTTCGTTTGCTGGAACCTCCTCGCCGAGCCAAGCAGGCCAGCTCCCCAGCAGAGCGATCCCCCCCTTCCGGCTTCTCCCTCGAGCGACGATTAACTTCCTCGCCCATGCGCCAAGTTGCCACTCTTTCCTAACCTCCGAGCCCCCTCTGCGTGACCCCAATGGTGTCTCCCGGCTCAAGGGACACCGCCTGCCCCTGGTGACTCCGCATGTCAATCACCCACCGCTTCTTTCCGTGCGTGAGGAAGACCTTCTTCCCGCTTCCGAAGAGCGTGATATCACCCGCAGCCTGCACAGCCTGGGGAAGGGTCATTCCATTGCGATAGGGAACAGGGGCCAGCCCGCCTTACCTGTCTTCCGATACTTACCTGGGCTCCGGAAGGAGCATCCGTATTCTTTGTGATCACCTCGATGGTGGGCTGGGTATAAATCTCTTCCGCCCGGTAGACCTGCTCGATACGGCGCGCCAGCGACTCTCCCGTTAAGCCCGCCGCCCCTACCATTACCTCGGCAAGAGGGAGCTTGATAGACCCCTACTTCCCCACGACGTAATGGCCTTCCACTTTTGTCTTCTCGGAGGAAGGAACCCCACGAATGAGGATCGTGAGGCTGTCTCCAGGAGTGATCTCCGCTCTCACCGGGAACGAGGCAAGACAGACCGCGAGGAAAATCATGGTGTAATCAGTCCGTGTCACCAACTCACAGGCTTCGACACGCGATGGAGTAACATGTTCGAAATTTGAGCGTGCTCACTCATTCGAAACCAAGGCCTCCATTCGCTTTTACATGCGCTCGAACCTTGGAGTGGCATCCGGACAGCTCATTACCTGCAAGGTCGTTGCTCCCCATGGCAGGCTGAAGCCGTGACTGATATGGAACCAGGCATCACCTTTCATTCAGCGGCCAGCAGGACTTCACCGTTACCGGAAATGGCGTACTGGCGCCATGAAATCACCGCGCACCGCCCTCTTAGTTTCCAGTTGCAATGGGGTGAAGTTCTGAACAGCATGATTGACCTTCCAACATGAACACACCAATCACACTCGCTATCGCGGGAGCAGTCGCCCTTTCCGCTCTCTCCAGCTGCAGCGGTAGTCGTGCAAACGGTGGGGGTTACGAATTCCCGCTGGTCAAGGCCAAGACGAATCCTCGAGCAGAGAAGAGTGTCGCTCCTCACTCTCCCGCCTCACAGGAGGACCCCTTTCGCTCGCCGGAAGTAACAGGGTCCCTGCCCACTCCCAAGCCCACTCCCGCTCCTGAGCCCACTCCCGCTCCTGAGCCCACTCCCGCTCCTGAGCCCGCTCCCGCTCCTGAGCCCGCTCCCGCTCCTGAGCCCGCTCCCGCTCCTGAGCCCACTCCCGCTCCTGAGCCCGCTCCAATACCGTAAAACTAGTAGTATCTGCCGGACGAGGCCCCTTCACTAGAAACCTCGCCTCTCATCACCGGAAGGGCGGGCGGGCTTCTTCCGGAGGGACACGGGCAAGCAGAGGAAAAGGCCTCTAGCGAACAATGCGCAGGATGAGCCCCGGGCGGCCATAAAACACTTGGCTCCGGGGCCATGCGTAGCCCTGGCTCAGAGAACTCCTCAGGGCACCCACATATCCTCTCGGGGAGAGATAAACTCTGTAAGAGGGGCAGACAGCCCATCCATGAGTCCTCGCCCTCCAAAATCGGCGGGCCGGACCATGGACTTGAGTTCTCATTGATTCGCGCTCTCTCTCACGCAAAACCCAGGCGGGCTCCCAATCCACCGCAGACACTTTCTGGGCCGCCCCGTCCGGGAGGAGCGTCTTCACCGTCTTGACGACCTTCCCTTCGGCGCTATACCACGTCTCCTCTTCGACAGCTTCAGCAGTAACCGCTAAGGCAGAGACGAGAACCGCGATACAGGTTGCAAGGTTCGCTTTCATGTCCATTGGACAGATTAGCAGACCTCCTATGCACCTGAAATGAAATCTTCCCGCCCCCCAGAGGCACACTCAGCCATGCCCAATGATCGCAAACCTCCCCGGAACTTCCGTCCGGAGCCCTTTTCCTACCACGAGATCGTTGAGCTGGAGATCGACTCCCTCTCAAACCTCGGACTAGGCGTGGGACGAATCGATGGGTGGGTTGTCTTCGTCCCCTTCTGCTTGCCGGGCGAACGGGTTCAGGCGCGGATCTGGAAAAACGAGGCCAGTTGTTCCCATGGCGACCTGGTCTCCGTCATCAACCCCAGTCCGGAGCGCCAGAAGCCCAACTGCACTCTCTTCACAACCTGCGGTGGCTGCCAGTACCAGCACCTAAGCTATGAAGCCCAGCTCCGCTGGAAACGCCGACAGGTCAGCGAGCTCCTCGAGCATATGGCAGGTATCGAGCACCCGGTGGAGGAGCTCATTCCATCTCCCGAGGCGTGGCACTACCGATCGAAGATCACCCCGCACTTTCAGAAGCCCCGACCCGGACAGGAGCTCAACATCGGGTTCCTGGCAGTCGGCTCGCGAAGCAAAATCGTCGACGTTCCGCACTGTCCGATTGCGATGGCTTCACTCAATGAGGCTCTCCCGATGGAGCGTGAGCGCATACACCAGGTAGCCGCTCAGGGAAAATACAGGAAGGGGGCTACCCTGCTCCTTCGCGCAACGGGACAGGGCGTTCATACCAATCCGCGGGAGGTCGTCCAAGAAAAGGTCGGAGACCTAAGCTTCCGATTCCTCGCCGGCGATTTTTTCCAGAACAACCCCTTCATCATCCCCTCCTTTGTGGAGCATGTGGCAAATGAGGCTGCCGGAAAGAGCCGTTTTCTGGTGGATGCCTATTGCGGCTCCGGACTCTTCGCACTCTCCCTTTCGAACAGGTTTGAACAGGTGGCCGGGGTCGAGGTCTCGGAATCCTCCGCCGACTGGGCACGCCAGAACGCGAAAGAAAACGCTCTCGCCAACGTCACGATTCTCACTGCCTCGGCGGAGCACGTTTTCGAGAACGTAGAATTCCCTGCGATCGAGACCTCCGTGGTCATCGACCCTCCCCGCAAGGGATGCGGGCCCGAATTCCTTAACCAACTTTTTGCCTACGGGCCCCGCAGGGTTGTCTATGTCTCCTGCAATCCCTCCACCCAGATCCGTGACCTGCAGGAGTTCACCTCCCACGGCTACTCCATACAGAAGATTCAACCCTTTGATCTCTTCCCCCAGACCAAGCACCTTGAGTGTGTGGCCACGCTGCAGCGGACAAACTCCTGAGCGCACTCCTCACCCGGAGCATCGGACCAGTCGTTCCTGCTCGAACAGTTTATAACGCATCGCGCCCGGGCGATTCAGCGCCCCCGGGCCACCTTGAGCACGAACCCGTTCATCGCATCCTCGTGCTCGGCGATCTGTTCCGCCAGTCGAAGCTGCGTCCGGGCCCGGTCCAGGTTCTGGTTCTCCCGGTGCACCCGGAAGTATTGATCCCCGTTGAGATGATCCGTCAGGAAGCGCATTCCCAGCTCCACCGAAATGAGCCTTCCTGAAAAGGCCATGTGCGCGATTTCGGCATCCTCAAGCACTCCCCCCGCCGATGAAAGGTAACCCTCCACGAGCGCCTCGAAGACCCCCATTCTCAACTGCACCTTCCCCAGGTCCCGCTCGTCTTCCGCAGCGGGATTCGTCGCCGTTCGCACGAGGTCTCCAAAATCATACAGGCTGAGTCCCGGCATGACCGTATCGAGGTCGATCACGCAAACCGCCTCATCGGTCTCCACGTCAAAGAGCACGTTGTTGATCTTGGTGTCGTTGTGAGTAATCCTGAGGGGGAGGAAGCCCTTCTCCTGGAGGCTGAGCAGGCGGTCAACCACATCTTCGCTACGCCTCACAAACTCGAGTTCCCTGCTTACCTCCGCCACTCGCCCACAGACATCCCGCTCCACCGCTTCCATGAGGGCCTCGTATCGCTTCCGCGTGTGGTGAAAGTCGGGAATCGTCTCCACAATCTCGTCCGCCGGGAGATCACTCACGAGGTCCTGGAAAGCTCCAAAGGCATGCCCCGCCTCGAAGGCCTGTCGCGTATTCTCTACCACGTCGTAGGTTTGACAGCCTTCGAAGTAATTGTAACACCGCCAGATTCCACCTCCCTCACCGTGCCCATAGAAACGCCCGGTCTTGTGTGGGTAGAGATTCAGGGTTTGCCCCCCGAGATCGCGTTTCCTGCGAAGAACCTTCCAGTTGATATGGGAGGTCACGCATTCGACATTGCGCATCACCGCAAGGGGATCCTTGAAGACCTTTTCGTTGATGCGCTGAAGGATGTAGCGCCTGCACTCGCCATCCTCCAGCTGATAGGTTGCCAGGTAAGTCGAGTTGATGTGGCCGCTCTCCACCTCCTCCCCCATGACATACTCCCCCTCGATCGCAAACTGATCTGCGATCCCGCGCACGAGCTCGGCGGTCTCCGATGAGAGTGGTTGGACGGACGTCTGGTTGGGCATCGGTCCGCAAGGCCTTACAGATTGACGGAGCCAACTCAACCCTTGAATAGCGAAAGGCAGGCCTTTTCAATGAGCGCGCCGTGGCGCTCAATCCAAATACCCCATTCCTCTCTACCGACCTTCCCAGGGACATGGACATCCTGAGGAAGTCCTTACGCGCCACTCTCGACGGAATTCCCACCGCGAGTGAGGCAGGCTCGGAGCAGCGTATCCTCAATCTCGCCTGCGGAAGAGCAGACGAAACCGGAATACTGGCTGACGTTTTCGGCGATCGGGCGGCACGCCTTGAAATCGTAGGTGCCGACATCCGCTCGGCTGAAATTGAAACCGCCCGCCAGCGGTGGCGAACCTCCAAGGATGACGACATCCAGACCCGCTTCCACGTCGAAGACGGCAAGCGCTTCCTTGCTTCCATGTCCGGCAGCGAGCGGTTCGATCTGACCTTCATGCGCCATCAGAATTATTGGAACGACCCCACCCTGTGGGGCCATATGTTCGACGGCGCCCTCCGGCAACTGAGCGATGACGGCCTGTTTGTCATTACCTCCTACTTTGACGTGGAGCACGAAATGGCCTGTCGCAAGCTCACCGCCCTCGGAGCTCGCAAGGTAGCCGAGTACCGCAATCCACATTCCCGGGAGCTTTCCGATGCTCCTGGAAAATCGATTGACCGCCATATCGCGGTCTTCCGCCGCCCGTGAGGGTCACATCCGTGGTGAAACTGGCTTCGCAGCACCGGCAGGCACCCCGCCCCCGAGTTGCGGAGACAAGAAGAAGCCGACAAAGCGGCCAAACCCACAAGGCCACTTTGCCGGCTTCTTAAACCGTGCTGGTCGCGAGTCCTCGCAGGCGCGTTCAGTTCTGCTCGGCGATTCGCTGGGCCCACTCCTTGTTCTCCTCATCTGTACGGCGGCGCATTCCGCTGCCGACTTGCTTGAGTAAGGCGATCAGGTAGGCATTGAGAAAATACTCCTTGAGAAGCAATTCGCGGCTTTCTCTTTCTGTAGCTTGCTGACGGATCTTCATTCTAATAAAATTGGTTTGGTGTTGCTCGTTCGACGAGGGACCAGCGCCTCTCATTCAAACTTTTGGTATTCAACATCCTCAATGAATACAGCGTCTCCGCAAAACAAACTTGTCTCTCAAAGCGGTTACAATAACTGCTCCGTGTTATAACGCCCTGACATCAGGGCCCTCGAAAAAAGGGTCCGCTCCCGATGGCAACCCGGTTACCTCGTCTCCATTCGACCCACCACGACCTTCATTCCGTCCTCCGCAAGGATTCTGATTTTCGCACCTTTTGCGATAAAGGCACCATCGGCTACCACATCCAGCTCCCGCCCCGAGAAGATTGCCTTGCCGGCCGGACGCAGGTCCGTCAGGGATTCGCCGGTCCACCCAACTCGCTCTTCCGCCTCCTGCCCAGCGGACCCGTGGCCGAGAGAAGCGCCCCCTGCCAGCGCCTTCTTGACGACAAACGACCGGAACACAGGCGTGTCTGGAAGAAGTCGCATGAGAATAAGAATCAGAATGCAGCCGCCCATGAGACCCAACCCGAGGGTCAGGGCCGGGCCACGCAGAAGATCTACAAGGCTTCCGGCAAATTCCCCGCCTTTCCAGTCGTTCCAGTCTATCTTGTCCACGGGGCCCAACAGCAGGGCGGCCAGCATGCAGAGAACCCCGAGGATCCCCGTGACTCCCGTCCCGGGAATAATCAAAATCTCCACCGCAAGAAGGATCAACCCGAGAATGAAGAGAGCCACCAGTTCGTAGTTGGCCAGGTTGCCTGCCATGTAATTTCCAAAGAAGAACATCCCGAAGGCGAGGAGAGAGAGCACCCCCCCAACCCCGAAACCCGGGGCCTTCAGCTCGGCGTAGGCCGCCGCCATCCCCACCAGGATCAGGACGAAGGACCAGCGGGAAACCCACCACGCAAAGTTCTCGAACGGCGTGGGCTCTGCCCGCACGATTGCCACACCCTCCATTCCTTCCAGTTCCACGATCTCCTCAATGCTCCCGACAATCCCCTTGGCCAGGAGGGGCACTCCGTCGCGCAGGGAGGCCGCTTCCGTGGCCGTCAAGGTGAGTAATTCTCCCGCCTTGACCACCACCGCACCGAAGACTCTATCTCTCTCTTCTGGGATCATCATGGCGCGGATCAGTTCCGGATCGTAGCCCTTTCTTTCGGCCACGCTCCGGATCTGCGCCTCGAAGACGCTATGGAGCTTCTTGCGCATCATGTCCTCGATCTCGGCTCCGCTTCCACTCACAAGGCCGGCAGCTCCGATCGTGCCTTCCGGGCTCATGTAGATGCCGTCGGTTGCAACAGACATGAGCGCACCTGCACTGATCGCATTCTCATTTACGAAAGCATAGGATGGAATCTTGAGCCGGGTAATCTCGGACATGATCTCCTTCGTCTCGTACGCATAGCCGCCCGGGGTATCGAGATCGAATACTACTGCCCTCGCTCCCTCCTCTTCCGCCCGCCGCAGCATGCGCCGCCAGAACTTGAAGCTCTGCTTGTTGACCAGGTCGTCCCGTCCCACCTTGAGCACGACCAGCTTGTCCTTGAAGCTCTCTTCCTCGAGCTTGCCGATAAACTCGTCGTCCTCTTGGTCCTCCTCCCTCCCGGCCTCCATTCCCGGGTCTACCGGCTTCGCCGCGTCCGGCAGGTTGATCCCCACCCCGGCAGCGGGAGAGGCGTCACCCTGCACGCGTTCCAGCCCATCCAGTCCGGCCTGCGACAGCGTCTCGGCAATGTCCCGGGCCATCCCCTCGGCAAGAAGTGGCTTTCCCTCTGCCTGAGAGACCGCCTCTTCCGCAGTCAGGGTGAGGACGGAGTCCTTGGGCACCGATACAGCACCAAACTGACGCCCCTGCCCCGAGGAGACCATCATGGCCTCGATCAGGGGCAGATTGTGTCCGTGCTTTGCGGCTACCATGCGCACCTTGGCGAGCAGGAGGCTTTCCACACGCTTCCTCGTAACCTCATTGTCCGAATCTTCTCCCTGGCTCACACCTGCCCCACCGATCACCGAGTCCGGTGCCACGTAGATTTCGCCCGTCGCAATTGCAACCAAGGCGGCAGCCCCGAGAACTTCTCCCTCCACGAGGGAATACGTCGGAATATTCAGCTCCGTAAGTTGCTGCATGAGTCCCCGGGTCTCCTCGATGTACCCGCCCGGACCAGCCCCCTTGATATGGATGATCACCGCACTCGCCTTTTCCCTGTCGGCCTGTTCAAGAGCCTGTTTCCACGATGCAAACTTACGAAGGTCGCGCAATTGGCTGGTGGTCACGCCCAGCTCGACGACCTTACCCGCATACCCTGCGTCCCCGGCTGCCGGGGAGGACCCTTGCTCCTCTGCCGGAGGCGACACGGCCTCCTCCTTGGAGAAGCCGAGAACTGCCGCGCTCATCAAGACCGCAACTCCAAAAACCACATGCTTCATGCCCTGAGTATAGACTGAATTCCACTGGTCTTGGCGAGAAAATCACATCTCTTCACATTCCTTCCGACTTGCTGAATTGGCAATGATCCGCAGTCGGCTATCCTGTGCCCCCCAAATGCCAAGAATCCCGGATCAAATCGTCGAACAGGTTCTTGCCGCGACCGACATATTCGACCTGATTTCGTCCTATAATGTGGTGGATCTCAAGCGAGCAGGTGCCGACTGGAAGGGCCTCTGCCCCTTCCACAACGAGAAGACGCCCTCTTTCAACGTCAGCCCCGGTCGACAGACCTACCGCTGCTTTGGCTGTGGCGAGGGAGGAAACGCAGTGGGATTCGTCATGGCCTACGAAAACCTGCCCTTTCCAGACGCCATCCGGAAGCTCGCCCAGCGTGCCAATATCACCATCGAGGAGGCGGACTACGACCCGGAGGAGGATCGCCGGCGGCGGCGCCTCACGCGCCTCAAGCTCCTCCACAATCAGGCGGCCCGCTGGATGCACCAGCTCCTTCTTGAGGATCCAGCGGCCGAGCACGCCCGCCGCTATCTCAAGTCACGGGGCTACGGCCGCGAAATGGCCGCCCGGTGGACCGTGGGCTGGATGCCGCAAAACACCAGACTGTTCCTTGACTGGGCACGCGAGGCCGACTTTACCGGAAAGGAGCTTCTGGCCTCCGGAATCACAAAGCCTCAGGATGAAGACAACCTCAGTCGAGGCCTCTGGGTACGCTTCGGGGATCGGCTCATGTTCCCGATTCACAATCCGCAGGGCGACGTGATCGCGTTCAGCGGTCGCAAATTAAGGGAGGAACAAGGCGGAGGGAAGTACATCAACTCCCCTGAAACACCCATCTTCAAGAAAGCCAACGTCCTCTTCGGGCTCCACCGGGCTATTCGCCACATGAAGGAATACGCCGTGGTCTGCGAGGGGCAGCTCGACGTCATTGCCTGCCATGAGGCGGGAGTGGAGAATGCCATCGCCACCCAGGGCACCGCAATTACGAGCGAGCATGCCCGCAGTCTCAAACGCTATGTATCCGGCAACAAGGTTGTCCTCTGCCTCGATGCAGATCCAGCCGGGCATGGAGCCGCGGTCAAGGGCTTCTCGGAAATGGCCGCCCAGGGGATGGACGTTCGCGTTGCAGTCATGCCGCCCGGGGAAGACCCCGACTCCCTCGTCAAGTCGACCGGCCCCGATGCCTTTCGCACCCTCCTTGATGAGGCCTCAGAATTCTTTGACTACCGATTACGCTTCCTCGCCCACGACAACGATCTCAATGACCCGGGCGCCAAGTCACGTGCTGTTCACGAGCTCGCGCCCCTCCTGAACGCACTCACGGACAAGACCGCTCAGGAGGCCTCCATCAATTTTGTGGCCACCCGGCTCAGTCTCGGTGCGGAGGGCATCCGCCAGGCGATGGTCGAGGCGGCTCGGCGCCCCACGAGGCGGAGAGCCCAGACTGAAGAGGTCAAGGTCGTGGAACCTACCCGAGTCGACCGCGAAATCGGCCTCCTTGCCGCTTTCGCCCTTCAGTCCCACGAGGTCCTCGACTTTCTCTGCGATCAAACCGAGCAACTGCTTCTCGGGACCGAGGGGCGGGAGGGTGAGAGCCTTCTCCACAGTATTTTGTCCGCGAGACCGGAAGTTCCCGAGCCCGCCGCGATCAATACGTTCCTCCAGCGACAGTCACGCGAGGACCAGGGAGCCCTCCTCCTGCTCCTCAACGATCCTCCACCTGAAGAGCCTCTCGCTGCGGCCACAGAAATCCTCGGAAAACTGGCCGAGCAGGGAATCGTACGTCAGATCGATGCACTGAGCGCCCGCCTGCAACACCCGGAGCTGACAGACGCCGCCGCAGGCGAAATCATCCGGGAAATTACCGAGCTACAAAGAATACGGGCAGACGCCAAAAATTCTTGACCTCCCCCAAAACCTCGCGAAAAGTCCCGCTCGCTACCGGGGGTTTGTCCCCCGGCTTGCTATAATGGGAGAGTTGTATCCCGACCCCAGTTACTCCGAATAGGCCCCATGGCGAAAAAGAAAGTCGCGCCCAAGAAGTCCGCCAGAAAAGCAGCGAAGAAAAAAGCCGTCACCCCGGCTAGGAAAGCTGCCAAGAAGACTGTCAAAAAGAAGGCGGTTGCCGGAAAAAAGACTGTCATCAAGAAGGCTGCCAAGAAAAAGACCGTCACCAAGAAGGCCGCCAAGAAAAAGACCGTCACCAAGAAGGCTGCCAAGAAAAAGACCGTCACCAAGAAGGCTGCCAAGAAAAAGACCGTCACCAAGAAGGCTGCCAAGAAAAA
>Ga0163179_10001781_pt1 | contig 15063 bp, 15 predicted proteins | sample AtlANTMetagenome_FD_109643 | JGI IMG/M metagenome (GOLD analysis project Ga0163179, IMG submission 109643) | Marine eukaryotic phytoplankton communities from the Atlantic Ocean - Atlantic ANT 2 Metagenome | ecosystem: Environmental > Aquatic > Marine > Oceanic | place: North Atlantic Ocean...
AAAATATGTCGAAGGTCATCAATCCGAGGCGATCGGGGAGAAAAGCCGGAAAAATCGCCACTTCCTCCCCAGCTTCATGGCGAAACTGGCCTTCCGAGCCTGTCCTCGCCCGTGACGAGGTTGTTCACAAAGAGCCTACGGGCTCGCGTCTCAACCGCCTTTACCCTCGGCCGAGGTGACGCCCTGCAAGACCCGAAGGAATTCATCAACGCTCTGGGGGCGGTCGCTGGGCTGGACTGAGATAGATTTCATGATCATCTCAGCCAACTTCGGATCAAGCTTGGGGCAAACCTCAAGCAGATGAACGGGTTGCTTGGTGTCGTGCAGCATTGCCGCTTTGCCCGTCACATCTTGAGATGGCCAAGGTAAATCCAGGGCGCAAAGCTGGTAAATAGTCACGCCCAGGGAAAACAGATCGACCCGTTGATCGGTCATGCGGCGGCGAACGACTTCAGGCGCCATGTAATTGGGCGTCCCAGTGCGATTGCCAGGCTGCATGAACTCCTTGGTGGCCGGGACGGTGAGTCCGAAGTCGATGAGTTTCAGCTGTTTGGCATCTTCGGAACAGATGAAATTCCTGGGGCAAATGTCACGATGTATGAAACCCTGTTTGTGGACTTCCCCCAAAGCGGTAACCATTTGTCGAATTAATGACAGTCGGTTGCCATCAAGGAGAGGGCTTCGGTCCTTAATCAGGGTGTTCAATCCAGGACCGTCAAGATACTCCATCATCAGATAGTATTCACCATTGTTGGTAACACCATAGCTGAGCGTTTTAACGATTTGCGGGTGATCGAACTGAACCGCAATTTCGCCTTCTGAAGGCTTTTCTAGACCTTTGAAACGTGACTCGAAGAATTCTGTCTTCGTTGGATCGAGTACCTTGAGTCCGACGATCTCCCCGGTCTTCTTGTCCTTAGCCATATAGAAAGCGGACATCGTGCCGGAGACAGCCTCGCGAAGAAGCTCATAACGGTTCTCAATACTGAGCTTGCCTTCAAGCAGCGATTTGAATTGATCAAGCAAACCCATAGCGCAAGTTGCCTCAAAGAATCTGATCCGTTCCTTACCCTCGTGTGCCTTTCATCTAGATTAACATCAAGAGCGGGCAAGAGGAGAGGCTTTTTCGGCCTTATTTTCCGCAATAGTCAATCACTCGGGCGATTTCACTTTTCAGTCGATTGCGAGCCACGATTCTGTCAACAAAACCATGCTGCAATAAAAACTCGCTCGTCTGAAAACCTTCTGGTAACTCGATGCGAATTGTCGCCTTGATTGTGCGAGGTCCTGCAAAACCGATCAGCGCCTCGGGCTCCGCAAAGATCACGTCGCCTAACGAAGCAAAACTTGCCGCGACGCCACCCATAGTTGGGTTGGTGAGTACGGAGATGAAGAGTCCACCTGATTCGTCGTGACGTGCGAGAGCCGCCGAAATCTTGGCCATTTGCATTAAAGAATGAATGCCCTCGTGCATTCGAGCACCACCACCCGATCCGCTGACGATAATCAACGGTAGGTGCTGTTCGGTTGCACGTTCGGTAAGACGAGCTAACCGCTCGCCGACCACCGATCCCATGCTGCCCATGATAAAGGCAGAGTCAGTTACGCCGAAAGCGACACGACGGGCACGGATCATTCCCGTTCCGGTAATCGCAGCGTCACGCAAACCCGTTCGCTTTTGCTCGGCTGCCAAACGATCTCGATAAGGTTTTTTGTCCTGGAACCCAAGGGGATCGTCGGGGAGTAGATTAGCGTCCCATTCTTCAAACGTGCCTTCGTCCAGAACCTGTCGGATTCTCTCGGAAGCTGAAACATAGAAGTGGTAGCCGCACTCGGGACAAACCCCGAGTCGTTTCTCAGCCTCACGACGAAAAATGGCGGCGTGACAACCTGGGCATCGTTGCCACAGACCTTCTGGCACTCCGCGTTTTTGTCGCTTCATAGGACGAGTCGATGTGAGATTAGTAGCCATATCGCATCTGTTGGCGGGTTGGCGGACAACGCTTCCCAATTTCTTTTTTGAACGTTCGGTAATTATCGCCGGAAAACCACTGTTGAGGCAAGGCGTAACCGACGTTTGATGGGGCCCTGTTTGAATCGGATAACACGTAAATACGCACTAGCACTGCTAGGACGACGATGCCAGCACGCTGTCAGGGGTTACGTCGATCATGACCCAGCTGCCGCATTCGGTTTCGGCTTGCCACAGGTTTCCCAGATCCGAGTTATCCAAGGTGCTGCGAACAATGCTCCACAGCGGTCCGGGGATAACCATCCCGATGGTTCCGGTTTTGTGCTTCTTCAATATTTTTTCGAGCGCCGTTTGGACTCGCTGACGAGCGGAACTGAGCGTCTCGCCCTCCGGAGGACAGACCGTTTCCGGCTGCTCCTGCCACTGCTTGTACACTTTTCGTTGCGTCGACTTTACTTCATCAATCAGTTTGCCTTGCCACAAGCCATGATCGAGATTCTGTAACCGATTAACGCTCTTTGATTTGACGCCGAGCGAATTTGCCAGAACTGCAGCCGTTTCTGCGGCAGCCTGACACGGTGATGAATAGACGATTTCGATGTCGAGTTCCGACAGCTCGTCGGCCGCTTGAGCGGTCTGGTTATTTCCGAAGTCATTCAACGGAATGTCCAGAGTGCCCTTGATACGGCCCTGCTCGTCGTAATCGGTGGTGCCGGGTCGAATGAGTACTACACGAACCATCAGTGATGGGTCTCCACTATTGCGCCTGGGCCAAGGTTTCCAGGTCGCGAACGGATGTACCGTAATTAGGATGGCGAAAAATGGCCGAACCGACCACCAATAAATCCGCACCTGCCTCGGCGCAGGAACTAATCGTTGCGGAATTGACTCCTCCGTCAATCTCCAAAATCAAGTCGTCCTGACTCTGTTCCTTGAGTTCCTTCAGTTTTTGCAAGGCGATCGGGTTGAATTGCTGACCGCCGAATCCTGCATTGACGCTCATGACGAGTACCAAATCGCAAAGCTCAAGATGAGGCGTAATCTCCGACAACGGTGTGTCGGGATTGAGTGCTAATCCCCCGCAAGCGCCAAGTTCTCGGATCTGAGCTAAATCGCGAGCCGCGTCATCGGTTGCTTCAATATGAATCGTGATGATATCGGCGCCACTTTCAACGAATGCCTCGAGATAATGACGGGGCTCCTCGATCATCAAATGAACGTCCAGCGGCAGGCTGGTGAGTCGCCGAAAGGCTTCGACGACAGGCATCCCATAGCTCAAATTGGGAACGAATCGACCATCCATGACATCAAGGTGCAAACCCGCGACCTCAGCCGCCTCCAACTGCGCTACCTCCCGTTCAAGATTGCCAAAGTCACACATCAACAGCGAAGGCAACACTGCAGGAGCAGCATCGCGTAATCGTTCAAGTTGTGGTCGACGTGACATACCGTTGCGAATCCGGACGAAAGACGAGCGTCGTGGTCAGAGTAGAAAAGAGTAAGCTTGCCTACGACGATATAGTTCAGACGGCCCAAGACCGACCTGCCAGAATGAGTTGAAAACCAACACGGCAAAAGGTTGGTATTAATTCTCCCCCCGTGTTGCTGTCCGCGATGTCTTGCCTCAAGAGGACCCTCGTCGCGTATGTTCCAATTCTACCAACGACCTGCCGGACCGTCAGCGCGGCTACCAGGTGATCTCGTAGCCCCTCATTTGTGGGCGCTTATTTTCTGAACATGACCCTTGCTCAATCATTCATGATTTTGCTGCCCCCTCGCGAGCGTGGGGAATGATCTAAGTCATGAATTTAATATGCCTTAGGACAATCAAGATGGGTCAGGCGTAATGAAAATCGTCGTGACGCGGGAGATCTTCGAGCGATTCGAGCTGGAATAGATCCAGAAAACGATCGGCCGTGCTGTAAAGAGTTTTTCTCGGCTTTTCCTTGGTGCGCTCGATCTTTAACAACTCACGCCGCACCAATTGGCTCAGCATGGCGCCACAGGGACGACCTATCAACTTATCAATGGATTGACGATCGATGGGCTGATGGTAGGCCACAATCGCGAGCAGATCGATCGCCATTTGGGATAGCTTCGCCTCACGCACGCGGCCGTAGAACCGTTCTCGTAACCCTTCATGTTCGGTTCGTAGTGCGAGCCGATAGCCGGCACCTTCTGAAACGACCTGGTAGGGGGCGTTGGATTCTTGGTAGCTCTGATTGAGTTTGGCGAGCAGTTCATCAACTTCGACGGGTGTGACGCCGCGTAGATAGCCGGCCATCAGTCGGCTGGTGAGTGGTTCGTTGGATGGATGTCCAACGAACAGGATGGCCTCGAGAATTGCTTCGGCCGACACGTTGGTGTCATCTTCCTCCGCCTCAACTTCTTCAGGTTCGGCAGGGCTTTGGTCCTCACTCGCAGCATTTTCCGCACCAGTCGATGTATCCGTCGAGCTGGTCGATGTATCTTGGCCGATCAATTGAGCGAATGCTTGAGTCAGCTGATCGACGGACAATTCCGCAGGTGGCTTTTGATCGTCACCCGGGTCATCGGGGGATTCTTGCGGAACGTCTTTTTCGGTCATGAGATTTCCGTCGACTCAGCAAGCAGAGATAGCAAGGCGAGGCTGGGACTGGTAAACCCGTGTTACCGCGCCTTGTTATTGTCTGTAAATCAACGACGGATACCAAGGTCAATTCTGTCGCTTCTCGACTTCTTGCTTCATGAAGGCGAGACCATCGCGAGCGAGTTGTTCTTCGCTCTCATACATCCGCCGCCAGATCTTGGTTGCGGCAACTAGTTCAGGAAGAGCCAATCCGAAGGCTTCGATCATGAGCCAGCCATTGTATCCAACTTCTTTCAAGCCATCGAAGTTACTTGCCCAGTTAACGCCACCGGTCCCTGGTGTGCTGCGATTGTTTTCTGAAATGTGGACATGAACCATATGCGGTGCCGCTGTACGAATGGCTTCGGTCGGACATGTTTCTTCGATGTTCGCGTGGAAGCTGTCGTACATCATGCCACATGCTGGATTGTCGACTGCCTTACAGAAACGCGCGGTGTCGCTGGCGCAATTAAGGAAATAACATTCGAAACGATTGAGATACTCGACTCCCAGTTGGACGCCTACTTGGCCGGCATGTTCAGCGACCTGTTGCATGCTATCCACGCCTCGTTTCCATTCATCTTCGGTTGGGCCGGTACCGCTGAATTTTCCCAACGCGGAGTGATAGGGTCCGACCAGTGTTTGTGCACCGACGGCCTGGCAGCAATCAAGGGCGAGTTTATTGTTCGCGACGCCTTGAGCTCGTATGTTGTCGTCGGGGCTGATCGGATCATCATCTTCGCCACGGACGGTGACTGCGGTGCGCTCCAGGCCTAAGTCATCCAGACGTTGACTCCATTGGGCCCACTTGTCGACATTCAGGTCGAAGATGGGAAGTTCAACTCCGTCATAGCCCATCGCCTTGAGCGATTCCAACACGGGCATCATGTTGTCATCCAGATCGCCGCTCCACAGCAGCAGATTCATACCGTATTTCATTCTTTCGCTCCTTTAATGCGGCATCACGAAATCGTGGTGGGATCGAGTAGATCGGCAGCACGCTTTTGGACCGCCTGCCGCGCTTCCGGAAACCACTCAGCAAGTTCGTCAGGGAGCTGAGGCAGTTTCACGCGTTGCATGACGTTGTTCAGTCGAAACAGCAGTTTGCCATCCTCGGCGTAGTCATACAAGAACCGCTCCTGCGAAAAGCGCGGGATCAAATAGGTGAGATTCGCCACCTCTTTCCCCGATATTTGCTCGACCACCCACGTCACAAAAGCGGGATCGACGGCGTCGAGAGCGCGATAATAATCGTCCAAACGGGATGGATCTAACTGGATCAACAGATCATCCAACAGTAATTCCACGAGAATGTGGCCAAGGAAACTGGGGCGCAGTCCGTTGTCGACTGGCAGGCGGTCCCGAATGGCAACCGTAAACGCCCACGATAATTCGGCGAATGCTGGCGTGCGGTGGAACCAATCATCATCCCGATGATGTTGCAGCACACCCGTTGCGATCGCGACAACTCGCTGGTCCTTGTGGGCGATAAAGGGTCGTGCCGCTTTTGAACGTGCACGAACGCGCCGATTAACCACATTCAGCCAGTCCGGAATCGCCGATCCAGCCATTAAATAGGGTGCATCAACGTAGTTGCGGCCGTGAGCAAAGTAATTCATCGCTCTCAGCATAGCCGAATGTGATTCGCTTGACTGCCTCTCGTCGATCGCGGGCTCTCGTCAATTGCTGGCGTTTGTCGTCGTTTCAGATGGATCCGGTTCTTCGAGCAACCGAATCAAATCAGGAATCGCGGCGGCGGCAGCTGGGCCAATTTGTCCCAAGGCCCGCGTTGCAGCTCGACGAACCTCATCGTCCGGATCTTCTAATAGAAGCTGTAACGTCGGCACAGCGATCACTGCTTCAGGCCCGATTCGGGCCAGCACGCGTGCCGCTACCGTGCGCACCTGTGGATTTGGATCCTGTAACGCGTCGACAAGCTTGGGAACGGCAGCCGGTCCCATGCGCCCGAGAGCATCCGCTGCCGCTTCAGAATCCGTCCATTCGTAATAAGGTCGGAGGCTTTCTCGTGGATCACGGTCTGCTTGATCCTGGTCGGATGCCGACGATGCGGTCTCGTCCGCCATTTCGGCAGGACTACTTTCGTCGGTTTCAGGAATCTCTATCTCGACCGGCTCCTGAACCACCACCGTCGAATCCTGCCACCGATTGCAAGCGGCTAAGGAGAGCCAAAGCAGCCCCAGCACGCAGACCGTCGTCTTGGTTCGTCGGTGAATCGTCATCAGTTCGGTTGGATCCCTACACGCAGCTTTGCTATCATCGAGGAAGGTTGAGACGCGACCGTGATCGACCCCACTCGGGGGGCGAAAGCAGTTTCCACAAGGTGAGATTTGTAGCCTTCAGGTCGAGCTGAACAAGGATTGAGCTCAACCTTAAAGCCTTAAGAATTATACCGGATCCAAAAGCACTGCCCTGCTCTTCCGCTGGGAATAGAGGCTTCTGATGTACGGGTTGTACCGTTTGCTCGGCCTGGAACATACTGCAAGTGAAATCGACGCCTGCATGACCCGCTTTGAAGGGCAGATTTGGCGTCTTCGAGGAATTCAACAAAGGAGCTCTTCGTGCCGCTTCGGAATCTCACTATCCTCCTCATGACCGCTTTGGTTTCCCTGCTCTGTTACGCCGAAGCTGGGCGAAATCGGTACGCAAGCATACTTTCCGAATCCATGGATAAGATCTCTTCCTATTACGTGGAACCGGTCGAAGCGCGAAAGTTGTTCGAGGGTGGCATGAACGGAATGCTCACCGATCTCGATCCTTATTCCGGATACATCAGACCCGAAGATTTCAGCGAATTTCAAGTTGATATTCAGCAGGAGTTCGGTGGTATCGGCGTCGAGGTCGGCCTGAAAAATGAACGACTGACCGTGTTGAGTCCCGTTCCCGGAACGCCTGCCTACGAAGCTGGTCTGCGGTCCGGTGACACAATCCTTGCCATCGATGGCCGGGACACCGAAGGTTTTAGCCTCGAAGATGCCGTTGAGTTGATGCGCGGTCCGCGGGGATCAACCGTTCTCGTGAAGGTGCGTCACAAAGGCACCGAAGAACCCAAAGAGTATCGGATCGTGCGCGAGAGGATTCGAATTGAATCGGTTCGTGGAGAACGGCGATCTGAAGACTCGCAATGGATCTTTCAAATCGAAGACGATTCACGTATCGGGTACATTCGACTAACGGGTTTTGGCGAGCATACAACAGAGGATTTCAAACGCAGCCTCAATGAAATGCAGGGTGAAATTGAAGGATTGATAATCGATCTTCGAGGGAATGCCGGCGGTTTATTGACTTCGGCCGTCGAGATCTGCGACATGTTCATCGATGAAGGCAAGGTCATTGTCAGCACACGTGGGCGAGATCCGACCGAGGAACGCGTGGTCGTTGCTGGAGAGCCTCCGCTTGTCGATCCTGATTTGCCGGTGGTCGTACTGGTGGATCCCCTGTCGGCAAGTGCCAGTGAGATTCTTGCCGCCTGTTTGCAGGATTACGGCCGAGCGACAATCGTGGGCGAACGCAGTTGGGGAAAAGGGACGGTCCAAAACGTCATTGAAATTGAAGGCGGCCGCAGCGCAATTCGACTCACCACGCAAACATACTGGCGTCCGAGTGGAAAGAATATTCATCGCCACGTTGATGCAACGGATGAAGATGAATGGGGGGTCAAACCGCTTGCCGAAAACGAAGTCAAACTGACCAACGAAGAGCGGGAAAAGGTCTATCGGTTCCGCCGTTTGCGAGAAACGAGCGGACGTGTGGATAGTGAGGAGATGACGGAAGAACAGATTGAGCTTGAAGATTATGTCGATCCTCAATTGCAACGGGCGATCGATATTCTCAAGAAAGAGATGCCACCTCGTACCACAGATCGACCGATGGACGTTGAAATCGAGAAGTTCGCTCGACGCTGATCGAACGCCGCGGAAATCCGACTTGGAAGCCGTTCGAGGCTCTCGGATCTTTTCTCGCTCCCCTTTATTGTCTCGCTCTCCACGATTAAACTCATCGACCGGTTGTTCGGCTTCGGATTGGATATGCATGGTCAATAATCTGCCAGTCAAGACGCTTCAGCATAACGGTCTCACGATCGAGGGCTATTCGCGTGCCGCCGTGCAGTCCTATTGGCGTGTCCCGGAAATGAAATTGGGCTTTGATCTCGGAGCTCAGCCTTGGGACTTCATGGGAACGGGTAACTGGTTCATTTCGCATGCGCATCTGGATCATATCGCCGCTCTTCCCGTCTATGTCGCTCGCCGACGAATGATGAAGATGAGTCCTCCGAAGATCTATCTCCCTAGTTGCGCCGTTGAAAACGTCAAACGGATGTTGCACGCCTTCAGCCGACTTGATCGCGGCCGACTTCCTTGTCACCTGGTGGGTGTGGAGCCAAATCAAGAGATTGAGCTTTCTCGGGAGCGATTAGTCACGACACACGCTACCAAGCACACTTTGCCGTCACTCGGCTATGTTGTTTGGGACCGTCGGAATAAGCTCAAGCCTGAGTATTCCGAACTGCGCGGTGACCAGATCCGAGATCTTCGACAGGCTGGCGAAGAGGTGACGGTTGAGCACCGTGTCCCCAGGCTCGCCTATCTTGGAGATAGCACCCCTGTGGGACTCGATGAAAATCCCGTGATGTATGAAGCCGAAGTGCTGATCACGGAAATGACGTTTCTGGCACCCGATCACCGCAAACAAAAGATTCACAAACTTGGGCATATCCATTTAGACGACATTGTCGCCAGGAAAGATCGATTCCAAAATCAGTTGGTGATCGCTACCCATTTCAGCACGCGTTACCATGCACGTCAGATCGAAGCCATTGTAAAAAAAGCCATGCCAGACATGCTTGATGGACGTTTGCATCTCTGGCTGTAACCGTCCAGGCGTCTTAAGAGTGTCTCAACCGCCATCCCCTCCCAATATGCCTCGTTCGACATACGTGCATGTCCCGTTCTGTCGACATCGTTGTGGCTATTGCAATTTCACGTTGATTGCCGGAAGGGATGACTTGATTCCAGCCTATCTTGAGGCATTGGCGATAGAACTATCTCATCTCGAGACACCGCTTCCGATGGATACGATTTTTCTCGGAGGTGGAACTCCCTCGCATCTTTCACCGGCACAATTAAAGCAACTGTTCTCGATGATTCATGAGGCGTTTCCGTTGCGAGCTGGCGGCGAATTCTCGCTCGAAGCCAATCCGGCTGATATCAGTCACGAGCGGGTTGAGTTGTTTGCCAATGCGGGGGTTAATCGGATCAGTTTGGGAATTCAATCGTTTGATGATCAAAAACTTGCGACGTTAGAGCGAGACCATCGGGCAAATACCATTTTCGAAGCAACCAAAATTGTGGCGTCGCAGATTGATAATCTGTCGTTGGATCTGATCTTTGGGGTACCGGGCGAAACACGTGCGACCTGGCAGCGGGACTTACAGCAGGCGGTCGCCTTGGCTCCGCAACATATTTCAACCTATGGTCTGACCTATGAACCAGGAACGTCGTTCTGGAGCCGACGCCAGAAGCAGCAGCTTTCGCCCCTTGCGGAAGACGATGAGGCGTGGATGTATGAATTGGCGATCGATACGCTAACAGCAAAGGGTTTTGAGCATTACGAAGTCTCGAATTTTGCTCAACAAGCGTATCGCAGTAAACACAATCAAGTTTACTGGACCGGAGCACCGTATTTTGCGATTGGCCCCGGAGCTGCACGGTTTGTCGATGGGGTCCGAGAAACAAATCATCGCAGCACCACCACCTATCTGAAACGTGTTATGGCAGGCCAGTCACCCGTCGCGGAACGTGAAACCTTAACTCCTGAACAACTTGCCCGCGAGCGTCTCATTTTCGGTTTGCGGCGAATGGAGGGTGTCGACGTTGATCAATTTGCAACCGACACCGGGTTTTCGATCGAGGACTTGGCCGGTACCGTCGTCGATCGCTGTTGTGAACAGGGTTGGTTGCAGTGGCAAAGTCGTTGTTTGCAATTGACACGTTCCGGCTTGCTGCTGAGTGATTCTTTGTGGCCAGAGTTTCTCTAATCGACGGCTGATCGTGATTCGATTGTTTTCGGAAAAAGCCCCTTTTGTGCCGGGAAAATAGCTCAACTTTTTTGCCAAGATCTGCGTAACTTCGGCGAATTACCCGTAACTGTAAGCTGCCCAAAACCTGACGGGGAAATACCGATGTACCATCCATTTGAACAACCAGAACCTTTCGAAGAACAATCTGGTGAAGCTCAGACATCCGCTGAGTTGGCCTCATCGGATCTCGGTGAAGAACAGCGAGTTGTTGTTTTCGAAAAGCTGGTGGATTGGTTGATCGAGACCGATCCCTGGAAAGTTCGTCGCTATGTGCAATCGCTACGCGAACGTTATCCCGACGCATCGGATGATGAGCTGGTGGAAAAGGTCGTGAGCGTCAAGTCGGTAAAGAACGGGCTGATCGGAGCTGCCACTGCGGTGCCAGGCTTTCTGGCGCTCCCGATCGTCGTCCCTGCAGACTTGATTGCATCATGGAAGATACAAATTAATCTCGCGCTTTGTATTGCTCATATTTATGGTCATGAGATTGACGGCCATAACGTTGCCAAAATCAAAACCGACCTGTTCATGATCTTGGCCGGCGAGGAAGCGCGGGAGTCTTTCGAGGTAATGGGTGTTGAAGTCGATCAAGTGACCCAGGAAACAGTTCGCCGTTATGTGACTCGTGAGATCGCCATTGAGCTTTGGAAACATCTGGGGCTCCGTATCATGCGGATGACAGGCGTTCGTTCGTCTGTCAAAAGCCGTTCCGCTGGTGGGAGCCCCAATCGGTTTCGTGTTTGATTACTCAGCCACACGCACTGTTGGCGAGGCAGCGCGCGAGTATTACAGTCCGCAGCAGTCGGCGGCGTAAACGAAAAAAGGCCTCCCGAAATAAATGCGGGAGGCCTGATTGAGTGACCTGATTGAGTGATCAGCCGAGCAAGTCTTCGTAAATCTCTTCGTTGAACCCGACGATCAGCTTTTTCCCGACTCGCAGCGTCGGTGCTCGCAGATTTCCGGTGGGTCCCAAGATCACCTTTTTCAAATCGGCAGCTGAGGGCTTTTCTTTTTTCAGGTTGAAATGAACCACCTTTTTACCCTTGGCAGCGTAGACTTCGCTGACGGTTTTTAGCAGCTCCATCGCCTGCTTTTCCCCGTAGGTATTCTTCTTGGCATCGACCTGTTCCTTGGCCTCTAAACCTGCGTCCGCAAGGAACCCTTGCGTTTTTCCGCAGCTCTTTCAGCCAGGACGATGATAACTCCAATCAATTTTCGGCATGTTGGTCTCCTCTCGATAAGCGGTCAAGAATCTCTATGATGATATAGTCAGTTTGTCAGAATCAGCAATCGGGTGCTGATAACTTCCGCGTCGTTGACGTGGCTCTCCTGTTGCATTTGGAACTGTGATGAGCTCGGATGCTATTGATTTCTGCTTACCGGATGCGTCCTGGAATCGACGATTTCGCCGGTCCTTGTTGACTTGGTTTCGTCGTAATGCGCGTGATCTACCATGGCGTCGAAATCGAGATCCCTATCGGATTTGGATCAGCGAAGTCATGTTGCAGCAGACGCAGGTCGAAACCGTCAAGCCGTACTTCAACCGGTTTGTGAAAAGATTTCCCCGTGTCGAAGTGCTGGCCAATGCTGACGAGCAGGAAGTCTTGCGGCATTGGGAGGGTCTGGGTTATTACCGCCGTGCTCGCCAGCTGCATCGCGCAGCAAAGATGATCTGTGACGAATATGGAGGTCAATTTCCACGAGATCCTGACGAGGTGCGGGGACTGCCCGGTATTGGTCGCTACACGGCCGGAGCAATTCTTTCCATTGCTTTTGATGCTCGCGAACCGATTGTCGAAGGCAATACACTTCGCCTCTATAGCCGGTTGCTCGCCTATCGAGATGACCCTCGCGCGACAAGTGGCCAACGCGTGCTGTGGTCTTTCGCTGAATCAGTACTCCCGCGGCAGCAGACCGGAGAATTCAATCAGGCGTTGATGGAACTGGGAAGTCTTGTTTGCACACCTCGTTCACCGCAATGTGATGAATGTCCCGTGAAAAGTCTCTGCCCGACCTATGGGCATGGTTGGCAGGATCAGATTCCGGCCGCCGCGAAAAAGATTGTTTACGAAGACGTTCATGAGGTGGCCGTGGTGGTGCGGAAAAAGAACGCTGTGCTGCTGCGTCGTTGCGGAGAAGGAGAAAGATGGGCGGGACTCTGGGATTTTCCCAGGTTCCGCTCCGAAGATCTGACACAATCACCTCCGGAACTTGAGGAACGTGTTCGGCAATTGACCGGCGTCCGTGTTGAAGATGCGCAATGGGTAACGGAGATCAAACACGCCGTTACGCGCTATCGAATTACCCTGAGCTGTTTTGAAGCGCACTACCAATCGGGTCGCAAAAGGAGCGGCGAAGAATGTGCGTGGGTGACCGTGGATCAGCTGAGTGACTATCCGCTGAGTGTGACGGGGCGTCGTATCGGACGACTCGTGGCTGCCGGCGCCTTCGGTAAATCTGCCGCCCTATGAATTGAGCAATTCGTCGACCGACGCGCCGATGTCGGGTTTCTTCATCAGTCTTTCGCCGACGAGTAACGCGTTGACGCCTGCTGCTTCGAGCTTCACGACGTCAGCACGACTATCGATACCGCTCTCGCCCACTAAAAGACAGTCGGATGGGATTTTTTCCCGCATTCGAATCGTATGGTCCAAATCGACTTGGAAGGTTCGCAGATCACGATTGTTGACACCGATCAGCGTTGCGCCGGCATCCAACACGCGAGATAGATTCTCAGGTTCGTAGAATTCAACTAAAGGAGTCAATCCCAGTTCGATTGCCTCGTTATGGAGCTTTCGCAGGTCACAGTCGTCCAAGCATTCGGCGATCAGCAAGACACCGTCGGCACCTGCGGCGCGAGCTTCCAGGAGCTGGTAATGATCGAGGATGAAATCCTTACGAAGCAAAGGGACTTCGACAAACTTGCGAATCTCCGCGAGATAGTCGAGTGATCCTTGGAAGTAGGATTCGTCGGTGAGCACGCTAATGCAGGATGCGCCATGTTGTGCGTAAATTTGAGCGATCTGTACGGGATCGAAGTCTGCACGAATCACTCCCTTGGAAGGACTCGCCTTTTTGACTTCCGCGATCAGCTTGATGCGTCCTTCCGGAAGCAATGCATCGAAAAAGCAACGAACAGCAGGGGCATTTTCGACCGCGGTGCGCAATTCCGACTCGGGCCTGCGCTCTTTCGCAGCCTGGATCTCACCTTTTTTCGTGGCGACGATTTTGTCGAGAATGGTTGTCACGATGAAGGTCCTGCCTTGCTCGCCCTTAGTGTTTGAAATGCCTTTTTCCGGTGAAGATCATCGGCAGTCCGTGCTCGTTACAGGCGTCGATGACTTCCGAGTCACGTTTCGATCCGCCGGGCTGAATGATGGCCGCAATTCCCGCTTGGGACGCTCGTTCGATCGAGTCGGGAAAGGGGAAAAATGCATCCGACGACAACACGGCTCCGGTCGCACGCTCACCCGCTTTTTGCAAGGCAATTTCTACTGAGTCCACACGGCTCATCTGGCCGGCACCGGCACCCCACAGAGCGAGATCATTTGTCACCGTGATGGCATTGCTCTTCACATGACGAACCACGGCCCAGCCGAATCTGAGTTCCCTCGCCAGTCGATCATCCGGTTGCGCCTCGGTAACCACTTTCCATTGATCATATTCATCAGGATTCATGTCGGCCTCTTGGACCAACATGCCACCGCCAATCTGTCGATAGGCGACTTGCGCTTCGATATTTTCGAGTTCACCAACTTCCATCAGGCGGACATTGTTTTTCCACTTCGGCCGTGTCGTCAAGATCTCGACGGATTCTGGAGAGAAACTCGGAGCGCCGATCGCCTCGATGAACAGTCCGGGCGTGGAAAGCACTTCGGCTGTTGCCGCATCGACTGGTTGATTGAAGGCGAGAATCGATCCAAAGGCACTGACCGGATCACCGTCCAACGCTTTCTGCACTGCCGGTGCCAGTTCGTCGGCCGAAGCACAACCGCAGGGATTGTTATGTTTAATGACGACAGCTGCGGCTCCCGGTAGTGATCGGACGATTGACAGGGCGCTATCGAGATCAAGCAGGTTGTTGTAGGACAGCTCTTTTCCATTGAGCTGCCGCGCTGAAATCAGACTGGGGCCCGAGGAAGTGCCATCACTGTAAACGGCAGCCTGCTGATGTGGGTTTTCTCCATATCGCAACACGGCTTTGCGCTGCAACTGAATCGAAACATTTTCGGGGAATACTTCGTCGGAGGATCCCAGTTGTTCCTGGAAATAGGAACTGATTGCGGCATCATAAGCGGCAGTTCGGGTGAAGGCCGCACCGGCGAGTTGCTGTCGGAGTTCCAAGCTGGTCGATCCCTGTTCCTGCACCTGCTCCAAAATGCTCGC
>Ga0163179_10001782_pt1 | contig 15062 bp, 14 predicted proteins | sample AtlANTMetagenome_FD_109643 | JGI IMG/M metagenome (GOLD analysis project Ga0163179, IMG submission 109643) | Marine eukaryotic phytoplankton communities from the Atlantic Ocean - Atlantic ANT 2 Metagenome | ecosystem: Environmental > Aquatic > Marine > Oceanic | place: North Atlantic Ocean...
CTGATTCGACTGTCCCCATGGACACCCTGTAATCCACTAAAGGTCCAGTTTCCATTGAGCCAGACGATTTCACCGCGGATGTCGCTGATCGGGTAAGGGAAGTCTTCATAGTTCACCCAGCCTTTATTGACGACCAGTTTCAGGTGCGGTTTGGGAGGGGTAAGCGAGGGTTCGGTTCTTTCGAAGCGAGCCCAAAAACCAACGTCACCTCGAATCTGAAGCTTGTTAGCTAGCTCCTGGGTTTTCGGTGGAAGTGCACGGATCAATGCATCATCGATCGGTTTCCAGCCGCTCGTGCGCACCTCACACCATCCTGTTGCCAGAGGTCCCGGGTTTCGCAGGGAACCCTTGATCGTGATGGGGGTACGTCCCGCCAAGCCGTCGAGATGGAAATCGAACAATCCGTTGTAGAGCCTTGCCGTGCCTCGACAGTCCGTGACCGGATATTGGTGCTTGTAGTGAAGTAGCGACAGATCCTGGCTCGTGAATTCCGCGTCGTGCTCTGTTTCCCGTCCGTCATGAGTGATCTGTAGCCGACCACTGACCGTACCGATCGGCCGGTACTTGCGCCAGGTTTCTTGTAATGATTCAGGTAACGCTTCAATCAGTCGTGGCGTGATCGGGAACTGAGTTGCCGTCATCGAGAGGGCATAGGGTTGCTCCAGGTTGAAGCCATTCAGATGAAACTCGGTTTGGATCTTGCCAGCACCCAGAGTGGCAGACAGTTGTTGAATGGCAACGCCACGATTGTCGACTTTGAAATTGGCACGCAGGTTGGTCATCGGTTGATGGAGGCGAGGAGGATGCCATTGTCCTCGGTTTACAACGCCATCCACTCGGAATTGGGGTGTCGATTGGCCGGGACGTTGAGCCGCGCTGAATTTAATTTGAGCTTCTGTTTGTAAGTCCTCGATGAAATCGCTCGGGATTTCGACCGGGAGTACATCAATCAATGCTTGCGACCACTTCACCTCAAGAATCTCTCCAGACATTACCCATGACTTCTCGCTCGAATTTGCCGAACCTTTGATCGCAATCTGGCGGCAGAAATCAGTGGATACCGTCCCGTCGAGTTGTGCGCTGATGTTTCCTGTTGATTGTTGCTGACGGTTTCGAAGAGCCTTGAGTTGTAAACGCAGGTCCAGTTCCTTGAAGAGCACTGGGTGCGTTGGAAGCGAGCGGTCGGTGTACTGAACGACGCCACCTCGTACCACGACTTCCGGCAACTTCGGTAGATTCATCTTGGAAGTCGACGGCATCAGCGTTTCGACATTCCAGCGACCGTCAACCTCTCGAACAATATCACTGATAAGCCCATTGATCTGAACGCTTTTAATCGTCAACTTGCCCTGGACGAGATCCTGCAAGTTTGGATCGCAGAGAATATTGATTTCCTCGGCATAGATCAGCTGCGTCGCTTGGCTCTGATCCGATTCCGGTTTCGTCAGGGAGAGCTGGCGTATGCGAATCCCTTCATTACCGACTAACTCTGCCTCGCCAAGTCGGACGACTAAGTGTGGATACTTTTGTTGAACATAATTCAAAAGATGAGCGCGCAATTCATCGTTGCCGCGATGGTAGAGATAGACTCCAGCCAACAGCAGCACGATCAAGATCGCGAGGACGGTCCAAGATAGGATCGACCAGCAGAATTTGATGAGACGCCCGACGATTCGATTAATCCTCTAAATTCCCTGTGGACAAAATGGCGGGGGATGGTAATTCGAGAACGAACAGGACGTCAAGACAGCTTGGGCCGCGAGTGATAGCATGCAGGCTGAAAGCAGATTGTGATGTTGTGAAGATCGACAGCAGGAGTGAACGCGGGAAATCAAGGGAATTGTCACACGCTAGCATCCGTTGGAGAGATCGTGAGAGATCTCAATCGAAGCATCTTTCTGAGTCGGTTCTAGCGGGAAAAATCCAGCTACAAAAAAAGGGACTCCGTGAAGGAGTCCCTTGAGTCGATCGACGGTGTCTGTCTGGAGCACGTTTCCTGAGATGAAAACGCTGCAGCTAGACACGTTCTTGATCTAATGCCCGTCGCTAAGCGATACAGGCTTATAACCACCCTTCGATTTGAAGTAGAACCAAATCACGATGTAACTCACCAACATGATCAGCGGGAAAATCGTCATGCTTGCTAAGGCTTTTTGCCCACTGCCTGCACTGGCCGCGCTGATCTCTTCGGTGAGCTGAGCTTGTTCGGCTTCCGGAGCTTGCTTGACGAGCTCATTCACCTTTTCCATGTCGAGAGTCTGGTATGGGATGATCTCGTAGATGCTCTTTTCAGTCTGGATATCGGCTTCATTACCGCCGTCGATACTTGCAACGTACGGTGAGACCGCCTGGATTTCTTTATCGGCTTGCAAGGCGCCGATGTAGGGAAAGCCAAGTGTGCCGACGGCCAACATACCGATACCTGCGATTGCGTTCAGCGTTAGAGCTCCACCACGAGGTGTTTGCTCGGCGACGATTCCCAGCATGGTCGGCCAGAAGAAGGTCTTTCCGAGAGCATATAGCGTTGCCGCCGCGAAAATGATCGCAACGCTCTCGGCAAATGAGAGGCAATAAAGTCCAGCGATGGCCAGAACGCAACTCACCATCAGGAGTCCTAGAGCAGAGAGGTTATGCACGATTGGACCGGCGAAGAAACGCAAGACCATCATGATGAATGAGGTGTAAACCAGAATCCATCCTGCGTGGAAGGTGACTGCGTTAGCCATAATTCCGGAGATCCAGCCATCGGTTCCAATCTCAGTGGTTGCCAAGGGCATCATGATGAGGATTAACACAAACATGAGCGGACGGCCAAGACTCTTCGTGTAAAATCCGAACGAGAGAACCATGATGGCGCCGATTGCGATGAAGAGATACTTGTTGCCGTCCGGGAAGAAGTCCATCAATTGAAGCGTGACCAAGAAGCCTACAACGGCGGCTCCCAGGATGCCGAATTCCGAGAGCATGTCCTTGTAGCTAACGCCAGCTGCAACGCGTTCCTGTTTCGGGAAATCAACTCGGATCAACATGATGAAGTAGAGCACGACCGGAATTGCGATCGTTGCCAGCTTGATACTCCAATCAATCTCAAGCGTCTCCATGAAAATCGTAAGGATGCCTGCGACGACCAGGCCTCCGGGCCATCCCGCGTGCAGAATGTTCAACCATTTGGTTTTGTCTTTGTCAAAGATGGTTGCAACGACAGGATTGATAAACGCCTCAACCGTTCCATTGCCTAGAGCGAGGATAAGGCCACCCCAGTAAATGAGAAACTTGGCTCTCTCTGGATTGGAGTCGATGGTCGCGAGGGCGAAAACTCCCATTACCGTCCAGATCGCCTGACAGACAAAGGCGAAGATCATGGAGAACTTGTAGCCGACCTTGTCGATGATCAAACTAAAAATGATGATGCTTAACGCAAAGGGCCAAACTTGGATTCCCTTGTAAGCACCGACTTGTGCTGGATCGAGTCCCAGGCTTTGGATAATCGCTGGGTCATCCAAGAGGAACATTCGAGTGATGAACCCAAATGCTGTTGTGATAAGTGCAACAAAACAGCCCCAAAACAAAAACATGTTTGGTTCGTTTGAGGTTTGGTTTGCAGTTGAATCTGACATGCTTGATTACCTATTTGAAAAATAGAGAGGACGCGGATTCCGCAAATCTCAATCAGATATTCGCCTCAAGATCTACTGATTCGCCCAATGCGTGATTTGCCTGGTTCGTGAAGCCGCCTGAAGAGTGTGTGAATTTAGCCAGACAGTATAATGCCGTGGAGCACCGTGTAAACCAATATCAATTGGCTATCAATTGGCATGAGGGGGCCGCTGAATTCGCAGCTCGGTATCGGTCTGAGCGACCTGGACGTCGCCAGGGAAGGGGGAGAGTGTGGTATTTGATGGAGGTTCCGTCGATTCGGCTAATTGCTGCCAATGGTGGAAATGCATCGACTGCAGCGGCCACCCCTGGCGTTGCCAGAGGATCACAAAACACTCCCGCCGCAGGTGGATCGACAGCTGCCGTATGGGTTCCAGCTCAATAATCACCTTATTCTCGTCGCGTAGCCGGATCGCTCGATCCAATGCCGTCTCAGCGATCTCCCGCAGCGAAGCTTGAGATTCGGCGGCGATCTGGCTGAGGCGAACGAGTGCAGCCCGAACGTCTGAATTGAATTCAGATTCCAGCCATGGTAACAGTTTGTGGCGGATGCGATTCCGCGTGAAACGCTCTTCTAAGTTAGTTTCGTCCAGTCGGTGGGTCAGATCCGATTCCTGGAGATAATCGAGAACTTGTTGCCGGGAGTGATTCAGCAGAGGGCGAACGAGCGACACGGCTTCGCTCAGGCAACGAACTCGTGGAATGCCAGCTAACCCCGCGAGACCTGTGCCGCGAATAATATTGTGTAAAACTGTTTCGACCTGATCATCGCGAGTGTGTCCTGTCACGATGTAACGAGCACCGCTTTGCTCAGCCGTTTCCAGAAGGAACTGATATCGGACCTGCCGCGCGGCGGACTCCCAGCCCTCACCACGCCGCTCCCGTTTGAACTCCGCCTGGTCAGCGTTGCCGACGATACATTGAATCTTCAAATCTCGACAGACTTGCTCAGCGAATGCCTGGTCGCCAGCGGATGCCGAATCACGCAGCCCATGATTGAAGTGAGCCGCCACTAATCGTTGGCGGTTCGACTGCAACTCGGCCAGCGATGAGATCAAGGCGGTGCTATCTGGACCGCCGGAGTAGGCGATAAGAACGATTGAATCTTCCCATCTTTCGCGAGGCCAAGTGGTCACCAATTGGTCCGCAAATGAGGTGTGGCCGGGATCGTACTCGGACATCGGAAAGACTCAACCGTATGGAGGAGTTAAGGAGGGGCGGAATCCGGTCTTCTTGTTAATTTCTTTGTATTTCACCGGCAAAGCCTATCGATGTTGCCCAGGATAACTCGTTTCACCGCTCCGTTTCCATGGGGCAATGTTGAAAGTCATGCGTGACGTTGAAGTTTGGTCTGACTCTGTTACTATAGTAAATCTGGGGGTCGACCAGGTTCGTCTCGTTGGCTCCTGATTTGATTAATTACGGTAACAGCCGATCGTGGCGGATAACGAACGATCGGACGGTTCAACTGCAACATGGAAGCATGTTTGGAAACGAAGCCTTGAACCAACTTACGTTGATTGAACGATTTGTGATTTTGTTGTGTCTCTGGTTTGTCCAGTTCACTTCCAGCTGCGCGCGTCGGGTGAGTCACCATCCCGTGTTGCAAGTGGTTTTGGGGACGCCAGGCCACGATAATAACGCTTGGGCCATTAAGTTTACCAATCATTTTTGGCAAACCGAAAGGGTGGCTATTCGCGTTCCAACGACCCTGCATCAAAATTGGTTGTCGGAATGGAGGCAAGATTGCGCGCCCATTGTGTATCCCCTCATACAGATACGTTCAAGACGTTAGTTTCAGGCTGAATTTCTCACAGTTTCTATGCTGTCGGAACCGTTGCGGTTTTTGAATCGCGGTTCGTTCGTGGCTTCATGGTTGAAGTTTCCCTCCGCTGCCCATACCGGCTTAGCGATACCGTGCCTTGGAGAAGGGAGACCGCAGCGTGGGTTATCCGTTGATAATTGCGATGAATGAGATCACGATCGCCGCGATTTGTGCGATCGTAGGAGCTACTCTCGCGTTTATATTCGTCAAATTACTCGATCGACTTCGCCGCAAGGACGCGGAATCGGAAGCTCATTTGATCGTGGAAAAAGCTCGAGTTGATGTCTCGAATCGTCTTAAAGAGGCTGAGCTGAAGATTAAAGAAGACGATATTCAGCAGAAGGCTGAATTCGATCGTGAACTCAGCAAGAATCGTGAGCAACTGCGTGATCGAGAAAGATTGCTGGATAAACGCCACGAAGCGACTGAGCAACAGGCGGAGCATCTTCGTAAGCAGGAAAGAATTGTTGAGGCAACTCAGCGACGTCTGACGGAAAAAATCAGCGACACCGAGCAGCGCAATGAGGAACTCGGCAAGTTGCTCGACTTACAGCGTCAGACCCTGCACGATTTGAGCGGCCTCAATCGAGATGAAGCAACCTCGCGACTGCTAGAGATGCTTGAAAAAGATCTGGAGCAGGAAGCGGGATCGCTGATCATGCGGCACCAGAAAAAGATCGAGGAGACCTGCCGAGATCAGGCACGTGAACTACTCATCATGACGCTGCAACGGTATGCGGCGGCGCATACGGCTGAATCGACAACGAGCAGTGTCGATATCCCGAATGATGAGATGAAGGGACGAATCATCGGTCGAGAAGGGCGAAATATACGTTCCTTCGAAAAGGAAACCGGTGTCGACGTGATCATCGACGATACGCCAGGGGTGGTCATTGTGAGCGCTTTTGATCCCGTTCGACGGGAGGTCGCTCGACAATCCCTGATCAAGCTGATCGCGGATGGCCGAATTCACCCCTCGCGGATTGAAGAAATTGTTGCTGAAACCGGCACTGAGATTGAGCGTCATATCGAGAAACAGGGTGAAGAAGCAGCTCATGAAGCTGACGTGCATGGTCTGAATCCGCGTGTCATCAGCATGCTAGGACGACTTTGTTTCCGAACCAGTTATAGTCAGAATGTTCTAAGGCACTCGATTGAAGTCGCCTTCCTTTCTGGCATGTTGGCGGAAATGATGGGACTCGATGGCACCCTCGCGAGACGATGTGGACTGCTCCACGATATCGGCAAAGCAGCTGACCATGAAATGGAAGGTGGGCATCCGAAAATTGGTGCCGATCTCCTTAAGCGACTCGGTGAAGGTCCCGAAGTTGTTCACGCCGCACTCGGTCATCACGACGAAATCGTCATTGAGCATCCCTACACGGTGCTCGTCGCTACCGCGGATGCATGCAGTGCGTCTCGGCCTGGAGCTCGCCGAGAAACACTCGAACGTTACATCAAGCGGATGGAAGAACTGGAATCCATTGCCAATGAATTTTCCGGGGTGGATCAGGCCTTTGCCTTGCAAGCAGGACGCGAATTGCGGGTGATTGCAAATGCGAAGGCAATCAGCGATCAGGCCGCTGCGAAGATTTCTCGAGATATTGCGAAGGCTTTCGAAGAGAGATTAACCTATCCAGGAGAAATCAAGATTACGGTTGTGCGGGAATCTCGTTTCTCCGAAATTGCTCGCTAGTTTGACAGCCTTGTGACAGACACCTATTCATAGAAAGACACCCACGTGCGAATTCTGCACATTGGTGATATCGTCGGTAAGCCCGGTCGGCAATTTGTAAATCAATGCCTGGCTTCGGTCAAAGAATACGAAAAACTTGACTTTGTCATCGCGAATGCGGAGAACGCGTCTGGTGGCTCTGGACTCACCCCGCAGATTTTTCGTGAATTGATCGCTGCCGGTGTGGATTGTGTAACTTTGGGTGACCATATCTATCGGCGTCGTGAAATTATTTCGATGCTGGAAGCTGACGAACCTATCGTTAAACCGGCGAACTATCCTGCCTCCGCCCCCGGTAAGTCTTGGGCTGTTGTAAATGCTCAAAATGGCACTCCTGTTGCCGTTTTCAGCTTGCTCGGACGTGTCTTTATGAAACCCGTCGATTGTCCTTGGACTGCAGCCGAGCGTGTACTCAATGAAATCCCAGCCGAGGTCAAAATTCGCTGGCTGGATTTTCACGCAGAGGCAACCAGTGACATGCAGCTCATGGGACGCTATCTCGACGGGCGCGTGACCGCCGTGTTGGGAACTCATACACATGTCTCGACGGCGGATGAGCAGATTCTTCCCAAAGGTACCGCTTTTCAATGTGATATTGGGATGACCGGGCCGCACGACGGAATCCTTGGACGACGGTTCGACCGTGTGCTGGAGACGACTCTATCTTTTCGCCCCACGCACTTTGAAGTCGCAAGCGGCGATGTGCAACTGCACGGCACCATTGTTGATGTTTGTCAGGAGACTGGACAAGCCACAGCGATCCGCCGTCTTGTCGTGACTCAGGATCAGTTGCGTCAGGGAGTTTATCAACCTGCTAGCAAAGACGTCGCTGCACCTTGAGTGCTCTGATCGTTCGCAAGGTGTATGCAGTATCCAGTTGCTTTCAGTGACGATGCATTTCTCGCCGGTGTGCCGCCAAGGTCTCTATTTTCAAAGAAAGCTTTAGGCTTTTTAAATCGGATTCGACCCGCTCGTACAACGCCGCATTGACAGGCGCAGAATGCTTCGGTACAACGCAACGCTTCGGCAATGTCGGTAAGCTCTGCACGCCGTTAGAAGATGGAGGCGAGCGGTTTTCGATTTCGATTTCGATCGAGGCAGGCATTTGCTGATTGTTTCACGATCTTAAAACATCAAAGCCTTCGCGGCACTTGATAGAGATAAGGTGGTTGGATTCTATGAATCGCATACAAATGCTCGATCAGGAAATGCAGACCACTTCTTCATTGAATGCTCAAGCGAGCCGAACGGGAACCTCTTCGACTCAAACCGTCGAGCACAGTTTCTTTGTGCCGCTGCACTACGAACCCAACTATGCATACCCATTGGTTGTTTGGTTACACGGGCCCGGAGGTGGCGGGCATCGACAATTGAAGCAGGTGATGCCTCATGTCAGTATGCGAAACTATGTTGCTGTCGCACCGGCGTGGCCGGAACCAACTGAGAGTAATCAGTCGCAGTCGGATGCGGGACGGTCGCAGGATGCGAATGGGATTGTTGAGACGATGTATCGTGTGAACGATTGTGTTCGTATAGCATCTCAGCGATTTAACATTGCATCGCAGCGAGTCTTTTTAGCCGGATTTGATGTCGGTGGGTCGATGGCCATGCGACTTGGCTTGGCAGCGCCCGATCAGTTTGCGGGAGTGGCTTCCTTGGGGGGGCCTGTTCCGACGGGGCATAATCCCTTGGCTAATCTCCACGAAGCTCGACAGCTCCCCATGTTGATCGGTTACGGACGTGACAGCGAGCAGTATCCGGTCAGTCGGATTTGCGAAGAGTTGCGACTATTTCATATTGCCGGCCTCTCTCTGAATTTACGCCAATATCCGTGTGGTCAGGAATTGACCACGCAAATGTTGGCCGATCTTGATGCTTGGATGATGGAAATCGTGACCGGCGTATCCAGTACTCCTTCCGTACCGGAAACGCCGCGGTTCGAAGAAAACTGATTTCTAACCAAGCAACTGACTCTCTCTGCTTTTGCGGGCCGACCTTGTGATGGCTGTTGCCAATACCATGGCATCGCTATCCCGAGTTGAAAAATACCTCGCGAAAAATACCTTGCCTGACATGCTTGCTGATGTCAATGCATGCTCAAGTTGGTTCGGTAGTTCGTAGCAGAGCAAACGTTGACACAACTTTTGATTGTCAGTAAAAACGCTCCGCTTGATCTCAATGAGATCGTTTGCTCAACCAAGGAGGAGCTGAAGCTTTGAATACCGTACCTTCTGAAAGTAATCGACGTCATCTGTTGAACGACAACCTGCTCTCACATTCTCCCGTTTCCTTAACTGACTTTTTGACAGAAGTTTGTGCATCCTTTCAAGAGCGTTGTGAAGAGTTGAACGTGGTTTGTGGAATCGATGCGAGTTCGGAGATTCCGCCGCCGGCAGGCACGCAGATACTCGCCAAAGTTCTGAAGCTCATGATTGAAGATGCGTTATCTGCAATGCCAGATGGAGGCCAGCTGGATCTTTTTGGTGTAGCGAATGTGAACGGATATGAGATCGAGATTTCGGATTCAGGGGACCGGCATTGGGATTTGCCTTCCGAGGACCCCTCTGGAAATTGGATCCAAGGGCAGCATCTTGCCTTGGCCGCTGGGATGGAACTCGATGCAGCACGTTGTCCCCAAGGCGGAATTGCACGAACTCTGTTGATCCCTCAGCAGGCGGCTCGTGCAGCAGCTTGATGTTCGATGCGGTCATAGGCGAGTTACTCTGGTAAGCGAAAATAACGGCGATCAGTATGAATCATCAGAAGGACGAGTTGCGTCGACAGGTCATGCAGCTCGTTGCACATATCCGTGAGATTCCTCCGACGCTGCGGATCGCCCTCTTGGTGGTCGTGATCGTGATCGATTTTGGATTCCTTGGATCACGCTTTTCTTCGAACGTTAATCTGGAGCTCTTGCTCGCTGACGTTGATCGTGAACGTTATCAAGAATTAGAAGCGGCCTTTCTGGAATCGAATCTGCAGGGCTCGCAGTGGATTGACGGTCGGGTGATGGTCCCCGCTGACCAACGCGCACGATTTTCGGAAGTGATGAGCCAGCAATCCTTCGGTGTTGACATCGGCAATAAATCTGACGCGATCAGTAAGAGCAGTATTCTGTTACCGCCTCAGACGCAATCGAACCGAGTTCTTAATGGCTTGGAGAAAGATCTTGCCGGTTTGATCACCAGGGGAATGCCTGAGATCGACCAGGCTTATGTCCACTTTGATCGTGAGGTCACACGTGGTCTAAGAGACAAGAAGGTCGCAACAGCTGCCGTTTGTGTGATCTCGAACCAAAGCCAGACGTTGACGCTTTCTTCGGTAGAAACCATTCGAAGGATGGTCGCTTCGGCCGTAGCAGGCATGTCCGTTGTCGATGTTACTCTGACGGATTTGTCCACCGGACGGTCTTACGGTGGCACGGACCAGGAGACAATGAATTGGAGGATTCAGGATTTGGAAGATAGTCTGCGGAGGAAGGTGCAGACGATCTTGCAGATTCCCGATTCGGAGGTTGCTGTCAGTCTACAAGCTCCTTCAGAGATAGCTCAGCCTGAAGCCGTCGTGGATCTCAACTCGTTTTCCAGGATTGCGATAACGATCAGTGTGCCTCGTCGTCACCATGAAACTGCTTATGCGATCAGAAAAGCAAGTCGCATGGGACGGCCTGTCGAGTTTTCTGCGTTTGTCGAGCAGACCGAAGAGAATATGAGACAGGGAGTTGTCGGTTTATTGCCGGATCTATCTGAACATCTTGTGACATTCACGATGTACGACGATTTGCAGCCGGTTGCCGCCGCGAATCCGCCTTTAATTTCAAGCCAATTGCGAAGATGGTCGGGAGCACTCGCCTTGTTGTTTGCTGGCTTAGGCATCCTGATGATCCACTTAATCAATCGTCGAGCGAGCCAAGAGGTTAGCGATAGCCCGGCGACTCAGCAGATCTTTCCAATCCATGACGAATTACACGAACAATCGGTCACCGAAATGGACGACCGCGAGGATGATGACGATCTGCGTACAAAGCTGACAGACGTTGTCCGGGATGATCCCGATCAGGCGGCTCGAATTCTCAATCAGTGGATTGGTAAAACAGGGTAACTCGTGAACGAAATAGATGTAATTCGTAAGGCCGCTGTGTTGGTTGCCAGTCTCGAAAGAGATGCGGCAGATGTGTTGTTGGAACAATTAGAACCGGCGCAGGCTGAATCGATTCGTCATGCCGTCATGAGTATGCCGGAGATCGATGGTCGGGAAGAGGCCGAGACGATCCGAGAATTTCTCGGTGCTCGAAATGGATCGTTCAACGGTCGTGCAGAGAGCGGGGATCCGAGTTTGGCCACGACTGAACCAACCGCATCCAAGCTAGATCAGGCATCCGATCAGTTGATCGCAGATTGCCTGAGCGATGAAATGCCGCAGACAATCGCGGTAGCACTCTCGCAGTTGCCCGCTCAACGAGCCTCTGAAGTCGTGACCCATCTACCTGCCCATCTGCAGACTCAAGTGCTTGAACGACTTGTTGAATTAGAGCCCAGCGGTGATCTGGAGAAGACGGACGTTCGAGATGAGTTTCAAGATTGGCTTAACCAGCAAATTGAACGATCGATGCATCGTGCTCAAATGGCCTCCCGGCTCGCGACCATTCTGGATGCTACCAATTCGCCGACAAGGCAGCGTATCCTAGAAAATGTTGCGATCAATGACACTCGATTGGCTGCTGAATTGCGGCATCGGGTAGAAGATGCTTCAGCCTAAGATGCCATCACTCTAACGCTAGCCCTTGGCCAGTTGATCTTGCGTTCCCGTTGCGTATCAGGGACAGTCCCGCGGCATTCATTGATCTGGCTGACTCCAGCCAGGCGGTTTCATGATTTGTCTCGGCAAGAGGAGATTGACGATGTCCCGTGGTGATATAGGAATCACCCGTGTTGATGCTGCTCATCAACCACCGTCTGCAGCAACGAGTCATGCTCAAGCGACGTTGCAGTCAGACTCCCAATCTGATTCGCCGGCTCCGTTTTGTTGGCAAGATCTTAATCTCTCCTCCGAGAAGGTTGACGTCGAAGTTCAACTTGGAACACGTCGGATTTCACAACGAGAAGTTGAGGCATTTCAAGCGGGACGTGTCGTTCGACTCGATCGTTCATTACAAGAGCCTGTTGAAATACGAATGAAAGATGGAGTGATCGGACTCGGGCGACTCGTTGTTGTCGAAGGCCGATTGGGAATTGAAATTATCGAACTACGCCAATCGCCTTGCCGTCAGACTGCTTGAGGATTCATCGCTGTGATAAAGCTTCTACAGGACAAAAAAACCATGCTTTTTTTTCGAAGTCGTCGACGTCTGGCGATCGCAATTCTTGGACTTGTTGTGCTCGCACCGGGTTCACTGTGTGCGGAGGATGCGAATGGCCTGGTGACGGAATCGATCCTGAATAGTTCGGCGATTGAGGCAGTGAGTGATGAGCCTCTGCGGTTGGGGCCTCCTCGTACAACCCCCGATTCTCCAGAGAAGCGATGGACGCTGTCGGATTCGGATTTTTCGGCGACAAGTTTTACCAAGACCTTGCCTAGAACGTCGGGGCAAATCGGATTAATGCTCGCGATCTTTGCCGGACTGGTGCTCGTTTGGCGAGTGATGGCGGCGCGATCCTCCTCATTGCCGTCCAGCCTGGTCGAGGTTTACGGGAAGGTGCCGATGACGGGGAAGCAGTCACTGCACCTTGTGCGTATCGGAAGTCGATTGTTGATCTTGATTGAGTCGAATCAGGGGATGCAGAGGCTTGCTGAAATCACCGATCCCGAAGAAGTTCGCTGTGTGGTGGAACAATTAGGGAAGGGACATTCGCAGCGACTTCCACAGGGGATTCAGAGTTATGTCGATGGGAGTCAGCTGTCGTCGTTTCGGGCAGGCTGATGCCAGTCCGATGCCTCGGGCGGCGATGAGATACAGGCCTGGTTTTTAGTTTCAGTTTCGAAAAGGATCGTTCATGCCGCGAATCGGGACGAGTATCGCTGACCTCGCAGCGCCCGCTCGCGGCCTTCTCGTTGTTGGCCTGTGTTGCCTAATTGTCGGAGGGGTGTGTGCACAAGAGTCGACATCAGAGCCTGCCTGGCTGTCCCAAGGTCAATCGCCCACGACCGAGTCTCAGATCGAATCGGTGAACGCTGAAATCACGGCGTCCGAAATCACGGCGTCGGAAATCACGGCGTCCGAAATCACGGCGTCCGAAATCACAGCGTCCGAAATCACGGCGTCCGAAATCACGGCGTCCGAAATCGAGACCCAGCAGGACGATCAACTTTCGGGCACGCTCTCCGAATTCGCTTTTGAGCAGGCGGAGTCCTGGATTACGCCCCAACGCATGGGCTCATCAGCTCAGGTCGTTGTCACGATGGTTGTGTTAGGACTGGTGCCTGCACTCTTGCTGATGACCACGTCTTATGTTCGCGTCGTGGTTGTACTCGGATTGTTACGGCAGGCGTTCGGTGCACAGCAAATGTTGCCTGCCCAGGTGACGACAGCCATCGCCATGTTCATCACGCTTCTTGTGATGTGGCCGACTTGGGAACACGTTTATCACGACGCGATTGAACCGTACGCGGCTGAAAGTTCGGAGATGACTCTTGAAGAGGCGTGGCAGGCAGCAGAGAAGCCGATACGAGCGTTTATGAGTCAGCAGATTAAAAATAATCAGAATTGCGACGACGTTCGCCTCTTCATGCGTTATCTGCCGGATGTCAAAACGTTACCTGAAGACTATGACGATGTGCCTCTGCGAGCCCTGTTGCCGGCTTTCATGCTGAGCGAATTGAAGACCGCATTCTTGATTGGTTTTGGGATCTATTTGCCATTCCTAATCATCGACCTGTTTGTCTCAGCAGTGACGACATCGATGGGAATGTTCATGTTGCCTCCAGCCATGATCTCGATGCCACTTAAATTGTTACTGTTCGTTCTCGTAGACGGCTGGAATCTTGTCGTGGGCATGTTGCTTGAGAGCTTTCAATCGTTTGGATAGCGTCGAGGGAGAATGAACGTGGCAGACCATTATGTGATCGAATTGGCTAGTCAAGCGTTGCTGACGACCTTGGTGTTATGTTTGCCTGTGCTCGTGATTGGGGCGGTTGTTGGAATCGTAGTTGGGCTTATTCAATCGGTCATGCAATTGCATGACCAGACGTTAACGTTCGTTCCCAAACTGATCGCGATCGTGGTGACGCTGATTGTGATGTTGCCTTGGATCATGCAGCATCTGGCCTATTTTGCCACAGAGATGTTCGCAGGCCGGCCGTTTTAACTCAGCCGGTTCCGCCAAAGGTTTTTTGGAAGTTCAGCACAGACGACACGGAGAACATGGAACAGACGGCATGGATCAGCTGACAGGTCTGCTCTTGGTTTTTGTGTTCGTGTTGGCACGACTCCTGCCGACGGCACTGCTGTTTCCCGTCGTAGCGGGCCATACCGTTCCATTACGAATGAGACTTGCGTTTGCCGTGTTGATCGCTTTGATGATTACGCCAATACACGGAGGCTCGTTGGGAATTGAGGGGGCCGTGCCCTTGCGGGTTGCGCGAGAGTTGGTGCTGGGATTGGGACTTGCTCTGTCGGTCGTCATTCTTGTCGGTGGTCTCAAGCAGGCCGGTTCGATCATCAGTCAGATATCCGGCCAGACGGTCGCCGATGTCGATCCTGGTGTGACCTTTGGAGCGACCCCTATCGAACGGTTTTTTGCCCTGTTGGCCGTTGCTGTTTTTCTTGCGATTGGTGGCCATCGTATGGTCGTAGAGGCTCTCCTGGATTCATTTCAGTGGGTACCGCCGGGAGCTGCCGCTCCCTCC
>Ga0163179_10001783_pt1 | contig 15059 bp, 18 predicted proteins | sample AtlANTMetagenome_FD_109643 | JGI IMG/M metagenome (GOLD analysis project Ga0163179, IMG submission 109643) | Marine eukaryotic phytoplankton communities from the Atlantic Ocean - Atlantic ANT 2 Metagenome | ecosystem: Environmental > Aquatic > Marine > Oceanic | place: North Atlantic Ocean...
AGCCAATGTGGTATAGCAGTACATAGTGTTTTTAATTCAGTTGACGATGCTAGTGCCGCTGATGGCGAACCATCACCTGTAACTCCTAAGTCATTAGGATTAAAGGATAGCCCAAAGCTAGTAATATTTGGACCAGAAACTCAGATACCAACTGATACAGAAATTAAACTACCAATGTCAGAAGTAGAGTCTGTAAGGAACTTAATTAAGAGCGGACCAGCAAGTCAAATTGATGATATGTTAGATCCTTTTACAATGGGAAGTTTAAAGATAGCAAATTTACCAGAGCTATTTAAAAAGTTTGTCAATTTTAAAGCAAGAGCAGGCGAAGATATAGGATCTGCTCCAGAATTAGCAAAAGATTTTATTAATTGGGTTGAAGGCCCAGCAGGATTAACAGATAATAAGAAGAAAAACGTTTTAGCACACCTGCAACAATTTAAAGCACCATTTGAGATGGCATGGAGAATTGTTTCAGCACTAAGTAATATAAAGCATACGATTAAAGACCAGCTAGACACTCATGTGTCTGGAGTTAAAACAGACAGAGGCCACGAAGGTTTCGTATCTGCTACACCACACGGTAAGATTAAATTTGTTAATAGACCAAATTTTATGAAGAAGGACTAAGGACATGGCTGAAAAGTATACAGCAACTGAATGGGCAACAATGGAAGGTGGACATACTGTAGAAACTCTTACAGAAGACTCGTTTTCTTTTATTAAAGATAATTGTAACGAAAGTAAAATGTTCCGTAATACACATTTAAATTCTTTAACATTAAGAGATGCAGTTGATGCCGCATTTTTAAATATGATAACATTGTATATGTTATCATGTGAATTTGAAACTGCTCCATTTGCTCAAGAGTATGCTAAAAAAACTATGATATTTGGAAACTTTAGTCAAAGTCGTGTAAGCTCATCTGATTTATATCAAGCATTACATATGGCAATTTACAAAGATACAAAAGAAGGTGATAGACTTAAAGCACCAGAACAGAATGCCGCTTTAAGAGTTAGACTTCATATTAATGAAAAGATGGTTAAAGACTTTCTAAGAGGTATTGCCTCCGGACGTTTAGATAAAACAACTGCAAAAAGACTTATGTATAGACTTGAGAGTCAGATGAATATTACCATTAGTAACTATAAAAGTCTACGCAGGTTAATAACAGATTGGGAGCATCTTACAACATTCCAAAAACAGACATGTGTAACTAGGTTGTTACAATATTACAGAACAAGAGGTAGACGTAGTGATATATTTGGAACACTTTCTACCTTTGCTAACCATAAATCATGGGAATTAAAAGCAAAAGATAATGCAGAAGTTGATGCAATAGGTCCGGGCAATGCAGTACACGGTTCTAGCTCATCTAAAAACTTTATATCTAGTATTGCAAAAGTTGGCGGTGCTGGAGTAGCAGGATATGCCGCGGCAAGAGTACTTGGCCGATTAAGGTAAAAATGTCAGAAGTAACTAATAAAAGATCTTGGAGTATTCCTGGCTCACATTTTGGAGGAGATCCGGAGTTTTATTCTTGTTGGACCCTCTTTGATATTAGTAATGACGGTGGACAATCATCAGAAAATTTGGAAAAAATAATGTCTATAGCATCAGCTAGGTCTCAACCTATACTTGCTGGAGTTGAAATGATTATTGATCAAGATATTACTAACGGATTGTTTGGTAGTAAGCACGAAGGAAAGCATAATGTATGGACTTATAAGTGGATTGTTGACAAAATAGGTATAATGACAGAAGAAACACTTAATGAAGAAGCACATGGGCTAAAATTACATACAGGATTGCTAGAAACAGCAAAAACAACTAAGCAAATCTATACAAGAGGAGTGAATACTAACTTGTTCTTTGTTCGACATGAATCACTATAAAGTCATAAATACCTTGAAAACAAAAAACCGGCATTACACAACTCATTCTGGCTCACATTGGCACTTTACGGATCTTAAGCGGACTAACCTGCAAGAGCAACCTAGTCTATATCGCACTCGGTAAAGAGAACAATAATGAACAAGAAAGTTAAAGTAGTATCCGGTGAAGCCGAAAACCTTCAACTACATGTTGAGTTATGTGCTGAACGTTATAATCGCATGGAAGAGAAATTTTCTGGCTTAGAAAATAGATTAGAGTACCTTCAAAGAGACTTCTCAGATTTCAAAGACAAAGCAGATTCAAATTTCAATGATCTAAAAGATTTAATCCACCAATCCGCCAACAAAAGATTTAATACAATGGTCACAACTGCTGGTACGGTAATTGTTGCTTTAATAGGTATGCTAGGTTATATAGTTATTAATAACTAGTATTGGAGGTTTTATGCAGATTTTAGTTGAGTCAAGAATAGTATGGGCAAGGACAGGTAATAAAGTAAAACGTAAAATACGTTGTACTACAGGAAAAAGACGTGGCCGTATTGTTAGTACAGTTGGAGCCTGCAATAAAAGAATCGATATTAAGAAGAGATATGTCTTTAAACGTGCCAAGCAACGTTTTAAGTCTAGAATGGCTATTAAGCGATGGAGAACAAAAAGATATAATCCTATATCAAGAAGAGTTAGACGTTTGAATAGGCAAAAAGGACATCGTAATCCTAATAGGCCAAAAATTGGACGTAAAACAACGTATAAAAGAAGATAGTTATATAGTCTTATTTGGCTAAATAAAACAATAAACAAATACCAGGAGGTTTAATATGAAGTTTAACGATATTTCCAACAACCATTCACCAGCCGATGCGGCCCGTGAAGCATTGTTGAAGCAAAGCATTGAGATTGATGAATCAGTTCAAGGATCTCAACTAAGAGATCACTTAGGAGATCTACAAAAAGAACTCGATACATTATCAAGTAAAGGCGGAGAAGAGTATACTCGTGCAGTTTTACATAAAGCAGTCTATGAAGATTTAGCTAACGTTGACGCAGAGCCTATTTTTGAAGCAGACCTTGAAGATGAAGATATTGAGCAAGCCGAGATTATTATTGCCGCTAATGGCCTTAGTAAAGAATTTCAAGGTATGATTGAAGATTGTGCCGATATGCTTGGAAGCGACCTTATTACATTAGTTGATCAAATCAAATCTAAGTTTGGTGATGGAGCCGGAGAACAGTTTGGCACATCTATTAGATCTAATTTACAGTCAGCAATGGATGTTCTTACCACAACAAAAGACGGCGTTGATGCCGCAATTAATGGACTCAAAGACCCAATGTCTGCTCCAGCCACAGATGCAGGTGAGCTAGGAGATATTGAAGGAACAGATGACGAAGTTGTTATGCCTGCAATGTCCGGACCGGAAGAAGAGCCAACTGGTAGGGAACTAAAGAGTGAACTTGAGTGAGATAACATCAATTGATGGCGACTTTGCCAGTGCAATAAAAATGTTCTTAATAAGAGCATCGTTAGATGGCAAAGATACGTTACCAATGGAAGAACTTGTTGGCATGTTATCCAGACTAGGATTTCAAGCACAAGGACAGGAAACTGGAATTAGGAATTATATTACTACTATAAAAGGTAAGAATCCTGATTTAGTTTCAGATGTTAACGACACAGATGTAATTTTAACAACCATGCCAAGTGATCCAGGAGATGCTGAGGATAACGAGGAAAAGGTTGATGATATGGCATTACAAAATGCAAAGGCAGACTTAGGAATATGAGTAGAATATTTTATACAGCAACAGAAGCAAGATCTCAGGCTTTACAAGACCTGGTAATTTTAAACGAAGTAAGAGATCTTGAAATTGCTATAGTAACAGCAACTGGCACAGGTGCTGTTGAAACAGAGGTGGTTACCACAACCACCATGGCCGCTCTTTCCACCGATGCTAACTTTGTTTTAGCATCTGAATATTATGATACTTTACAAGGTACTAGAGAGGATAGACAAAAATCTTTACAAATGTCTAAAGTTATAAAGTACTTTGAAGATTTAGGTTATACTATAGACCCAATAACTAACCAATCAACTAATACTACCTTTAAATGGAGAATTTCCTGGTAGTTTTTCATTGACAAACAACTAATAATCTGTTATACTTAACAGATGATAAACCATAATCCAATATACGACTACAAGAAGTTAAAAAGAATAGACGGTCAGCAACGTTTATACGAGACACCTGGTGGTGACAAGGTACCAAGTGTTACAACTATTCTTTCTAAGACTGGAGATAATAGTGGTATCATTGCTTGGAGGAAACGTGTAGGAAACGAAGAAGCAAACAGGGTGTCAAAAGAATCAACAGGACTAGGAACATTAGTACACAAGCATGTTGAAAACTATCTATTAGGAGAAGAACGTCCTGGAGGTAAAAATCTTGTACATGAAATGGCTAAAAAAATGGCAGACAAGATTATTAACGAAGGATTAACAAGTGTTACAGAAGTATGGGGTATGGAAGTACAGTTATATTTTCCTGGGTTGTATGCTGGTACAACCGACTTAGTTGGAACTTATAAAGGTGTTCCAGCAATTATGGATCATAAGACATCTAAAGCATTAAAGAAACCAGAATGGATGGAAGATTACTTCATACAAACCTGTGCATATGCATTAGCACATAACGAACTATACGGCACGAATATTAAAAAAGGCGTGCTTTTTATGACAACAAGGGACGATAATTATAAGACTTATATTATCGAAGGAAATGAATTTAAACAATATACAGAAAAGTGGCTCGATAGGGTTGAAACTTTTTATAACAGATAAATACATCTAAAGGCGCGGCGAGAAATGTATAATCAGAGCTTTTGGGAAACAGATAAGCATACTAGAATGCTTCTCTGGAGAGACTGGAGAAATTCTTTAGAAGAATTACCTCAAGAATCATTATATAAAACTATTGCTGAATGGTGGAGAATGGTTCCAATGTCTAGTGGATCATTAGATGTATGGAACGATAAGGTTTGGCCGACTCCTTGGGAATTGATAACTCTTTCGAGTTTTTGTAACCCTGGGAAAGGTTTAGGGATATACTATACTCTAGCATTATTAGGTATAGAATCAGAATTAATTCTTGCCCAAAAAGACGTAGAAACAACTCTTCTGGTGAAAGTTGAAGGAGAAAAAGTGTTAAATTATTATGAGGGGGAAGTAGTCAATACTTCTGAATTATCTTTTGAGGCACTTAAAATTTTCACGCCTACTGACATGCACAGGCTAGTTAAAGTATAACTGTATGGCAACGTGGTGTAGAAATAAGTAATCGATAACGAAATAAAGGAAATAATAAAAAATGAATGATGTGGTAAAAGTAGTAAAAAGAAGTGGCAAGGTTGAACCTTTAGATATTAATAAAATTCATGTAATGGTGGAAGAGGCATGCGAAGGATTAGCAGGAGTTAGTGTTTCACAGGTAGAGATGAATGCAGATCTCCAGTTTACTGACGGTATTGCAACTTCAGATATACAAGAGATTCTAGTCCGTAGTGCAAGTGATTTAATTAGTTTAGATCATCCAAACTATCAGTATGTTGCGGCTAGATTGTTGTTATACGGTCTTCGTAAAGATGTATTTGGTAAGTTTGATTATGCTTCTTTATATGACTTAGTAGTAAAAAATGTTAAACAAGGTGTGTATGGGGCAGAGCTATTAGAAATCTATTCAGAAGAAGATTGGAAACAACTTGATGTCTATATGAACCACAGTAGAGATTTAGATTTTACATTTGCCGGAATGAGACAAGTAGTTGACAAATATCTTGTACAAGATAGAAGTTCTGGACATATATACGAAACGCCACAATATATGTATATGTTAATTGCCGCTACCATATTTGCAAATTATCCTGAGAATAAGAGGTTAAGTTATATTCGCCGTTACTACGATGCTATCTCTACATTTAAGATTAATATTCCTACTCCAATTATGTCAGGTGTTCGTACTCCAATAAGACAGTTTGCTTCCTGCGTTCTAGTAGATGTAGATGATACTTTACCATCTATTTTTAATAGTTCATCAGCAGTTGGATATTATATTGCCCAACGTGCTGGTATTGGACTAAATTTGGGTCGTGTTCGTAGCATTGGGTCTAAGATTCGTGGTGGTGAAGTAGCACACACTGGTGTAATTCCTTTTCTAAAAGTTTTTGAATCAGTGGTGCGTTCGTGTACACAAAATGGTGTCCGTGGTGGAAGTGCTACAGTACATTTTCCAATTTGGCATAAAGAAATTGAAGATATTGTTGTACTAAAAAATAACAAAGGCACGGAAGATAATAGAGTCCGTAAGCTCGACTATTCAATCCAGATCAGCAAGATCTTTTACGAAAGGCTAATTGAAAGTAAAACAATTAGTCTTTTTTCACCTCATGACTGCCCAGGTTTATATGAGGCGTTTGGTGATAATGATATTTTTGATGAGCTTTATATAAAATATGAGAACGATAAAAGTATTCCTAGGACAGAAGTTCCTGCATATGATTTGTTTACAGATATTTTGAAAGAACGTGCAGAAACAGGACGCATCTATATTATGAATATAGATCATTGTAACCATCATAGTAGTTTTGATTCTAAAGTTAAGATGAGTAATTTATGTCAAGAGATTACTTTACCAACAACACCAATTCAGGGCTTAGAAGATAATACAGGTGAAATTGCTTTATGTATTCTAAGTGCTATTAATGTTGGTACATTAAGAAACCATGATGATTTAAAAAATCTTTGTGATTTAGCAGTTCGTGCATTAGATGAAATTATTGATTATCAGAACTATCCTGTTAAGGCCGCTGAACTATCAACTAAAGCTAGGCGTAGTTTAGGAATTGGCTACATTGGACTAGCACATTATCTAGCTAAAAGAGATTTACATTATAGTGATGACAAAGCCGCACAAGAAGTTGGACGTTTAACTGAAGCTTTTCAATATCATTTAATCTCATCAAGTGTACAGTTAGCAAAAGAAAAAGGTGTTTGTTCTGGTTTCCAAGAAACAAAATATGCAAGAGGGGTTCTACCAATTGATACATATAAAACAGATATTGACGAATTCTTAGGAAAGAAGTTAGAGTTAGATTGGGAAAGTTTACGGAAAGAAGTTAAAGAGCATGGAATGCGTCATAGTACATTATCTGCACAAATGCCTTCGGAGAGTTCTTCTGTTGTCAGCAATGAAACAAACGGAATTGAGCCGCCAAGAGCATTTATGAATACTAAGAAAAGTAAAAAAGGTCCTTTAAAGCAAATAGTACCACAATATAATAAACTTAAAAATAGTTATAGTTTCTTATGGGACGAAGGAGTTAATCAAGGCTATATTAAAATTGTTGCCGCTATGCAAAAGTACTTTGATCAAGCAATTAGTGGAAATTGGAGTTATAACCCAAAGTTATATGAAAATAATGAAGTACCTATGAGTGTTATGTTTGGTGACTTATTAACAACTTACAAGTATGGTTGGAAGACAAGTTATTATCAGAACACTTATGATTCAAAGGGAGAAGACGAGGAGTTATTAGGGGAGGTTCCAGATGAGTTTACCCAACTTGCAGAGAACCCAAGTATTGTGATAGAGGAAGAGGAGTGTGAGGCATGCAACATTTAAAAACAGTCTTTAATAAGAATAAAGTAGATTATACAAAACAGCCAATGTTTTTTGGTGAGGAATTAAGCTCTCAGAGATTTGACGAGTTTCGTTATCCTGTTTTTGATAAGTTGACACAAACACAACTTGGCTATTTTTGGAGACCTGAAGAGGTAAGTTTACAAAAAGATAGAAGCGATTATCTAAACTTTACACCATCGCAGAAGTTTATTTTTACAAGTAATTTAAAATATCAAACTTTACTTGATAGTGTACAAGGTAGAGGTCCAGCAATAGCATTCGTGCCCTATTGTACATTACCTGAACTAGAAGCATGTATGATTACTTGGGATTTCTTTGAAACTATTCATAGTCGTAGCTATACACATATTATTAAAAACATATATCCTGATCCTAGTGAAGTTTTTGATACTATTCTTGATGATGAAAAAATTGTTGCTAGAGCAGAGAGTGTAACAAAAGCATATGATGATTATATTAATGATGCACAATATTATACTGCCACAGGTAAAGGTAATTTACGAGAAATTAAGAAAAAGTTATACCTAGCAATGGTAAATGTTAACGCATTAGAAGGTTTGCGTTTTTATGTATCATTTGCATGTACCTTTGCATTTGGTGAGTTAAAAACAATGGAAGGATCTGCTAAGATTGTTAGTTTAATTGCTCGTGATGAAAGTCAGCACCTAGCAGTTAGTACACATATTATTAAAAATTGGATGAAAGGTGATGACGAAGACATGGCTTCTATTGCTAAAGAATGCCATGACGAGATTGGACTTATATACGACAAGGTAGTAGAAGAAGAAAAAGAATGGGCAGACTATTTGTTTACTAATGGTTCCATTGTTGGACTAAATGAAAAACTATTACATATGTTTATTGAGCATACTGCCAACAAACGTCTTAAAAGTTTAGGGGTATCTCCTCGTTATAACCAAAGTCCAAACGATAATCCTTTACCTTGGACAACTCATTGGCTTTCAAACAAAGGAGTACAAAATGCTCCTCAAGAAACAGAAATTGAAAGCTATGTTATTGGTGGCATTAAGCAAGATGTTAACAAAGACACGTTCACAGGGTTTAAATTATAATGTTAGTAAATAAAAAAGATAGAAAAAAAGGTGATGTTGTTTCAATAAAATTAAATAATGGAGAAGAGCTTATTGCATCTTGGGTTGAAGAACAAGATGTATACTTAATTATTGATAGACCAGTATCTTTATCAACTGGTCCACAAGGTGCTCCAGCTTTGATGCCATTCTTTTTAACTGCATCACCAGATGCAACTAGGGATATACAGTTAAATAAATCTCATATTGTTATGATTGCAGATACAGATACTCCTTTAGCCAAACAATATACTTCAGCAATGTCAGGAATTATACAAACAGGAGCCATTCCGGGGTTACAAGTTTAATAAATACTTGTATGACTGAAGTTCACAGAGATACAGATTCTAGAATATGCGGAGCAAAAACCGTTGTTGCTGGTAACTCAACTGTCTTTGCAAATAATCTATTAGTAAGTGTTGATGCAGATCCTAATTCGCACGGCGCCGGAAGTATTATTGCAAGTACAAAGAATGTTTATGCTCATAATAAACTAATTGTTGAGAACGGTGACGCCGCTAACCCGGATTCATTATGCCCAATACCACCTCATTGTGGCCCGGACACTAGTTCAGGGTCTCCTAATGTATTTGTAGGAAGTTAGTAATGGTTAATATTCCAGTTATACCAGGAGTTAACGTACAAACACAAGGCATACTCAACAAATCTCTCAAAGATATAATTTGTGCTATACTTTTTGGAGGTATTGGTAATCTTTTAAAAGGCAATATCTTATGTATTGAAGCAAACATCAACGAAATGCTTGAAGATGCAGGATATGCTAATCTATATGATATAAAAGACGAGCTAAGACTGCTACAAGACGAAGTTAAAGCATTTAATGACCACTTAGGAGTAAGTGAGATAACAGAACGCATCAACGATGCATTAGCAGAGGTAAGATATCTTTTAAGTTTGGGAGGATTGTGTCCTGTACCAATTAAAATTCCAAATATTAATGGAGATATTTTAGATCAAGTTACAGATAATGTTTTTAATAATTTACAAGGTGTGTTAAGTGCATTTGGACCTTTACTAAAACCTAAAATATGTATTGACGCTAATGGAAGAATTAACACAGGTTCTTTCCAACCAGGAAGTATTCTTGATAATATTAGAAAAGCATCGCAGAATGCATTGAATGCTGGAAGTGTAATTCCAGCAAGTATTACATCAGGCTTTAATAGCCAAATAAGCGGTGTTACAAGCAGTATTAAACAAGCAAGAGCAATAGAGCTATTTCCAGACTTTAGGCATAAGCATAACCTACTAACAGGAGCACCGGTTGTTGCAGGGCAACCAGCAATAACTATCGCAGGCAGACCGTCAGATGCTGATATTGCCGCAGTAGCAGGGCTTTCAACCACTAGTGGCCCAGCTTTTGAACTAGCCGGAGCTTCGTACCCACCCCAAGGTGCCCCAAACTTAACAGATGCAACTAAACAAGCACAACAACTGGTTGCCAATGTTGGCAATAGTGCCAACTATCCTATTAACTCTGATAAGAACTTGTGGGCAAGAGCACTAGGACCTGAGGTTTATGCATTAGCATTAGATGCATTAAACGGAGATGATCCTTTTGTAGGACAAGACCAGGATGTATACGATTACTGTGGTAGAGTAGTTTCACAAGAAACGGAAACTATCACTGGAGATCCAGCAAGTGCAGGATTAGCAAACACAACTGATGCAGATTTAAGTCCGACTCCAATAAACTATAGTTTACTATGGATTGATGCACCAGCACAAAGTAGGGTTGGTTGGGCAGTTACAGGAGTAACAGAAGAAGCATTAGTACCAGATGACTATGGTTGCGATGTATTAACTCCAGCCTTAAAGTTAAACCCTGAAATTGAGTTATTTCAAGGCAAATCTCATATATTAAGTTTGCCACCAAGTAACCCAAATGTCAATTCTTTGGAAATAAGCAATTTTGGCTATAAAGATAACGGTTTAAACGCCGCACGGACCCAGATTTCCTACGAAATGCCCGTTGGACAGGAATTTTACATATACGAAGCCAAATTAGACGGTTTAGGTAATAGAGTACCCGATATAACTAAGAGATGGACAAATGGGCTAGTTCGTTTTGAATTTTCAGAGTATTTAGATGAAGCAAATGGCAGAAACGAAGATCAGGTTACTTGGGCTCAGTCATTTATTCCGGATTTAATTCCAAATCCAAACGACACTAATAAGCAGTTTGATTCACAAGGAAGATTACTAAGAAGTACATTGATTCAAGCACCTTTACCAACTGAACCGGGAGAAGTTTGGACTGATGATGGGTCAGTAGTATACGATAGTCCTACAGGTGGATCTCCTATCCTAGTAAAAACATGGAAACGTGCTATTGCTAATTTAGCAGTTGGAGAAAGTATGCTTATTGAAGTAGATAATACTTTTCCAGATTACTTAACTTATAGTAATGAAGATGGAACAGTATATGGTCTACTAAAAATTACATAGATGGAGACATTTTTAATATGCTTGGTATTCTTATTAGCTATCATGGCAATTATGGCTATAGGCCTCCTAAAAGGCCGTTCTGTAAAAGGAACATGTGGTGGTGCAGACTACGTCTGCTCCATATGTGGAGAGGTAAGTGTAATCCCCCAGAAGAAAAAGGTTGACAAATAGTATTGTATCTGTTACTATATATGTCTAAGTAGAATAAGGAGTTCTATATCATGATTAGATTTTTATTAGCTGGTTTTGCTCTTATACTATCATTAGTGCTAGTATCTGTAACAGCCAGTGGGCACGAATACTCATACAAACATTATCATAACTATCATGATGATTGGGATAGGGATAGAGACAGAGATGACTACTACGATCATTATAAACGTAACACCAGAGAAAGAGAATATTGGGATTGGTATTATGATGATAAAAGTGGTCCAGATGTAAAATACCCTACATATGTTCCAGTTCCGGTATACCCTCCAGTTTATATACAAAATATACCATCAGGCTATGAACAAGTAGTAGCATGGGACTCTTATTGCGGATGTAATGTCACAGTTCTTGTACCTATTAGATAAATAAAGTTAACGTGTTACTTAGTAACGTAATACATCAATTAAAAAGGTATAAATAAAATATGGCAATAGAATTAACAGGCAAAGTAAAATGGTTTCAGGATGCAAAAGGGTGGGGATTCATCAAACCAGATGATGGTTCCGACGATGTGTTCGCACATTATTCTGCAATCAATGCAGAAGGATTTAAATCATTGAAGGAAGGCCAAGCAGTCACATTTGAGGTAGTTCAAGGTGCAAAAGGCCGTCAAGCCGCCAACATCACTTTAATTGAATCTTAAAACTAAAACTTCTTATATATCATAATACACTATGGATCTTAGAGACTAAATAGATTATGGAAGTACATGCATGGCTACATAGAGTAACTATGCATATATAACATCTGTTTACAGAAAACGGATAAGGCATTGAGATTCATGGTAACGACCGACTTAATCGACAAAAGTATTAGTCGATTCGCAAAATATTATTCTTGGTTTGCTCTACTAATGGTATTATTCGTTGTGATTAATGTCTTAGGAAGATATTTCTTTGACATTCGTAATGATTATGCAGTTGACTCAACCTGGCAATTATACGGAATGCTTATTATGTTTGGGTGTAGTTATGCCCTAGGTAAAGAAGCACATATTAGAACAGACCTTTTCTGGAACAACTACAAAGATAGAACAAAAGCAATTATTGACTTTTTAAGTTATATATTTTTATTCTTTCCTTCCTTTGCACTTATCACCTGGATTAGTTATAAAGATACATATGCCGCCGTTGAAATGAATGAACGTAGTTCTGAAACAATGGCCCAGCTTGTTATATGGCCAATGAAAATTGGAATTACAGTTGGACTTGTATTACTAATGATACAGGCTATCAGTCAAACAATTAAATGTTATAAAAGGATGGTTAAATGAGTAACGAATGGCTAGCAATGACTATGCTTTTTACTATGGTTGCTGGAATATTCGTAGGAGTCCCTGTTAGTTTTACATTAACATTCCTTGCATTAATTTTTGGACTATTAGGATTAGGAATAACAGTTTTTGATCTCACATATCTTAATTTATTAGGTGGTCTCTCAAACGAGGTATTAATGAGTATTCCTATGTTTATCCTTATGGGCTATGTTGCCGAGCGAGCTGGATTAGTAGAAAACTTATTTGATAGTCTAAAACAGGTGTTATCAGGAATTCCAGGCAATTTATATATTGTAGTAATTTGTATTGCAGTATTAATAAGTTTAGCAACCGGAGTAGTTGGAGCATCTGTAACATTACTAGGTATTATGGCCGCTCCAAGTATGATTAAACAAGGTTATGATGCTAAACTGTCAGCAGGAGTGATTGCTGGAGGTGGATCTCTTATTATGATACCTCCTTCTATTCCACTTATTGTTATGGCACCAACAATGAATCTTAATATCATTGATGTATACGCCGCCGCAATAGGTCCAGGACTAGCGATTGCATTTATGTACCTCCTATACGTTATATTTCTTATTTGGAAAGACCCAGAGGTAGCACCTAGAGTTCCTGCAGAAGAAATAATAAAGATAGATTACAAGTTAATTCTGTTAACGTTATGGCATATTGTACCATTAGCAACATTGATTCTTGTTACACTAGGATCAATGTTGTTTGGACTAGCAACTAGTACAGAAGCTGGTGCATTTGGTGCTTTTGGCGCCTTATGTTTAGCCGCTATTAATAGAAGATTAACTTTAACAAATATTCAAGAAGCATTAATGAAAACTACCAATACGTCGGCAGTAGTAATGCTATTAGCAATTACATCAACAATTTTTGGTGCTGTATTTGCTTCCTTGGGTGGTGACAAAATCATTGTATCAGTTTTAACTTCAATGCCTATACCCGGATGGGCAATAGTTGGAGCGATATTAGTGTTATGTCATATTTTAGGCTGGCCATTTGAGTGGCCAGTGGTAGTACTAGTGTTCTTACCAATTTTCTTACCAGTATTAATTGATACTGGCGTTGACTTAATTTGGTTTGCGGCCGCCCTAGGTGTTATTTTGCAAACGGCATATCTAACACCTCCTGTAGCCTTAACCGGATACTATCTAAAACAGGTGGTCCCTTCGTGGGATCTTAAACTAATATTCAAAGCAATGATGCCCTTTATGTATATTCAGGTTATTTGTGTCGTAATATTGTTTATTACACCTGGCCTTGCAACATGGTTACCTAATTACCTAGCAGAGCAAAGAAAAAACATAGTACAAGAAGTACTAGATGATGATGTCAAAGGACAGGAAGTCGACTTCCTAGGTGTCCTTGGACAATAATATTTTGGAGAATAGAAATATGAAACGTTTCATCGGCGCGGTATTAGCTACCGCAATGTCAATTGGCGTAGTGGCTTCAGTAGCAACTGCAAATGCCAAAGAACTACAAATTGCGTCTTCTTTTGGTGCAATTTCAACCTTTAACGAGCAGGCAAATTTTCTTGCAGATAGAGTTAAAGTATTAACTGATGGTAAAATCGATATGAAGATTAGACCGTCGGGTGCATTAGTTCCTTCTTTTAAGGTTCTAGACGCAACAGCTTCAGGTGCTGTTGACGGTGCATGGACTCAGTCTTATTACTGGGTTGGTAAGAGCAAGACTCTTGCCTTATTTAATAGTCCGTTGGGAGGACCTTACGGTATGGACGGGATTGATTTCCTAGGTTGGATGTTCCACGGTGGTGGACTTGAGCTTTATAGAGACTTCTATAAAAATGAACTTAAACTAGACGTTGTTCCTCTTCCTGCAATGCCTACTCAGAATCAGCCATTAGGATGGTTCCATCGTCCAATTAAGAATCTAGCGGATCTTAAGAATTTTAAATGTCGTCAAACTGGCGCCAACGTAGAACTTTATGCTCGTATGGGTATGCAGACTATTGGTATGCCAGGTGGTGAGATTATGGCCGCGGCCCAAAAGGGTGTTATTAATTGTGCTGAATTCGTTGGTGGTTTAGAAGACGAACGTCTTGGATTTCCAACTGTATGGAAATACTACTACTTGAATTCATTGCATGAGCATTCAAATACTGGTGATTTGTTGATCAACGGTAAAGTGTGGCGTTCAATGTCTAAGCAACAGCAGACCGCTATTCGTTCTGCCGCCTATGAGTCTTATCTATGGTGGTTAACTGACATTCAAGCAAAGAATGGTGAGGCACTTGCTAGAATGATTAAAGAGCATGGCGTTAGAGTTATGAAAACTCCAGCAGATATTTTGGTTGCTGAGTTGAAAACTATTGACGAAATGTTAGCAGAAAATGCCGCAAAGGATGCTTACTTCGCAAAAGTACTTGCTTCTCA
>Ga0163179_10001785_pt1 | contig 15055 bp, 9 predicted proteins | sample AtlANTMetagenome_FD_109643 | JGI IMG/M metagenome (GOLD analysis project Ga0163179, IMG submission 109643) | Marine eukaryotic phytoplankton communities from the Atlantic Ocean - Atlantic ANT 2 Metagenome | ecosystem: Environmental > Aquatic > Marine > Oceanic | place: North Atlantic Ocean...
AGCTTTGAAAAAAACTTTAAGATTTCATTACCACTTTTTGAATCTAAATTACCAGTGGGTTCATCAGCCAAAATGATTGAAGGCTTATTAACTAATGCTCTTGCAATAGCAACTCTTTGTCTTTGTCCTCCTGATAATTCATTTGGCTTGTGAGTCATTCTATCTTGTAATCCTACAATATTTAAAGCTTCTTCTGCGCGCTCTATTCTTTCTTTTCTTCCAAGCGAAGAATATATCAACGGAACTTCAACATTTTGCATAGCATTAAGCTTGGGAAGGAGATTAAACGTTTGAAAAACAAAACCAATTTTTTCGTTTCTAATATTTGCAAGTTGGTTGTCATCCATCTCTGAAATCAGCTCATTTTTAAATTTATACTTTCCTTTTGTAGGGACATCTAAACATCCAATGATATTCATTAATGTTGATTTTCCAGAACCTGAAGGGCCCATGATAGAAATATAATCATTATCATATATGCTTAATGAGACATTATCTAACGCCTTAACAACCGTTTCACCTAAGTTGTAAATCTTAGAAACGGACTGAATTGATATAATTTCTTTTTTGGACTTAGTCACGTTTTCGACTTGGTCTAGAATTCTCTTTTACTTTAACAACTGCTCCATCATATAACTCCCTACTAATAGCAATAAAACTTCCTGTAACAATTGTCTCACCTACTTCTAAGCCTGAAATAATTTCATAATCTCTATCTCCAACAATACCTGCTTCAACAATACGTTGTTCAACAGTATTATTATCTTTCAAAACAAAAATGACAGTTGATTTACTTTTCTTATTTCCAAATTGCTCTCTATTAGACCACTGTGATTCTCCATTAACACTAACCTCAGCAGAGAATGCTGATTTCTTTTCAGCGCTTTTTCCTGGTCTTGGAGTAGTCAATGCCTGAATTGGAATAGCAAGAGCTCCTAATCTTTCCTCTGTTATTATATCAACAGTAGCGCTCATGCCTGGTCTCATCCCATCAACTACTTCCAACATTTGCACTTTAACTTGAAAGTTAGTTACTTGTTGAGATGAACCTCCACTGGATGTAGTAGCAGCATATGCAACTTCTTTTACAATACCATTAAATTTCCTTTTTTGATATGCATCTACCTGAATTAAAGCTGCATCATTCAATGTTATGTCAGCAATGTCATTTTCATTTACGTTAACATAAACTTCCATTTTTGATAAGTCAGATAATTTCATTAAAACAGTTGGACTAAACATACCACCTTGAGCTAAATCTCCTACTTCACCATCAATAAAAGTAATGGTTCCATCTTGTGGAGCTATTAATCTAAGCTTGGATAACGCATCTTCATCTTGAATTAGTCTAGATTGGGCACCATTATAAGCACTAAGTGCTGATGCATATGAGGAATTAGTAGTTTCCATCTCCTGATCGGATATAAGTCCTTGAGCATAAAGTTTTGATTGTCTTTCTTGCTGAGCTTTTCTTTGTTCAAGTTGTACTTTTGCTGCTTCAAGACTTGCTCTAGAAGCCTCAGTAGCAGCTTTTTGTTGACGATCATCTAACGACATCAAAAAATCACCCTTTTTAACAAAATCTCCTTCTTTTACTGCAATCTCAGTAATATAAGTTGTGCTATTTGCACTAAGTTTGACTTCTGTTTCAGGAGTTAATACCCCATCTGCTACTACTTTACTAGAAAGATCTTTAGTTCCAACTTTTTGAACAGAAACTTCAAGTTTTGCATCATTATCATTTCCACTAAAAATTGAAAATGCTAAAACAACAACTATAATACCTATAACTTTCATTTTATGTTGCATAATTTTGTCAATTAAATTTTTCACAAATACTCCTTATTTATATTTTATGTCTAACGTTCCAATGATATTATCAAGTGATGCCATTTGGATAGCAGCATCATACTTTGTAGTAACTAATGAAGAGCTTGCTTGAATAACCGCTAATTGAGCATCAAGCAACTCAAGAATATCAGCAGATCCAAGCTCATATTTTTGTTCAGCTAATTTTAAATCTTCTTCTGCTGATAATAAAATTTCTTGCTGAATAGGAATTAACTCTTCATAATTATTTAATCGGTTTAATGACGAGTAAAGTTCAACCTCAGCATCTTTTTTAGCTGCACCATATGAAGCTTGTTGTTGAGATAATTGTAATTTAGAAATTTTAATATCGTTTCTTTTTCTGAAACCATTAAAAAGTGGGATACTTAAAGTTAAATTTGCACTCTTGATATAGTTATCCTCAAAATATTGCTTAGTAATTTGATCGCTCGATGAAGCATTATATCCGAGGCTCATACTTAAGCTAGGCAAACTTGATGCCCATGATTGCTTCACACCAATTTTTGCAGAATTAATTCTTCTATCTAAAATATTTAAACTTGGACTATTAGAAACCATTAGCTGATAGGCTTCGTCAAACGAAGGTATTATTAAGTTAATGTCTACCTTCTTAGGCAGACTTATCTTAGTATCTGTTCCAATAAGACCAATACTATTTCTGAGATTTTTGAAAGAGTTATTAAAACTTAGTTCTCTTGTAAGCAAAGTAGATTTAGCAGAACCATATCTCACAGTAGCTTTTAAATAGTCTGTTTTGCTTACTGCCCCAAGATCAAAGCGCTGTTTAACTAAATCAAGCTGTCTCTTTGATAGTTTTAAATCTTCTTTGGCAATGTCATAAAGCTCTGAATCCTTTAAATGTTGATAATAAAATGTATATACATTTAAAATTATTCTTGCTGTTGTTTCTCTTTTCTGAATTTTGGTGATTTGATAAGAATTATCACTTTGACGAACAGAATTAACTTTTCCACCAAAATTAAATAAGTTTTGGGATAAATTTATACCTCCAGAATAAGACTCCCCTCCTGTTAAGATAGAGTTACCATAAGTTGTTTCTCTATAAGAGTTGCTAGCACTTATAGATGGTAATAATAATGCTGCTGACGAATTTCTATTCAACTGAGCAATTCTAACGTCTTTGTCAGCATTAGTTATTGCGGACTTATTTTCTAAGGCAATTCTAACTGCTTCATCCACACTGAGTGTTTGAGCGTTTGCAATACTTAAAAGCAATATAAATAGTATCTTTGTCTTCATTTTTTTCCTTGGTACTCTATAGACGTAATTTACATCGAAAAGTTTCAATTTTTAATTCCAATTAATATTATCATTTAAGGACATGTAAAGTAAAGTTTACATTTTGTAAAGGAAAGTTATTTTTTCTTTTGTTTAATTTGATCTAAAAATGACATTGCCGAAGAATAATCGTTCTTGATTTCACCATTAATAATAGCGTCTTCAACCATAGTCTTTATTTTTCCAACTTCTTTTCCAGGATTCAAGCCAAACATTTTCATAATTTCATCTCCTCCAACTGGAGATTGAAAAGCTCTGAGTTTGTCATTTTCAATCACTTCGCTAATTCTTTTTTCTACTCTATCAAAATTGCCCAGATACTTTGTGATATTTTTAGGATTTTTAGTAGTAATATCAGCTCTGCATAATTTCATTAAATCATCAATTTCTTCTCCAGTATCGACAATTAATCTTCTAATCGCAGAATCAGTGACATCTTTCTTTGCTAAACTTATTGGCCTCAAATGTAAAGCAGTTAATTTCGAAATATAATCTCTCGTTGAATTAGAAAATTTCATATTTAAGGATATATCTTTTAGCATTCTTGCGCCAACATCATCATGACCATAAAACGTGTATCCTTTTGATTTACTTAACCTTCTAGTTTTAGGCTTTGCTATATCATGTACTAATGCAGCTAATCTTAAATCAAGCTTATTAGATAATTGTGCAACATTATCTACTACTTCTAAAGTATGATAAAAAATGTCTTTATGATGATAGTCATTAGATTGATCAAGCCCATACATTATTGCAATTTCAGGAAACACAAAATTCATTAAACCTGACTCTTGTAGAATATTTAATCCAATAGAAGGTTTTTCCGTACCTAAAATTTTAAACAGCTCATTTGTTTTTCTTTCTTGAGAGACAATTGTAATACGCTCTGCATTATTTTTAATTGATTCGAAACAACTTGGCTCTATATCAAGAGAAAGTTTTGACGCAAAATATGCAGCTCTCATCATTCTTAAAGGATCATCTGAAAACGTAGTATCTGGGTCAAGAGGTGTTTTCAAAATTTTATTGTTTAGATCAGCCATTCCATTGAATGGATCAAAAAATTTTCCAAAATTTTCTTTATTTAATGATACAGCCATTGCATTAACTGTAAAATCTCTTCTCTTGAGATCGTGCTGAATATTAGAAATTATTACCTCGGAAGGACTTCTTGATGACTTATCATATGTTTCGAGCCTAGCAGAAGATACTTCAATCTCAAAATCTTTATAAGGTATTTTTGCTGTTGCAAACTTTTCAAATGGAACAATTTTTCGAACATTAATTTTTTGAGATAATTTTTTAGCAAAAGCTATTCCATCTCCTTCAACCATTATATCGACATCAATTGCATCTACTGAAGGATTAAGCATTAAATCGCGAACGCAACCACCAACTAAAAAACTGCTTATCTGAACTTCATCGCTTAATTCGGATATGACTTTTGAAATGTCTGATAGTCGCTTATTTTGGTTAATTATGTCTTTAATTAATGTCATTTTGTAAATTAAAAAATATATAGGTCTAAAATGATAAGAAAACTAATTAAAATTATCTTTTCAATAAAAATTTTCAAATATGCTTTGATATTAATTTTGGTAAGTGGATTAAACGCTCAGTTTAAAGAAGCTACTATTACTTTTGATGATAGATTGCTTAGAGATGATGAAAAATCATCGCTGTTTAATTTAAAAAGTTCTATGCAAAGATTCTATGTAGACACTGTATGGAATGATGAATATCGAGATCTAGAATTAAAATTAAATATTCAAATTATTTTTGAAGGTAATGCAAATACTGGAAGCTCAGAATCTTTTCTAATTCAATCTTTGTTTAGCAATAATACAGATTTGCACTTTTTTGATAAAGGATCTCAATTTTCGCTTAGTCAAAATTTATCTCTTTACTACGACAGTGTTTATTATGATCCGCTTTCAAGTCTTCTAGGATTTTATGGAAATATAATTTTAGGAGCAGAATTAGATACTTGGAGTTCGTTAGGAGGAAGTCAACATTATGAAAAAGCAAGAAGTATAGCTGTACGTTCAAGTGCTTCAAATTTTTCTAGAGGTTGGGAGCAACGTTTGCTATTAATTAATCTTTTAACAGACAATGTTGGTTTAAGAGAGCTAAGATTTTCTACATATTTATCATATGAACTATTTGATAATGGTAATATAGATGATTGCATAGCTGTTCTTGACGAATTGATTAAAAATCTAAATGAAATCTTTAATAACTATTCTCAGGAAAATTATACTAATATGTTTATGAAATATCATGGACCTAAAATTGGTAAAATAATGGAAAAGCTGGGTCAAAAAGAAATGTTATCAAAAATGCAATATTTAGATTCTCAAAGATCTAATATTTATAAAGATTTTTATTCAAATATTTGATGGAATATTTTCTTTCTTCTAAAAAAATAATCAATCGCGATACTTTTTTGATAAATTAAATCTAACTTATGATGCCTTAAGTGATTGCTTAACCTAACATTAAGTAAAGTTTTAAAATTATAGACTAACCATAGTTGTGAAGCAAAAATTGCAAAAAATCTATTAAGGTCGAATATTAAAATTGAATAAACTGCTGCCATTTGATCAAGAATAAAACGTTTTATAATTAAGAATCCCTTTTCAAAAGTTGGTGAATTTTTAATAAATAAAATCCATGAGTTTCTATGATTTAAATAATGAGATTTAAAAGTATTTTCTTTAATTGTTTGTTTACCATAATGATAGACTATTGAAGTTGGTACATTCCAAATTCCCCAACCTAAAGCTTGTAATCTCCAACATAAATCGATTTCCTCCATGTAAGCAAAATAAATGTTATCAAAATAGTCTAACTCACGTAATAAATCTGTTCTGATAATAAATGCTGCTCCTGATGCCCAAAAAATTTTTTTGGTATCATCATACTGATTTCTATCTTTTTCAAGAAAATTAAATATTCTTCCTCTAACAAATGGAAAGCAATACTTATCAATATATCCACCTGCTCCACCAGCATAATCAAATGTATCTCTATTTGTAGCATTTAAAATTTTAGGCTGAGCAACTCCAGCTTGAGGATTTTTATCAAGAAAACTAATTAGCTCTTCAATCCAATTGTTAGTATGAACGGTATCATTATTCAAAAAAATGATGTACTCACCATTGGCATTTTTTGCACCAAAATTACAACCTCCACTGTAACCCAGATTTATTTCTGATTTAAGTAAATTTATTAATGGAAATTTCTCCTTAGCTTTATCAGCAGAATTATCTATCGAAGCATTATCGACAACAATTATTTCATAATCTTGAATTGAAATATGATTTAATATGGATTCTAAACAATTAAAAAGGAGTTCTTTCCCATTATAGTGGGGGATAATTATTGATAATTTCATTACGATGATTCTATTTGTAAAATTTCATTAAGCAGTCCTCGTGCATTGTCATCTGTAGGATTCTTTTCGATCCAGTCAGTTAATAATAGTTTTGCTTCATCATACATTTCAAGATTTTTATAACTTAAATACAGGAGGTATACAATTTCTGGTAAAGATTGTTGCCATTCTTTCCATTCATTTTCAGTTATTTTTGTTGCTGTAAAACCTCTTCTTGTAATTGATAGTTCTATCAAATTATAGTTATTATAAATTGTTTCAAAAATAACTTTAGATTCATCGTAATCTTCCAACATCTGAATAAATGTTTTTCCATACAACAAATAATCTTCAAGCTCTAAATCATTTCGCTGTACTAACTCGTTCATATGATATTTTGTTTTTATTTTGTTTCCAACACCATTATATACCTGAGCAATTTGATATTGAAGTTGTTTTGACGGTATTGGTATAACACTACTTGGCATTATTTCTTCCATTTTCAAAAGTGCTTGTTCTGCTTGCTGAAAATTCTTATCTAAGTAATGGGAAATAGATAATCTTACAAAGCCAGTTCTATAATTTTGAACTAACCTTCCTAACTGTGGATCTACATAAACGTCCTTATTAGCTAAATTTCTATAAATGTATCCTCTTTGATAATTTTTGGAAAAAGATTTTTTAACAGTATTATTTTTATTTGAGTCATAATCTAAAAACCAAGAATTTTCTCCAATGAATGTTAATAGATTATCAGACATTTTATTTTGATTAATTACTTCGTTCGAATTATTTACTAATCGATAGGCTAAACCTTCCATTTGTAGATAGTCATCAAGATTTAACATGCTTGTTGGAGAAACGGTTACACCAAAATAAATTGGTCTTTGCCAATTATTATCATTAATTATTCTTAGGACCATTAGATCTTGAATTCTTAATGCAACACTTAAATAGGTAGGCTTAAGCTCCCATTCAATTTTTCCTAATTCATTATTTTCATCTTGGGGAGCATTAATTGAAATAGTTTTTGATTCCCATCTTTTAAAATCAAGATTTTTAATTTCTTGATCGCTCATTTTAATAAAAGGTTTATCTTGATAGCGTTCTTTTAATTGATCAACATACCACGGCGTATTAAGTAAACTAAGATTTGCAACTACAACATCCGTTCTTATTTGTTCAACTTCTTGTAAATACCACAAAGGAAATGTATCATTGTCGCCATTTGTAAAAAGAATCGAGTTTGGTTCACATGTTTGTAGCATATTATATGCCATATCCCAAGCAATGTAATTACCTGTCCTATCATGTTCATGATAATTTGCAATTAGCATTCGAGCAGGCATGAAAAGAATAAATAAAACAATCATGAGGTATGAGGCTTTTGATTTAATTGACTTTTCTAGTAAGGATTCTGTAATAAAATTAATAAATGCGTAAACCCCTAAACCAATCCAAATAGAAAATGTCATAAAACTGACCACATAAGCATAATCTCTTTCTCTTGGCTGTGGTGAATCTTGATTTAAATAAAAAATAATTGCAAGACCAGTCATTAAGAATAATACTAATAATGAAAATGCATCTTGTTTATTTTTTCTGAAATGATATACGAAACCAATTAAACCCATAATGAATGCAATTGGCAGTCCAAACTGCCTCCAATCTACACCGTCTTCATTAGATGAAGCTCCAACATTTGCAACAAAAGGATCTTCACTTTTACCCTTTCCAGCAAATTGCCATAAAAAATATCTTATATACATTTTTTTAATTTGATAATTCCATAAAAAGTTTGCTTGAGAAGGTAAATCATAAAGCATATAACTTATTTCCTGTTTAAAAGAAAATTCTCGATTATTATTAGGAGAACCAACAATAGATATTTTTGATGGAAGATTATCAAATTTTCTAGGTAAAATAGTCATTTGGCCATATTGATCTCTGTTTAAATAAGAAATTGCTTCTGCAACAGTTTCAGGATTGTTTTCATCAATATTAGGGTCCTGACCTGACCTAATAAAAATAGCAAAATAAGTTGAATAACCAATAATTATTAATAAAACAGACGATAAAAACATTGATGATAATGCTTTATCTTTTTTGATGCAATAACCAGAAATAATAAGCAATGTAAGAACTAAACAAATGAGACCAAAAAGGCCTATTGATAAAGTAATTTGTGGTAAACCTTGAATAATTAAACTTTGAATCCCAAAAAAAATAATTATTGATAGAGCTAAGGTGAGAAATAAGTTCTTAGCACTTAATTTTCCTATTGTGTGATATATTATTAGACCAATAAATGGGATAGTTAACAAGTTAAGTAAATGAAGACCTGTTGCTAATCCAATAATATAACTTATCAGCATTAAATAAATGATATGATTTGAATTATTAATTTTCTTAGACCATAACATAATTAAGTAAATAACTAAAGCAGTCATAAAACCGCTAAATGCATATACCTCTGTTTCAACAGCATTGAACCAGTGACTGTGAGTAAATGCAAAAGTTAAAGAAGCAGTTAAAGAAGACCACATCTTGAAAAATCTGTTATCATTATTAGGATCTAATCTATCTATAAATTGATTGCAAATTAGAAATAGAAGGCTAATAGTTAGTGCACTTATGATTGGAGAAAAAATATTCACCCTAAATGCAATATCATTACTCAAAGGTATCAAGCTAAATAACTTACCAACTAACAAAAATAACGGACTACCAGGCGGATGAGGAACTCCTAAAATATGAGAAGTTGCAATAAATTCTCCTGTATCCCAAAATGATACTGTAGGAGCCATTGTGGAAAAATAAACTACAAAAGTTATAAAAAAAATAATTGCAGCAATTAGGTTTTCTAGTTTTTTGCTAAAGGTAGTAAAAAAACTCAAGATTATGCTTCTGGTTCTTCTTTATTTTCTTCTTCTAAATTATCTTTATTATCTTCATTTTTTTCTACTTCAAGATAATTCATTTTTGCTTCAGCCAATACCTTATCTATGTACTCTCTTTCTTCATCAGTAAGACTAGCATGCATTTTATTATTTATCATACCTAACATAGCTATTTGAATAGATGCTTGCGTAAGATCTATAGAAGTTTCTCCACTAACAGGATTTTGTAGTTTCCCTAGTGAAACCCAAATTCCATATGCTGTTTGAGATATTAAAGCATCAAATAATTGTTTTTCTGTTGGTTTTTCTTTCATTTATTCCTCAGTTAACTGTTGTTTTTAAAAATAATTCTAAATATTCATCATCAAACTTTTGTTTGATTAAAGAATGATTTTCTTGGATTAAATTTGCATCATTCTTTATAATTTCAAAAGCATTCATTCTAGAATCTCTAATAATAGGACCATCAGTAATTAAATCGGCAATTTTGAATTTTACAAATCCACTCTGCCTTTCACCAAAGAATTCTCCAGGCCCTCTTAATTTTAAATCTTCATCCGCGATTTCGAATCCATTTCTTGAATTAACAATGATACTTAACCTTTCTTTTGTTTTTGGTGATTCACTATCGCTACATAATAAACAATAACTTTCCTTTGTTCCTCTACCTACTCTTCCGCGCAACTGATGCAATTGACTCAATCCAAATCGCTCTGAATGATTAATAAGCATTACATTGACATTAGGATTGTCAATACCAACTTCAACAACTGTTGTTGATACTAGTATATCTATCTCACCATTCATAAAGTTCTTCATTTCAAGATTTTTATTTTCATTTTCTAATTTCCCATGCATTAAACCCACTTTTAAATCAGGAAAAATGTTATCTCTTAAATATTCATATGATTCTACAGCAGCAGATAGATCTTGTTTTTCACTTTCGTTAATTAAAGGATAAACTATTATTGTTTGTCCACCAACTTCAACTTTTTCTCTAATAAAGTTAAAAGCTGTAGATAAATTTTCTTTCTCAATGAAAGAGGTGTGAACATCTGGTCTATTTTTAGGTAATTCATCTATGATTGATAAGTCCATATCACCATTGTATGTAATAGCAAGCGTTCTAGGTATTGGAGTAGCTGTCATAGCCATAAGATTTGGATTATTAGATTTTGATAATAGCTTTTGCCTTTGATTAACACCAAATCGATGTTGTTCATCAATAACTATAAATCCTAGATTATTAAACTTGACATCCTTTTGAAATAAAGCATGAGTTCCTATAATAATATTTGATTTTCCTGATTTAATGTCATTAAGAACCTTATTTTTTTCTTTTGGCTTTAAACTTCCAACTAATAAAGTGCAATTTACACCTATTGATTCGAAGTGAGATTTAAAATTTTTAAATAATTGCTTTGATAAAAGATCTGTTGGAGCCATAATGGCAACCTGATAATTGTTATCAACTACAATGGACGATGCAAGGATAGACACTATTGTTTTTCCGCATCCAACATCACCCTGTATCATTCTATTCATTGGATTTTCTGAAAGAAAATCATCTACTATTTCCCGTAAAGACAACTGCTGGCTACCAGTTAATTCAAAATGTAAATTTTTTAAAATCTTATTATAGCTTTTTGTCTTGAATTTTATAGAATCATATTTATTTTCTTTAATCTTACTTTTTCTCTTAGCTAACAACAACTGTAAAAAAAAATGTTCATCGTATTTTAAACGATGAACTGATTTCTCTAAAGATTCAAAGTCTTTGGGATAATGAATGTTTCGTAATGCTTTATTTAAGTCTTCAATATCAAATTTTTTTCTTAAATCTCTATCAAAGTGGTCATCTATATTTTCAACAGACTGTAAAGCTAGATAAATGATTTTTCTTAGGTTCCTGTTTTCTAATCCTGATTTTTTTAAATCATCTGTTAGTGGATATACAGGTATAATAAACCCAGTTGTTAAAGAGATTTCATTGGCATTTAATTTATCATATTCTGGATGGACAATCTGATGACTTCCTTTATATGCTGCAACTTTACCATGCATTGTAAGCAAATCACCAACTTTTAAGGATTGATGAATATAATCTGCAGCATTGAACCACATTAATCTAATTGAACCCGTATGATCTGCTACATTGGCTGTAACAAAATTCCCTTTTTTCATCCTTCTTAGATTAACTGACTTAATTCTTCCTACCAAATTAACTTCATCGCCTTCTTGAATTGATCCAATTGTAGAAAGCGATGTTCTATCAACGTACTTTCTTGGAAAATAGTAAAGTAGATCTTTAATTGTGAATATACCTAATGAGTGGAGTACTTCAGCTCTTTTTGGGCCTACACCCTTTATGAATTGTATTGAGGTCTCTAACGTATTAGAATTTTGTAAAGCTTCGCTCAAAAGACATTACTTCCATTCTTTTTTGTAGGTATATGTAATAAGTTCAGATTGACCGGGTTCAATTTCTAATGGGAAATATATTGTCGAGGCATCTTCTTTAATATACATAGAAGAAGATTCTTTAATAACCCAATCTCCAAAAATATTTTCCACTGCTTTTACCTTTATTGATTTGTCACTTGTATTGAGGATTTGTAATGATATAGTAGATTCTTCACTATTTGTTTGTCTGTCAAAATTTAAAATTCTTCTTTTTCCAATTATATCAAATGCTTTACCGCCATCTAAAATTGCCACACCACCTTTATAAAGTTGACTTAGTGAATTTCTACCAATAAACCTCATCGAATTAAAATCATTTTTCTCATATAAAAATAATATACCAGAAGGAAGTGGAAACTCTAAATTATTAGAAGCTGAATTTTCGAATGACACTTCAACGCTTAAAGGTTCATCTCCTTGATCTCTTTCAGAATTTTCAAACACGTACTTTTTATCATAAGTAATTTGTCTTTGTTCCATCAATGGCAGTTGTACAGATTGCATCGAATCAAGCTTCAAATTTAATCCTACATCGAAAATATAAAAATCGCCTAAAGTACTTCTATTATCCATAGCATTTCTAGATTCCATAATTTGATATGAAATATTTTTAGATGAAGACTGTAATGGTACGTTACCTTCAACAACGCTTATATTTGTGGCAAATAGACTTACATTTGAGTTATTAGATACCTCTGCATTGACAGCTAATGTTGCAGTAGAATCATCCCCATTAATTGTAAGTGTATAAATTGGTTTCCAAGAAAATCCTGAAGTAATATAAGTTAATTCTGCATTAACAGATTTTTCTTTGTCAGAAAATATCTCCCAAACTATTTCAGGTGTAAACTTGTCTTGAATATTATTTGATTTTAATGAAAAAGAAAGTAGTTGTGATCTTTGGAACACAATAAATCCCTTGCTTGTTTTCACTGAAATATTTGAACCATTAATATCCATTAGTAAACCTTCAGTTCTACTCCCACTGACCGGAATAATCTCAACCGGAGAACCGATACTATTTTTTAAGAATGCATCAGATGAAGTAAAATTTTTATTTAAGGTTTGTGACAATACTTCTACTCCCTGAATATTCAATAAAGGTGAATCAAAAAGTAAGTTTTTGGAAATATTTGAAAAAGAAGTGACGTTCTTTCCAGATTTTAAATTCCATATTATTGGTTCTTTAATAATAGCAAAATTATCTTTATAAATTGTTAGTGATCTATTTGATGATTCTGCCTGCGCCAGTACAAAACTGACAAAAAAAAGTGTAAAAATTATTTTTTTCATTTTAATACCTCAATATTAGAAAGAATTTTTGTTCTTTCAATAAGAAAATCATTTAGTTTATTTTTTTCTCCAGAAACAATATTTTCAGGGGCTTTACTTATAAATTCATCATTTGAAAGCTTGTTTTCAATTGACAAAATAAGGGAATCTAATTCACTTAGTCTTTTATTAAGCTTAGCAAGTTCTTCTTCCTTATTGACTAAATCACCTAAGGGGATATATAGCTCAACTGATTTACAAACTGCAACAGCAGAATTTTCTGTCTTTATCTTTTTTAATCCTAAGTCAAAATTTTCGGTATTTGATAAAGATTTAATTAAATCTATCATAGGCTTTATTTCTTGTTCTAGAGATTGATTTTTAGCACAAGCTAATACGTCAATTTTTTTAGATGGTGGAACATTTAATTCAGATCGAATTGTTCTTATAGAAGTAACTATTTCTTTTAAATCTGATACTTGATTCATGTTATAAGATAAATGATTATTTATTAATGTAGGCCATTCAGATATAATAATATCGTCTTCATCGTTATCTTTTAAATGATTCCAAATTTCTTCTGAGATAAATGGTGCTATTGGATGTAGTAGTAATAAAACTTTTTTTATTACGTGCTTAGAAATATTAAAGGAATTGCTTTTTGAGGTTGAATCACTATCTTGAAATCTATATTTAACGATTTCAAGATACCAATTACAAAATTCATTCCAAGTGAAGTCGTAAATTTTCTTTATAGCTTCATTAAACTGATATTTATCAAAAGATTTATTTACTTCAATGATAGTTTTATCTAATGAATCAAGTATCCATAAATCAAAATTGTCTAATTGATCAAAATTAATTTCATTCGTAAATGATTCATCGTGATTTAAGATAATAAATCTGCTGGCATTCCATATCTTTGTCATGAAATTTCTTCCTACTTCTATTCCAGATTCTGAAAAATAAACATCAGAACCTTGAGGGGACATAAGCATAATGGAAAATCTTGTAGCATCTGTGCCGTACTTTTCGAAAAGAGTAATAGGATCTGGAGAATTACCCAATGACTTACTTAATTTTCTACCCTTATCATCTCTTAAAATGCTTGTGAAATAAACATCGCTAAATGGTAAATCTCCCATAAACTCATATCCTGACATAATCATTCTAGCGACCCAAAAGAAAATAATATCTGGACCAGTAACAAGTGTATTTGTTGGAAAATATTTTGTGGTTTTTACATCGGGCCATCCATGAACCGCAAAAGGCCATAACCATGAACTAAACCAAGTATCTAAAACATCATTATCTTGCACCCAGTTCTCTAAATCTTTGGGAGGAGTAGTAGAAACAAACCAATTATCTGGATTAGATCTATCAGTATCTTTTTTATACCAAACAGGAATTTGATGACCCCAATAAAGTTGTCTACTTATACACCAATCTTGAATGTTGTCCATCCAATGATTGTAAGTTTTAACCCAATGATTTGGATAAAAATTAATTTCATTATTTTTAACTGCTTTGCGAGCTGGCTTAGCTAAGTCTTCCATTTTTAAAAACCATTGTTCTGATAAATAATATTCAATTGGGACATTTCCTCGTTCTGAATATCCAACCTTATGAAGATAATCTTCTTCTTTTATTAGATGATTTATATCTTTTAAATCAGAAACAATTTGCTTTCTAGCAATCTCCCTTGACATCCCTCTATACTTTTCTGGAGCTTTATCGCTAATAGAACTATCTGCATTCATAATATTAATCATTTCGAGATTATGCTTTATTCCTACTTCATAATCATTCAAATCATGTGCAGGTGTAATTTTAACACAACCTGTTCCAAATTCAGGGTCTACCATATCATCTGCTATAATAGGAATACTTCTAC
>Ga0163179_10001786_pt1 | contig 15054 bp, 15 predicted proteins | sample AtlANTMetagenome_FD_109643 | JGI IMG/M metagenome (GOLD analysis project Ga0163179, IMG submission 109643) | Marine eukaryotic phytoplankton communities from the Atlantic Ocean - Atlantic ANT 2 Metagenome | ecosystem: Environmental > Aquatic > Marine > Oceanic | place: North Atlantic Ocean...
CAATGAAACAGTAATTGATACGGCTGTTGACTTGTCAATGAAGTTTATGTTAGATAAGAAACTTCCTGATAAGGCTATTGATATTTTAGATGCTGGTATGGCTAGAATAAAAGTACAAGCAGATGAAATAAAAGAAATGACATTAGATCATATTAGGCAAGAGATTTCTGATCTAACTCGTATACCAATTGAACAACTAGGAGAACACAAAGACGTAGCGGTTAATGACCTAGAGAGTATTATGAGAACTTCTGTATTTGGACAGGACGATGCAATTGATACAGTTATGAATGCCGTTTATATTGCAAACTCAGGGCTAAAAGAAGTAGACAGACCAATGGCTAACTTCTTATTTGTAGGACCAACTGGTACTGGTAAAACAGAACTTTGTCTGCAATTAGCAGAAGGAATGGGTATGGAGTTAATTAGATTTGATATGAGTGAGTACAAAGAACCTCACAAAATTGCAAGTCTTATTGGTTCTCCTCCGGGCTATGTAGGTTATGCAGAAGGTAAAGCAGGCTCTGGTAAACTAATTAATGAACTAGAACGTGTACCAAATTGTGTGTTACTATTTGATGAGATTGAGAAAGCTCACCCAGATATTATTAATGTACTACTTGGATTAATGGATAGCGGATTAGTAACAGGATCAGATAATAAACAAGTATCAGGACGTAATGCATTTATTATTATGACATCTAACTTAGGTGCTAGAGATTCAGAGAAGAGCTTAATTGGATTTGGAGATACTAGAAATGATACTGCAACCGATACGGCAGTTAAAAACTTCTTTGCACCAGAATTTAGAAATAGACTTGATTCTATTGTTAGGTTTAATAGATTAGATAAAGATGTTGTTCGTAGAATTGCTGATAAGTTTATGACACAGATTAGAATACAAATGAAAGAGAATGGAAATACTTTAATTTATACTGATAAGGTTTTAGATTATATCGCCTCAGAAGGATTTAGTGATACAATGGGTGCTAGACCTATGAAGAGGTTAATTGATAAAGAAATTAAACTAGACATTGCTAAATCAATTATTAAGACTAAGAAAAAAGAGCATACAGTTGACGTGTTAAATGGAAGGCTAATGGTAAAATAAAATGTATACTAAAAAGCAGACGCAAAGGTTATTCTATAAAAAATGGCCTTTTAAGGTCTTAGTTAAAGTTAATACCGGACCAAAAGTAGAGAGAACTGCTAACCAGTCTTTGTATAGTACACATACACATATGAGAGATACAGACGAAACATACAAGTTTAAGTCTAAGTTTAAACGTTGGTTTAAAAGACACTTACCAAACGGCGGGATACGTTGCGAGAGAACTATAAGCCTATTTTTAAATAACCAAGAGGAAGTTGATTTTGTTTGTGATGCATGGACACATAACGTATTAGAAGTACATGCACCAGAATCCAAAGAAGCAATGGCATTGCTTCAAGATAATGTATATGATATTGTAAGGAAACACAACTGGTACAGAAAGTATCCAGTTAGAGCTCGAATACTTTATACAAGAGATTTTGCACAAGAAGGAAGAGCTCTCTTAGAAGAATCACTTAAACAAATAGATGATGATGATTGGCATTGTCAAGGTACTTTAATGAGTGCTCTAGAGGATCATGGCAATTTACCTTATGCATGTGGTCAACCTTACTACCTTTACTTAAAATCCAATGATGATGCGGTTATTTTACGGTTAACATGCGGTGATTACATAGAAAGATTTGAAAGAATCCGCAAACCCTAAATCTACATACTCAATTTTAAGGCCCTACTTCGCTAAATACTGTGGAAGATTATCCAGTATGGATATTTAATCTACCGGCAAAAGGAGTAATAATATGAGTATGAGATCCACAAATATGTTAGTTGGAAACGGTGATTTAGACCAAGTTGGACTTGCAACAAGAGCAGACGGCTATTATGGTTATGCTGATGGATTGCATACTGTTTCTTTTTACTTAAAATTATTCATAGGTAGAATACACATTGATGCAACAGTCGCAGATAATCCAGCTGAAGAAGATTGGTTTCCAATCGCATTAGGTCCATCATTAGACCATATAGATTTTGAGGATCAGGACGGAACAACAAAAATAGAAACTTTTAACATTATTGGAAATTTTGTATACCTAAGAGCTAGAACTGAAAGGGCTTTTTTAGGTAGAGATGTCTCAGAGTTAGGCAACTGTGATAGGGTAGTATTAAGTTTATAAGGAGAGACAAGTATGGGAATTAGAGCATATACTGGTGGACAACTTGGTAATTCCACTACAGCCGAGAATCAAGCACCAACTGGATTAACAGTTGAAGAAGTGCAAGATGTTATTGGAATTGCTTTGAACAATGCCGTTGCAGGCGGAACAACAGTTTATGACGATGTTACTGGAACGATAGGAATTACATTACCTGATACACCAATAGCAACAGGTACAGAGGCTGGTGCAATTATTCCTGGAACAGGTTTAAGTGTTGACGTATCTGGTGTTGTAACTCCTGATGTTGCAACTCCTACAACTTCGGGTACCATTATTCCTGGAACAGGCTTAGATATTGATGCAAATGGTATTGTAACTCCAGAGATTGCAACTGCAACAACTATTGGTGTTGTTAGAATTGGAACAGGTTTGTCAGTTGATGGATTTGGAACTCTATCGGCAGTAGTTTCATCTGCTGGAGCAACAGCATTAAGCGGATTAACAGATGTTGATACTAACGGAGTAACAACAGGACAAATTTTAAAATATGATGGCACAACTTTTGTACCAGCCGACGATGCTGGTATTGCTGACTATAATAATTTAACTAACTTACCTACATTGTTTGATGGTGATTATACTAGTTTAACAAACTTACCAACATTACCAACAGACATAGCCGATTTAACAGATGTAGGAGGTTTAATTGGTAGTGGCGGAGGAGGAGCAACTGGACCACAAGGACCAGCCGGTGCTGACGGAGCAGATGGAGCAGATGGAGCAGATGGAGCAGATGGAGCAACTGGACCAGCAGGAGCAACTGGACCAGCAGGACCCGCAGGAGCAGACGGAGCCGCAGGACCACAAGGAATAGAAGGACCTGCAGGAGCAACTGGACCAGCCGGAGCAGATGGACAAACAATTTCTTCTGCATTAGTTGATGGAAATGATGACTTAATTATTACATTAAATGACGGAACTATTTTAAACGCAGGAAACTCAACTGGTGCAACTGGTGCAACTGGACCACAAGGAGCCACTGGTGCTACAGGTCCGCAAGGATTACAAGGTTTAGCAGGACTTGGAGTAGCAAGTGCATTAGTTGATGCAAATGATGATTTAATTATTACATTAAGTGACGGAAGTCAACTTAACGCAGGAAACACAACTGGACCACAAGGCCCACAAGGAATACAAGGAAGTACTGGAGCAACAGGTGCTGTTGGACCTGCTGGTAATGGAGTAGCAAGTGCAACTGTAGATGTCAACGATGATTTACAAATTACCTTAGATGATGGTAGTGTAATTAATGCAGGTAATACTGCTGGACCACAAGGCTTACAAGGTATACAAGGAGCAACTGGTGCAACTGGTGCCGTAGGTGCAAACGGATTAAGCATCACAGGTGCTGTAAAAGATGGTAATGATGATTTAATTATTACATTAAGTGATGGATCAACATTAAATGCAGGAAACATTACAGGGCCACAAGGATTACAAGGTATACAAGGCTTACAAGGAATAGAAGGACCCGCAGGAGCAACTGGACCAGCTGGTGCCGACGGAGCAGATGGTGCCGATGGAGCAGACGGAGCAGAAGGACCTCAAGGACCTGCAGGAGCCGACGGAGCACAAGGTGTTGCAGGAGCAGACGGAGCAGATGGAGCAGACGGTGCAGATAGTATTCAGCTCTCTGACATATCCGTTACAACTGGTTCTTTAACTGCAAATGGTGGATTATCTTATGATAATGCAACTGGTGTATTCACATTTAATCCAGCTACAGGAGGCGGAACTTCAAATGTAACATCTATAGGAACGTTATCAGATGTTGACGTAACTGGAGTAACTGATGGACAGGTATTAGCATTTGATAGTGGAACAAATACTTGGGAACCAACTGCAATGTCAGGAGGCGGAGGTGCTACAACTTTATCAGCATTAACAGATGTTAGCACAAACGCACCAGCAATAGGACAAGCGATTGCATGGGATGGATCAGAATGGGCACCTACTACAATATCAGGCGGCGGTGGAGGAGCATCAAGTGGAATATTTAGAGCTGAGGTTACTGTAAATTATGCAAGTAACGGCTCCTTATCATCAGTTTCAGTACTAAGTGGTGGAATATCTGCCACAGTAGTAGACTCTACTTCTACAGTATGTACAGTTGAATTTGAGTTTACTGGAAGTGTATGCAACCCATTAAGTATACAAGTTTATGGTTATCAGAGAGTAGCCAATCAATATGTTACAAGAGCATTAGCAAGTGACTTCTCAAATAGAAAGGTTGCCGCTGGAGGCTCGTCAGGAAGCCCTACTGCATTCAACTCGTATAATCCGGCAACAAACAAGTTAACTTTAAGTTTAACAAAATCGTTAACTGGTGCAAGTGGCGGACTTGGACAAACGACTGAGGCAATAGTTTCCTTCTTATTAAGTAACTCGTAAGGGAATAAAGATTTATGGCAATTAATGCTTGGAAAACAACGTTTATAGGTATCAACAAACCACCTAAAGTTTTAGACGGAACCGCAACTGCATTTACACCTAAGGAATATTGGGCATATCAAAATGGAGCAGATGACCCTTATTGGATTGGTGGCTCCAACCCACAATACTATCAATGGGAAGTAGATATTAATGTTAACTCTAGACAGCATGGATCACATCTAACTAGAACTCCTTTTTACTTTGATGCACAAGATGTTGAAGTAGGAGATTTTATTGCAGGTGCTCAGGACGGAAAAGTAGTACAGGTAAAGAGTGTTCTTGTTAAAACAAATAGTTCAGTAAAAGTCTTAGTTGAAGACACCTTACGTTATAATACATTTAGAGATCCAACTGGTTTTGGTTTGTTCACAGCACCAGGACCTATTGTTATATTTCAAATTAACGAGCTAGGGCATCCAATGCTAGATCCAGTTCCGGGTACTTGTTCTACTGACTTCTTTAGTAATGTTCAGTCTAGGTTTCAGTACATGAATCCATTGACAAACTATATTTTAGAACAGGCAGGCCATAACTTTGAAAAAGGTGATGCAATCTGTATTGAAGCAGGACAGTTTGAACTAAGTGATGTTGATAACGTTGATCACTTTATTGGTACGGTAGTTTATCCAGGGCCTGGACCAGATCAATTTATTTTAAGACCTGCTAACGGAATCATTGATTTTGTTCCTGGACTTCCTGGTAGTGTAGGAGAGTATATCTATCCTAGCATTGATGGAACAGGAGATTTAACAACTGATGCGGCAAGTGCTAGACCAATTTTTATGAAGATTGCTGATGCTATTGCAACAAGTTCTTATGGAGATGGAATTGATCCAAGCGGAACAGACGGAGATATAATTGAAATTAACAAAACCCAGTTAACATTAACAAGTGGTAACGGAACATATGATATTGATGATGCGGTTGGTATTATTAACAGTCAAACATCTGCACATAATATAACTGCCTTAAAGACAAATGCACCAACTGAAGTAGCATCTGATGTTGCTGGTAATGGTAATGCATATGGTATTGTTGCTGGTTATGTTCCTATAAGTGTTACTATTAATGGAGTATCAGTTACTTTTACAACAGATACATCAGGTTCACAGAACTACGGTGCTGGTATTGCTGATGCAAATGATTTTGTTGAAGACATTAATGCGGCTGGTATTACAAACATAACTGCTAGTTTAAACAACGGTAATGAAATTAAATTAACTAACAAGATTGGTGGAGCAATTACTATTGTAAATGTATCACCAGATGGAGGCGGAAACAATTGGGCAGGTGCAAGTTCTTTAACAAGTTTAGACTTATCAACTGCGGCTAACACAACAACCTTTGCTCTAGCATTAGTTAGAGATGACGGCGGTCCAATGACACTTAGAGATTTAAATGGATTGTTCCTAAACCAAGCAGGAGTTATTTCAGGACAAACTGGAAGATTTGCATTAGGACTAAACATTGAACAAGGTATTAGAGCAAGTGCAACAAGTGTCGTAGCAGACATAACTGCTAGAGATGCATTAATTCCATTAGTTGGAGACCAGGCATATGTTATTGATGATGGTGATGGCGAATGGGGAATGTATCTTTATGATGGTTCAAGCTGGAATAGATTTAATAATCAAAGAGCAGAAGATACAGATGCTAGAACAATATCCTCAGGTACATTAACTTTACCTATTGCGGTTCAGAATATTGGATCAATAAGTGCTGGAAGAAGAGTATTAAACGTTGCTGTTAAGGTAACAACTGAAATTGTGGGTATTAACACATTAAAGGTTCTAGTAGGAACAGAAGAAGTATTTGATATAGAGAAGCACGGAGGAGCAGAAGAGGGAACATATATTGCTGAAACAACTTACATAACAAGTGGCTATGAAGATATTCAGATAAATGGTATGTCAGCGGCTACTTCAGGTGAAGTTAAAGTGGAGGTAACGTATATATGAGTAAGAATTTTTCAAACATAGCAGGAACAACTTCAAGCGAGTTTAGACTTTCAAGTGGTTCAACTGCAATGGTTAGATACCTAGTACTAACTGGGCAAGGTGGCACCAATGCTACTAATAGAGAGTCACAACCAATTGTATTAGGCGATCATGAGTTTTATGATTTAAAAGTAATAGGGAAAGATGGAACTGACATATATGCATCTCAAATGAGAGGACTTATAACAGCAACAGATACAACTAGAATTGAAGATATATTCAGCGAAGATGTTACTGGTGCAGATATTACTGTAACAAATACCACAGGCAACTTAAATATAGCTTTGGCAGGAGCTGGAACTATAGAATATACAATTTCAATAACACTAACAAGGATGGGCTAACAAATGGCAATTAACAATGTAACAGCAAAAGTCAAAATTACTGACTTAGTAGAACAACTTTATACTCTTGTTAGTTCGGAAGATGTTTTACCTATTGTTGATATTACAGGCGATACTAGTAAAAAGATTACTGTCGCTAATTTGCAACTATGGTTAGAAGGAAACGGACTTGCAACGAACACAGAATTAACAGCAGAGGAAACAAGAGCAACGAATGCTGAAGCGGCTTTACAGGCATTAGTTGATAGTATTCAAGTAACTATTAACAATATGACAGGAGTTGATACAGACTACGGAACACAACTAACACAGATACAAGCTGATCTAGTAACAATACAAAGCGATATTACTAACATACAATCAGGTACTGGAGATATTTTAGTGGATGGTGGAACGTACGACTAAATAAGGATAAGGAAAAACATTATGCCAGAAATTAAAGTAAGCGATTTACCAAATTATGAAACGCCAGATTCTAATGATTATGTTCTAGTTTTAGAACGTAGTAATTCTCTGCCAACAACATTTAAAACATATAAGACTGAGGTTAATTCCTTGCTAACATCTGACGTAGTCAACGATGCTATTTCAGCCGCGGTAGTAAGTCAACTAGGATCTCTTAATGATGTCATTGGACGTTTAACTTATAATACTGATTATCAACAAATTATACTAGCCGCTAATAACGAATTTTTAGTTAATGATCCAAGGGTATACGAAGAAGATGGTAACGGTAATGTTATTACCTATGCTGACGAATATAGTGTAGTTCCAAAAAAGTATGTTGATGCTAAGGATTTAGAATATAAAACATACCTTGAAGGTTTAATTAATAATATTTCTGCTAACAACTTTACAACAGCAGGCGGAACCTTAACAGGAGATTTAATTTTATCTGCAACTCAAGGTAATAGTAACGAAAGATATGCCGCATCAATAGGTTATGTACACTCTCATGTACAATCACAATCTTTTATTAGTGCAAATGGTGCAACTATTACAGGCTTCCTTTACATTAATGCTACTCCAACCACTCCAACAATGGCCGCTAATAAAGCCTATGTTGATGCAACTGTAGCAACAGGAGTAACTGGTATTACCTCAGACGGAATACCCGAAGGTACTACTAACTTATATTTTACTGATGCTAGAGCACAAGCCGCAATTACTGTTACAGGTGATTTATCTTACTCCGGAGGTGTTTTAAGTTATACTGGTTTAACAACTGCTGATGTTCCAACAGCATTAAGCGAACTAACAAATGATATGGGATTCATTGGTACTGCTGGACTTGCTGATTATCCAACTCGCTCAGAGATTTCGGCAGTAGGATTTTCTAACAACTATGCTGATTTAATTAACAAACCAAACATTCCAGACATGTCAACTGTTATTGTTTCAACTGCTGGACCAGCAGGTATTCCTTTAGCCAACGTAGTTTCAGCCGCAGGTATATCAGGTTCGTTTGATGATTTATCTAATAAACCACTTGGTGTTTATGGATCAGTTGAAGGACTTCTTCAGTTCGTACAAACAATTAACTTACAAGGTGATGGATTAGAAAATATTGCAACTACAAACTTCCAAGGATTAGATGCTATACAAGTTAATGTCAGACCTGGTACTGGAATTAATGTTTCAACAACAGTTTATGACAATACAGATCCGGCTAACCCAGTTTATGTAAGTGGTGGCGAAGTATCTGTAGACGATACAGTATTTGCAACTAAAACATATGTTGATAGTGCAACATTACAAGTAGACCCTAATGATACAGTAGCCGGAGGCGACTTTCTGTTATATGATGTATCGTCTGGTCATTTTGCTTTTGTTGCTTTTCAAGAAGAAGTAAACAATTTAATTGATAGCAGAACTGGCGGTGGAGGATTCATTGCAACTGCTTCACAGTATTCAGAAACTATAACAACTAAGCCATCAGATAATACTGATACAACTGCTCACATTTTAGGAAACACAGGGGTAAGTGCAAGTGGTGCGGCAACTGGTTGGTTCTATGGAGATATTATATCAGATCCTACTAATCCATCAGGTTCTACTAAAATATTAGACGTAGATAGTGGAACTATAAATGCTAGAATCTATGATACTAATGGTAATGTTCTTCTCGATAATACAAGCGGATCGGCTAACTTTGGAGGCGATATTTCCTCAAGTGGTGCCAGTTCATTCTCAGGAACAGTTGATTTTACAGGTGCAACATTAACAGGTATAACAACAGGACAAAATTACGATCAAACATTAAACACAACTGATGATGTCGTGTTTAATAAAGTAACAACAACTGAATTAGCATTTGGTGGAACAGGCCCAGTATCATTTACAAGTGGAAATAATTTAGAGTTCAATGCAACTGGAACGATTACTTTCAATGGAGATGAGTATATAAGTATAACTGCATTTAAGACTTTGGTAGCTTCTGCTACAGACTTTGCAGACTTCCAAGCTAAAACTGCATTATTATAACGGAGGTGTGAATGGATAAACAGGTTAGAGTATGGGACGATTATATTGATGAGTCGCTACATAAAGAAGTATATGATTGGGGACAAAGTGTTTCTTGGTATGCAAAAGCATTACTAGACACTAACGGAGATTATATCAAAGGTGTACCAAATGACAGAGATTTTGATGGTTGGCCAATCCAAGAGTACAGGCCATCATTACATGGAAACGGCAATCCTAGACCAGACACTCCAGATAAATTTGAAGCAGAATTAGTAAGCCTTTGGAGGCATATGTGTGGTTGGGACGATGCCTCATTACAAGAACGTTGTCCCATTGTTTGGGATCTATTTGATACTATTAACCAAAAGATATTTGATGGACAAGCCACAACAAATGGCTTTCCAGAACATCATGTTTTATCCGGACCAAGAGAATACTATGTAGATGGTGTAGACTTCTATGAAAAATATGATGCTCCTCGTGATGCTAACTGGACATCTATGTTAAACTGTAGAAATACAATGCCTGGCAATAAACATAGAGGTATTGGACAAAGAATGGGACAGATTCATAAAGACACAGACTCTTCACAAGGACCTTCACCTAATCATTTTAGTTTACTTTTTGTTAGCAATTTAGTTTGGGAACCAAACTGGGGCGGAGAATTAAAATACTTTGGTGATGAGCATACTGGCTCTACCCAATGGAAAAACGGATATGATATAGGTTGGCCAACAGACATTGTTGGAAATAAGCCAGGAAGAATTATTCTTTATTCACATGATAAGATTCATTTGACTGAGGCTCCAAAGACAACTTCTCCGGAGTTTACACAAAAAATAGCATTTAGGATAACATTACCAGACCAATGGCTGAACGAGAATATATAATTGTTGCAAAAGACCCTGCTGTATGGGAAACATCTTTGTGGGATGAACTCACTAAAGACGGATTAGGTGATGACTTTATTCCTACTAGAAGTGTCACGGTTGTTAACGATAGGCCTTTTAATACTAAACTAGCACATTTTAGTCTTACTGCTGAAGAAGCCGCTGAGATTGCAAAAGACGATCGTATTGAATCAATTGAACTCAATCCAGAACTAAATGATGAAATTGAAATTGGATTTTCTGGTCTAAGAGAGCCTAGAACTTATAATAGAGAATTGTTTAACACTATTCCTACTCATACTAACTGGGGACTTGCCAGATGTATTACAGAAACAAATCAATTTAGTTCTGCCAATGTTGAAGTTTCACAGCAATATCCCTTTAACTTAGACGGCACTGGAGTTGACTTATTAGTAGTTGATTCTGGAATTGAAGCTGACCATCCTGAGTTCGCTGTAAATGCAGATGGCACTGGAGGTAGCAGGGTAGTTAATTTTGATTGGAGTACATTAAATGTACCAGGTTGCCCAACTGGTCCTAGCATTGGAGGATACTTAGGTGATAGCGATGGACACGGAACAAATTGTGCCAGTATAGCCGCAGGGAATACTCAAGGCTGGGCCTCTGGAGCAACTATATATTCGTTAAGAATCTTTGCTGGAAATGATATTACAAACGGTTCTACATTAGGTGAGATTAGTACAAATATTGTTTGGGATATTATAAAAGCATTCCATGATAAAAAGATAGCAGACGGAAATACAAGACCTACAATTTGCACAAATAGTTGGGGTTTTAGAACAGAATATACTAACATTACATCTATAACATACAGAGGAGCAAATACACCAGCAACATCTAGAGATACTAGCAAAGGTATGGTTAACTTCCAGCATGGTGTATTAATTAACTCTCAATCTGTATCAGTAGCCAATGCATCGTCAACTGGAGTTATAATGGTAGGAGCCGCAGGCAACTATTTTCATAAATCAGATGTTATTGCTGGAGCAGATTATGATAATTTTTATACATCAAGCACATTAGGTAATGTACATTATCATAGAGGTAGCTCGCCAACAAACGCCGTGGAAATGATCTGTGTAGGAGCAACTGCATCTAACGATAATTTTGATACAAAAGTAAATTTTAGCGAAACAGGTCCGCGTGTAGATTTATATGCTCCAGGAGATGGCATTATGGGAGCATATGCAAACAAGTCATATAATACTGCGGCCGTACAAGATCCTAGAAACTCATTATATTTTCTAAACAAAGTTTCAGGCACTAGTCAAGCAACTCCTCAGGTTGCAGGAGTGATGTGTATGTTTGCACAACTAAATCCTTCAATTACGAAGACACAGATGCTTAATGAGTTAAATAAGTATGCATTAGTAGATGTTATGGATACAGATGGTAGCGATACTGATTATACGAATGTTAGAGGTTTACAAGGTGGCCCTAATGTTTTATTACAGAATCCTTATGTATCACCAAATAGAGGCGGCATTACTAGTACATAAGGAATATTATGATGGCTAAAAGAATTATAGAAGGAAGAGATCCTCGTAAAGATAAAGGAAGAAGAAAGATTTACTCTCACAATCCACAGAGAGCAAATCCTAATGAAGTACAGTTCAACGAGGAAACTCGTAAATGGGAGACAAGAAAAGTATGACAGACATATTAGAACCTGAACACTATATTAGAATATTAGTTTCTAGAGAGCTTTCTGGTGAAGAAGTAATGCAACTAGAAGGTATTGTAAGTTTACATCTAGAAGATATGATAGTAGGTGAACAAGTATTATATCATTTAAATGCTTACGAAGATATGCATTGTTATGTTTTTGAAATTGAAGAAGACCTAACTGTCGTTAACTTTGGTGTTACACTAGGAGATAGGATTAGTCAAGATTTAGATGAATGGCTACCTGTAGACGATCTTTGGGAAATGGAAACTAGTTTACCTGACATGGTAATACCAATTGACGAAACAATGACTGAACAACAAATATTTGAGAGAGCAACTAAGACAGCCAAAACGTTATTGCATTAAAGGAAACACAGTAAATGGCTTATTTAATGAAACAGATTCCTCAGACTCCAGAGGAAGCTCAGAAGAAATGGATCTTTCCTAAATTACATTGGTACACTCCTATTGTTAGAAACGAGTTTGTACCAATTTGCCAAGGCAGAGCATATGATCGTACAGAAACAGTTGATTTAGGCTGGAAACAAAAAATACTTTCCCCAATACCAGAATTTGAATATACAGCTCAATCTTTTACAGAAATTTGTGGTGAAAGAGCAATTGAAATTGCAAAAATAGCTAAAGAACAAAACAAAAAAGTTATTGTTACTTGCTCTGGGGGAATGGATAGTACTTCTGTGATTGCGGCCTTTATGATGTATACAGATATTGATATTGAATTAACATATTCTAAATCTGCTATTGACGAGTGGCCAGAGTTTCATTCTCGTTGTCTTAAAGAACCTAGAATTAAAAGGTTAATTGATTTTACTTACATGCCTTTCTTAATGGAAAAATTAATTGAATCAGGTGACTATCTTATTATTGGAGGAGACCCTGGTGATTTAATATTTGGTTCTAAGATGTATAGACATGATCAAAAGATTTGGCAACCAGATGGAACTGAAGTAACTTATGGAATGGATCATTGGGCGCCTATATGGGAAGGAGTTCCAGCACATCATAGAGACTTCCTTCAACCTATTGTTGATGCATGTCCAGTTGATTTAATTAACAACTATGACCTAACATGGTGGCTTGGATTTTGTATGAAATTTCAACTTACTGAAACAAGATTGTGGATGTGTGCCAGACAAAATGCTCCTGTTATTAATTTCTTTTCGTCAGCCAAGTGTCAACAATGGTCAATGTCAAATAGCTCAGAAGTTAAGTGCCCTGATAAAAATTGGGATAATTTGAAACATGAAGCAAAAAAGCATTTATATCTATGGGTGCAAGATGAGAGCTGTTGGCAACAAGTAAAAAGAGATAGTCTTGGGTCTGTATGGACTGCTCCTCTTAATAAGGTATTCTATGAATGGTTAAGAGATTTACCACAAGGAAAGACAGATGCTATTGATAATTTTCTAACTAATAATTTTGAATCACTGAGGGAGAAAGGATATTCGTTTAAAGAAGATAGAGAAAGTATACTTGGATCGTACGATCATGAAAGACAGATGTTAGGAATATATAAGTCTAAGCTCTCCGAAGACCCAGATGTTGTTGTACCCGAAGGAGGAGATACAACTAAACGCATTAGAGGACAGATGTATCCAGTATCTACTATTGATGAAGATTATAATTTTGAAAATTGGCCAAGGCATAAAGTGGCTACTCGTGTCTGGCAAAAGCATGAGTTAAATGAATTTGCTTAATTAAGAGCATACCTTTACTGCTGAAAGTCATAAATTAAACTGAGCAGATAAATGATTATCAGTTTCACAAACAACATTTAAGAAAAAGAAAAGTCAATGGACTGTCAGCGAGAATTACTATCTGACTTAGGTTATCAGCCTAGACAAGGCTGGAACGATTTCATACAAAAAGAATTTGAATTATGGTGGAAGTTTACAGGAGACGAAACTCGTTTTGTCTTTAGGGCTGAGCCAAAGCATCAAAACTCAGCAGGAGTTCTACATGGGGGAGTACTAGCCGCCTATTTAGATCATTGCATGGGAGGAGCCTGCTACAATATTAGCCGTGGGAAAACTGGATATACCTTACAGTTTTCAATTCAATATCTAAAAATATGTAAAACAAACCGATGGATATTTACTCATGTAACTAAGCAGGGAGGATCAACTAGTCCTCTTTTACAACTAAAAGCAAGTGCTAGAGTAAATGCAGAAGAAGGACATTTAATTGCCGAGGCCCAAGGTACATTTATGATTTCAAAGAATGATGCTAAAAAATAAAAAGGTAAAAGAAAAATGGACAGTAGTATGGTTATGGCGATTGGAGCAAGTGTAATAACATTTGGTGTATTAGGATATGTGGCTAGGAAGTTATTAGAACAGGTAGATAAAGATTTAGAGTGGCTTAACTACTCTAGTTTATGGTCTCCGGAAGATAGCTCAAAGAAAAAGGGTAGAAAATAATCTACCCTTTAGTATTTTAAACTATTAAGCTGTTAGGCTTTTAAAGTTTCCACGTCTCCTTCTTCGACATCAAATACTTCTTTCTTATCGTTAACGATCATAGCTGAGTTAAGCATTGATCCTGTCTCTCTAAAGTTTTTGATGACTGGATCTGCTTCAAATGCATCATACTCTTTCTTTGAGTAAAAAGTAATTGAAGTTTTAATCTTAGCTAGGTTACCTGTTGCATCTTTAACTGAGTCATCACCAAAGCCAATAATTTTTTTATTGACGATATAATTGTCAAATACATAGTCCTTGTATTCTTGATTGTTTGCTAGGTGCATCACTTCGTCAAAATCTTTAATAGATTCACCAGTTCTTGTAGAGATTTCTCTCTCAATTCTAAAACGTTCTTCCATTTAATAAGTCTCCTAAAGTAACATATTTCTTAATACAGAAAATACCGGCCGGTATTACTATGTTAAGATTCATATAATGAAAGGTTTGGATATCCTTCTTATACATGTGAGCTCTTCTCACC
>Ga0163179_10001787_pt1 | contig 15053 bp, 13 predicted proteins | sample AtlANTMetagenome_FD_109643 | JGI IMG/M metagenome (GOLD analysis project Ga0163179, IMG submission 109643) | Marine eukaryotic phytoplankton communities from the Atlantic Ocean - Atlantic ANT 2 Metagenome | ecosystem: Environmental > Aquatic > Marine > Oceanic | place: North Atlantic Ocean...
CGACACGACGCATCGGTCTGAACAAAACCCGCGGCGTTCAGCGTCACGCCAGCTTCTTCAAGCCCGAGATCTTCTGTGTTCGGGCGAACGCCAAGCGCAAGGAGCGCGAGATCTGCCTCAAGGCGCTCACCGCCTACCAGTTGGACAACCGCCACGTCACCTTCAGCACGAACAGACTCGGCCAACACGCCGGTCTGAATAGAGATCCCTTGCTTTGCGAGCGCTTTGCCAAGTGCCTCTGAGACTTCCGTATCTTCAAGAGGCGCGATGCGATCCGCGCCCTCGATAAGGGTCACGTTCGCGCCCATCGCGTTGTAAAAATACGCAAACTCGAGCCCGATCGCTCCCGCACCAAGCACAATCACATTTTCAGGCACATCCTGGCGCACGATGGCCTCGCGATACGTCAAGACCCGCTCGCCGTCGGGCTCCATGCCGGGGAACCACCGCGCGCGAGCGCCAGTGGCCACGATAATGTGCTTAGCGTTGAGGGAAGAAATGGCTCCATCGGCGTCCGTAACCTCAACAACACCAGAGCCGGCCAGCCGGCCAGTGCCCTTCACGTGCGTCACGCCGTACTTCTTGAGCAAGTACTGCACGCCCTTCTCAGATTTCTTTGCGACCTTCCGCGACCGCTTAATGACCTTCGCCACATCGACCGAGACCTCTCCCACATCGACCCCATAATCGGAGAGGTGACGAGCCAATCGCGCATATTCAGCGGACTTCAAGATCGCCTTGGAGGGGATACAGCCCCAGTTCAGACAAACCCCACCGAGCGCCTCTTTCTCGACGCAGGCTGTAGAGAGTCCGAGCTGTGCCGCCCGTATCGCAGCCACATAGCCACCAGGTCCAGAACCGATCACCACAACATCGTAGGTGGATGCTGACATCGCTCTCTCCTACTTCCGTCTAAACAGAATCAGACCAGCAACAAGGCAGGGCTTTCGACGTAGCCCCTCAAAGATTGCAGAAAACGTGCACCAAGGGCGCCATCGATCACCCGATGGTCGCATGTCATCGTCACGTTCATCTGCCAAGACACCGCCAACGTGCCATCCGCGGTGACGACAGGCTCTTGCTTCAACGCGCCAACCGCCAGAATCGCCGCCTCTGGAGGGTTGATAATGGCCGTGAAGGCCTCGATTTGCATCATCCCAAGGTTGGAGACCGTGAAGGTCGAGCCGGAATACTCATCGGTACCGAGCTGACCGGATTTGGCGCGTTCGGCCAGATCGCGACTTTCCTGCGCGATCTGAGCGACAGACTTGCGATCCGCGTTCCGAATAATCGGTGTGATCAGCCCCTCGGGCAACGCCACAGCCACGCCAATATCGACCCGGCCAAAACGCGTAATCGCGTCGTCAGACCAGCTCGCGTTGACCTCGGGGACATCCACAAGCGCTTTGGCGACCGCGCGAAGCAGCAGGTCGTTGTACGAGACCTTCGTGCCACCCGCTTTGAGTTGGCTCCGTAGATCGACGAAGCGATCGCAGTTGAGCCGTGCGGTTAGGAAGAAGGTTGGCGCGTCTTGGTGGGACCCAAGCAAGCGACGTGCGATAGCCTTGCGCATCTGTGAGTTGCGAACCACTTGATCCGAACGGGGCGGCCCGGCAGCCACACCGCCTGTCGTGGCCCCTTCGACATCTGCTCTCACGATCCGGCCGTTCGGGCCCGACCCACGTACCGACGTCAGCGCGACGCCACGCTCCACTGCCACCTTTCGCGCGATGGGAGAGGCACGCACCACCGGTTGCGGCGGCGAATAGGCACCTGGCGGCTCCATGATGGCTTCATGCAAGGTTTTTCCTGCCCATGCGTTGTGCGTATAGCCGTCACCCGCTTCCATCTGAACCGGCGTAGGGGCTGGAGTTGCAGGTGTCGGGGCAGAAGGCGCGCTCTCCGCTGGAGGCTCTTCTTCAGCAACAGCCGGTCCATCCGCGACCGCGGCGAGCGCTTGGGCTTTCAAGGTCTCATAGGCTTCCATAAGCTCGGTAATGTCTTCACCGGCTGCGTCTCCGATGATCGCGATCGGCTGACCCGCGGCGGCTTCTTCGCCGGCCGGCACCAAAATCTTGAGCAGAACACAAGGATCAAAGACCTCGATCTCCTGCGCAGCCTTATCGGTCTCCACCTCGGCTATTGCGTCCTGCGGGGCGAGTACGTCGCCTTCGTTCTTCAACCACGCGACGATCATTCCGGTCGTCATCGTGGGGGTAGCCTGCGGCATTTCGTGAAACTTAGGCATCGGTCTCAACTCCGTCCTAGGCAACCGAGGGCTGCCTCTACGATACGATCCGTCCCGGGGAGGACCAGGCGTTCTAAGTTGGTCGCATACGGATGGGGAACGTCGCGATTCGCGACGCGAACCACAGGTCCGTCCAGCAGGTCAAAACACGACTCGTGGAGCCGTGTGGCGATCTCCGCCCCCATACCCGCGACAACGTGCCCTTCCTGCACAACAACCGCCCGACGTGTCTTGGCGACCGACGCAAAGAGCGTCTCGTGGTCCAACGGGCGCAAGGAGCGCAAGTCCAGCACTTCAGCAGTGATCCCTTGTTTGGCGAGCACGTCCGCGGCGGTCAAGACGTTGAACATCTGCTTACCCCAAGAGATCAACGTGATGTCCGTACCCTCTCGGCAGATCTTGGCCTTGCCGATCGGAATGATGTACTCCTCGTCCGGCACTTCTTCCTTCAACCCGTAGGTCATCTCGCTCTCGAGGAACACCACCGGGTTGTTGTCACGAATCGAAGCCTTCAAAAGGCCGTACGCGTCTGCGGCGTGATGATAGGTGACCACCTTCAAGCCTGGAAAGTGTGCATAGAGGCTGTCGACTGTGGTGGAGTGCTGTGCTGCCAGGTTTTCCGCTGCACCATTTGGTCCGCGAAACACGATTGGCAACGGCACCTGACCGCCCGACATCTGGTAGACCTTCGCGGCGTGGTTGATCACCTGGTCGTAGGCCACGAAGCTAAAGTTCCAAGTCATAAATTCGATGATTGGACGCATGCCCACCATCGCCGCGCCTATCCCAAGCCCGGCAAAACCCGCCTCCGAGATCGGCGTATCGACGACACGGTCAGGACCGAATTCGGTCAACATGCCTTCGGACACCTTGTAGGCGCCGTTGTAGTTCGCGACCTCTTCGCCCATCAAAAAGATAGACGCGTCCTCGCGCATCTCTTCAACCATCGCACGCCGGAGCGCTTCACGGATCTGAAGTTGAGCCACGTCTTTTCCCTAGTCGCTGTAGACGACGTCGTAAAGTTCAGCAGTCGAAGGCTCTGGGCTTTCTTCAGCGAAATCCCAGGCGTCCTGCGCCTCCTCTTCAACGGAAGCTTTCAGCCCATCCAGAGTCTCCTGGGTGACGCCGAAGTCGTTCAAGAGACGATTCTCGGTAATCTTCAAAGAGTCGGACGACTTCGCGTCGTCGACCTCATCCTTGGTGCGGTACTTCGCCGGATCGGACATCGAGTGCCCTCTGTAGCGGTAAGTCACCAACTCCAAGAGTACGGGCCCCTGTCCCGACCGCGCATAATCCGCAGCCGCTGCGACCCGATCGCGTACAACCTCTACATCGAAGCCACGGACCTGCTCGCGGACCATCCCGACGCCCAGCCCCCGCAAGCTCATGTCGGTAAATTCTGAAGCGCGCGTAATGGCCGTACCCATCGCGTAGAAGTTGTTTTCACAGATGAATACAACCGGAAGCTTGTAGAGCTGGGCGATGCACAGCGCCTCAAAGAAGGCGCCTTGGTTGGCGGCACCGTCTCCAAAGAAACAGACGCACACCCGGCCTTCGCCGCGCTGCTTGCTCGCCCAAGCCATGCCATTGGCCAACGGCACGTGCCCGCCGACAATGCCCCAGCCGCCATAGAACTTGTGATCTGCGTCGAACAGGTGCATCGAGCCACCGAGGCCCCGTGAACAGCCTGTAGCCTTACCGAAGAGCTCCGCCATCACGGAGCGCGAAGACATACCCTTCGCGAGCGCGTGACCATGCTCGCGGTAAGCCGCAATCCAGTAATCGTCTTTGGTCGAAGCCGCGGCGCCAACGGCGACGGCCTCCTGACCGATATACAGATGACAAAAGCCCAAAATCTTCCGAAGGGTGTACGCCTTCGCCGCCAACTCTTCGACACGACGAAGCAACAGCATCTCGCGGTAAAGCGCGAGCAGCCCGTCTGCGTCGAGTTCAGGAAGCGAACTCTTCTCGGGAAGTGTGAGCGTTTCAGGTAGTTCACTCATCTCAACAGCCGCCTTAGGTTCGGGTTCTACCATGAATACGATAGAAATGGAACGACGCAATGCGTTTTGAATCGATTGACCACACGGTCTAACCCGGTACGGGCAAATCTAACGCCTCAATCACGTGACGAAGTAGCGCATCTACCGGCGCAGGCTTCGGTACGCGAGCATAAACCTGATCATCTACGAGATCCATAATCTCCGGATCAATGCACGCAGTGTGCACAAGAATACGAGGGGTAGGGTCCAAACGCGCCAACTCATCCAAAAGTACGGCGCCCCCCAAATGCTCCAGATGCTCTTCATAATGTACGGCGCGCGGACCAAGAGGCCCGCCAGGACGAGCGCCCATCGGTAAAAAGATATCCGCGATCACCAAATCGAACGCTTCGCCGTTGAGCGCATCCGTCGCCTCGGACACTGTCGTCGCCAACACGACATCCGCATCGAGTGCATCACGGACCGTGTTGCACACGAACTCCACGTTCTCGGGCTCGTCGTCTACAAACAATATGCGAAACAAGGCGCCTCCCTATTTTCCTCTACTCCACCTTTGAAGAAAGGGCACCGTCCGCACCGTACTGTAGTGCTACAATCCGTCTTCTAAGAAACGTAAACGCTCGATGTAAAGCGCTCACTTGTCTCTTCTTCTGCTCCTCTTCGCTCCTCTTGCACTACGCTACGCTTCACGCTGGGTTCCTACCGAACGTGAAGCCACGAGCCGTTGGGTATGGGCTATTGCGGTATTAGCAGCGCTTCTCTGGACGTCTTTCGGCACCCACTACCTGGCGGCCTACCACATGGGTCCGCCGCCTCTCGACGACGACTTTCGAGACTACTGCACCACCGCAGCGGTCTTATCCGGCACGCTCGGAGAAGGGCTTTCTCCCTACGCACTACGCCCTCCGTTCCCTCAACTGCCCGCAGCGCTCTTTGCCCATTTTGAAGCGCTGACAGACGCTATGCGTCACAGCGCGTGGTTGACCACGGTGTTGTCCGCCGTAGTGGTCTTTGCCTGGGCGCGTCTCCTCGGCGGTCTCACGGCCGCCACCGTAGCGCTGCTCGCGTTCCCAGCCTTCGCCCCTCTCGCGACAAGCGCGCACCAATTTACCGGCTACCCACAGCTCGCCTTGATGTATGCGACCGCAGCTTACTGCTTGTGTCTGGGCATGAAGATTCGAGGTCCGAAAGGGGTTGCCCTGTGCAGCGGCGGGGCGAGCCTCGCGCTCTTGGGCGATCAATTCGCGTTCGTGTGGGCAGGCCTACCCCTCGTAGCCGGCGTGGGCCTAGCTATCGCCTCACAAGCGCGCATGCGGAGCTTGGCAGCACTGCTGATACCCCTCACGCTGTCCTACGGTCTCGCAAATGCGCTCCCTCCAGAACTCGACTTCTTCCCCGACGACCGGAAGCCCGTGCTGCAAACCCTCGAGCAGCGCCTGTCCGATCACGACGTGTACTTGGAGAGTCAGGGCACGGCGGTCCTAGACGACACGACGACCGCGCCCGGTATCCGCGCCAAAGTCGGAAAACTGATCAATCACGGCTCCTCTCTTCAACAGGTCGACGAAGCCGCGAACGACCCTGGATTTTACTGGGGCCGAGCAGGACCGGCTGACGTCTGGAGCGCTATCAAAACGGCCACAAAGAAACGAAGCGCTTCGACGTCTCAGCACACGGTGCTGGAAGCCAACCAGCTGGCACCCAGACAGACAAAGACCGCGATGGTCTGTATCGTCTTAGGCCTAATGGCCAGCATATGGCGGCTTCGCGCCGCGCCAACCTTCGCCCTTGGTGCCGGCCTGTCGGCGATACCGTTCTTGTTGTGGCTCACCGTACTGCCCAAACTGGGCCCGAAACTTTCACCCGACTTCCTCAACGACACCGCAACTTACATTCTCTGGCTCGATCACAAGTTGTTACTGCCCGGGGTAATCGCTGCGCCGGTCTTCCTTGGCGTCACCTGGGCCCTGCTCTCCTCAGACGCGAGCGATTACTCTAAAAGCCATGACGCAACACCCGGCAAAGGCTGGCGGCGCCCGGTCCTGGCCGGAATGTGTGCGACGTTGCTCGTCACGGGCATCTTGCCATCCTGGTTGTCCCCATACGCAAGCTGGCGAACACAGGTCGGCGGAAACACTGGCGCCGTTGAAGCCGAGCTTCGAGACGCACAAACCACATCTATCGACACACGCGATCAAAAACGCCCAACAAATGAGCACCCCATGATGCCCTGCCGTCTTCGATTGGCCAGCGATATCCACGACGCGCGACAACGCGCGACCGCCGAGTAAAAACAACCGCTATGTCCGACGGTAAACTCCCCCAAATTCTAAAACGGGATTGGCCCTGGTGGGTGCTTGCCGCCGGCATTGTGGCGCTCACGTTCCCGCTTTGGATCGCGCAGGGACAGGTCTTCAGCGAATGGCTCTTTAAAGACGGGCTGAACACGGCGTGGATCTACGGAGACGTGACGCGGCAGCTTCTTGAAGGGCACATTCCCACCCACTACGACCGGTTTGACTGGCCTTGCCCCAGATCGCGGGCGGAGGCCCCCAACTGGATTGACGCCGCTATCGTCGGGCCCTGGACGCTGTTTTTGGAGTGGCCGGAGCGATGGGGCGCACAGATGAGCTCGATCATCGGGATCAACGCGTTCGCTGTCGCCTTCTTTGCATGGGCCCTGGGCGCCCGCGGGTGGGCGGTGGTCTATGTCGGCATGATGGCAGCGATGCTCGCACCTATTTGGCATGAGCTCCAGGCAGGTCGCGCGAACGGCGTGTGGTTTGGTATTCCACTCGCGACGATAGGCGCCTACATCTTGCTCGCCAAAACAAACGACGAAACGCCTCTCAAATCACGCATCGGCAGCGTCATACTGGCCGCATTCACCGGCTACCTCACCCTCACCATCTATCCCCCGTACGCCATCATGTTCGCGCCCGTAGGGGCCCTACTGCTGTTCGCGGAGCTCCGGAAAAACCCGAAGGCAACGGGGTGGATCCTCGATGCGACAGTCATCGCGCTGATGGGCGCACTCCCCATCCTGTCCGTCATGGGGAGTCATATCGACAACTATTACGGGACCGCTGCGTCCTGTTTAGGCAATCAGGTGTGGTGCGTAGTGGACGACGGAATCGCCACTGTGGCGTCACTATTTCAACTGCTCCCGACCGCATCTACCGACTTCGTAAAATACACCTCCCTCTCTGCAGCGTTTTGGCTAGCAGCTCCCGCGCTGCTTTTCATACGGCAGCGCATCACATGGGCGCTATGCTCGCTATTTGCGCTGGGGCTGATGTTCTTATCGCTGGGCCCGTGCCTAAATTGGAGCTTGCCGGTTGGTGAAGTGAACGGGATCCACTCCAGCTCTGCGCTATGGTCATCGCTTTGGTGCGGGCTCCAACGTATCCATCGCCCTGAACGCTTCGCGCTGGCTGCGACCGGCATCCTGATCACCGGGATGGGCCTGGGGCTACACTACTTTTCCAAACGGGGCGCAACAGCGCGCTCTGTCGCCATAGGCATCGGGCTCGTCAGTGTGCTGCACAGCGGCTGGTTACTCATGAGCAGCGTGACACAACCGAACGCTTGGAAGGTCGCGCCCACGCTCCAAGACATCGCGAGCCTAAAAGACCAGCCAAGCCAAGTGGTCGCAGCCCTGCCTTTCGACGGCACCTATCAATACCTTTCTCCGATGACGCAGCCCCAACACTACTGGGTAAATAGCTACCAACCGGAACGCAGAACCCACTCCTCACACCCCGCAATCGGTTGGCTGCAACGCTTAGGGCTCGGTGAGTTGGACGCTCCCCAACCCAGCGCAGCCGACTGGAAAGACGCCGGTGTGGACGTCGTGATCTACAGCACAGATCGCTGCGGAACATCCGTGATTCAACCCAGCAGCCGCTGTCTCTCGGACCTGCCCAATAAGATGCGTGAGGTATTGGGTCCCCCGACCACAAATGACGGACGGAATCTCTTATGGAGACTTAGTCCTGACCCAGGTGCCGCAGCGACGCGAACCGCTGTGTGTGGCGTGGACGGCGAGGGCGAAATCGTGCTGACGACCGCAGCGCCCAAGCGGGCCGAACCCCAACAGAACACACAGTGGGAAGAGAACGGTAGACTCGCGTTCCCCCGCCCCGTGCAAGGAAATAATCCGTAAGGCCAAAGCGTTCTCTTCATGAGGTTGAGAGGGCGCCGGGCTTGGGCGTGGTGTACCAGCACTCTGCGCGCCCCTCGGGGAGCGTGAAGTGAAAGCGTTGATGGACCGTCTGGAATCTATTGAAATTGGACCGGTGCGTGAGGCCGAAGACATGCGGGTAGTCCCGCTACTGGCAACAAATACCGATGAAAACGCGCTACTGCTCACAGAGGCGCTTATCCAGGGCTTGGTAGACATCGAGGAGGTGAGCGAAGCCGGTCGAGTGAACCGAATACGGATCATAAACCGAGGCAAGCTCCCGATATTGGCGCTGGACGGCGAAGAGCTCCGCGGCTCGAAACAAAACCGAGTACTCAACACCTCATTGCGCATCGGGGCTGGCCAGACCGTCGTTGTGCCGGTGTCCTGTGTGGAGTCGGGGCGGTGGCGCTGGACCTCACGTCGATTTGAGACAACAGCGCGGCTCATGCCTTCACGCATGCGCCAAAAGAAAATGGCGCGCGTGTCACAATCACTGCGTGCACGCGGCGTCTACGACGCGAACCAACAGGCGGTATGGGATGACACCTCTACACTCCTGGTCGCGCGAAGGGTCTTGTCCGAAACCACCTGCCTTTCTGATGCATTAGACCGCATCGAGACAGACAGCCAGGCCCAAACCGCATCACGTGTCGATCTGACCCGCTTACGGCCGCGTTCGGGAGAGATCGGCCAGGCCTTGTTCGTCGGCGATCGTCTCATCAGCGTCGAGGTCTTCGGAACAGACAGCCTGTGCGCGTCGGCCTGGCCTCACCTGGAGTCGACGCTCCGCATCGAGCGCGCGCTAAATCCCGCAGACAGGCCTTCTCAGCGCGACGCGAAAGACCTCGCGCAAGAGGTGCGAGGTTTGCTTCAGGACGCCGTTAACGCCCATCGAGACACCTTCATCGCCCCCGGCGGATCGAGCCTGTCGGTAAGGTTGACGAGTCAACATGCGGTGGGGGCAGCGCTACTGCGTGAAAAAGATGTGCTCCACTGTACGGTCTACGCGTCAGTGGCAGAGGACGAGCGAGCGCACGCGCCTGACGCAGACAAACCCAGATCGTGGGGGTGAGCGACACCCGCTAGCTGCAACGGCCCGTTCCACCGCCTGTTCTCCTGCAGCGCGCGCTGAATTTCCGACAGCGTACTCCGCGATAGGTTGTACAGAGCGGGGTACGGCGTTTTGGGGTTCCCGGCGACGCTGACGCGGACTTTAAGTAGTGACCGATCTCGAGAGAGCTGCATCAACAGTGCGGGAGACACGTCTCGACGACAGGCCAAGGACGCACGCACGGCCGAAGAGGGGTCTTTTGCCAAACGCCCATGCCATGCGATCGGCAACTTCTCATTACGCGCCAACGCAGCTCTCACCGATGCGGCGGCCCTCAAAAAACTGGTCAACACATCTAGAGGCGTCGCCGAATTCGCCGCGGCGACCGCTCGGACCGCTGCGGGTCGACGGTTCGTCCCGGCGAGCCGACGGATCAAATCTGGCGGACTGCTGGGACAGCCCGCCAAGGCCCCCTGGGTAGACAGCGGCATCCTCTCCAGAAATGACGACTCTGCCAAAATAAGGAGCGGCCAAACAGGATTCCGTAGCAAAGAAGCCGGGGCGCGTGCGCCGAGTATGAGGAGCTCCTTCACCGGCAGCGCGGGGTTTTCGCAAAGCGCCTCGACAAAGACACGCGCGCGTAGGTCCTTTGCCAGCCGAGCCAGCGTCTCCGGTGGGGTGCTCGCGTCCTGACAGGTCTCCAGCAAGGCCTTGTACTTTATCTCTCGAATACTCATTGAACCGCGTCCTCCATCTTCACCAATTCACCGAACGGATATACATCTCGGCCCCCCGGGAGCCCGACCCACAACACGGGAAAAAGCGGCGCCGCGCGGGGGAATGATCCCAAACCATCCGTCAGATAAACGGCGACAGGGTCCGTACCTGTGGTCAGGTGCTGTCGCTTTTGAACCGCGCGAAAGAAGGGGCGAAAGTCCGTGCCGCCACCACCTTGCGGCGTGGGTAATGTCTCCGCCTGTGTGATCGTCCAAGGCCCATAAAGGCTTGAATCTGCGTACCAAAGGCTCGCGTTGATGTTGGGGTGACACGCGCAGATCCCCTTGACCTCTCCAACAAAACGTTCGAGCACGGAACGGTTGATCGACCCCGATGTATCCACACAGATATGAACGTCTAAACGCTCACCATCCAGCGCGTCGATGTAATCCCCCCGCCAGATAAATCGGCGATCAAAGCCCACGTAATCGGTGGGAGATTTCACGACGTAGCGCCACAACATCGTCCGCCAGTTCATCTGCGGCTCAAGTACCCCCGCGAGCTCCCGCGCAGAGCTCAAGCCTGGCGCGTTGCTCTGCAGCATACGCTCCGACGTCGCAGCACGCCGGAGCGCCTGACGCCAATACCCGTCCCAACGTCTATCCGCCTCAACAGACCCAGTGCTGGTCGCGCGATCGTCTAGGTCTCTCAACTTCCCGCCAATGTTCGCGCCAAGCTTCGCAAGCCGTGCGCGACTGACGTCTTTAAGCTGCGCGTATACATCTTCAGCGCGAAGCGCCTCGCGCTTACGATCTCGCAACGCCCCAGCCATAGGTTGCAGCCCCGCGCGCTCACACAGACCATTGACGACGATGTCACATGCGATGTTCCACCGTCGTGGGTCACGCGGCCCTCTTCGTCCGACGTGGCGCAAGGCCATATGTGCGATCTCATGCGCGATCACAAAATCGCGATCAGCCGTCGAGAGCGACGCGAAGAAATCAGGGTTGTAGTAAACCTCCCGACCATTGGTGCATGCCGTACTTATCGACGGCTCCACAATCCAGTCCGCATATAGCGCCAACGTCCCGAAGAACGGCGCGCGACTCCTTAAGCGCAAGATCGAACTTGAGATGACCTTGTCCGTGCGACGGTCCTCGCTCATGCGAGCACCGCACTGCAGGTCTCTTGGACGAAATTCCGAAACTTCGGGTCACACTGCGTGGGCCCAGCCAAGAGCCCCAACTCCCCACGTCGATGAAAACCGATCACAACGTCGGCTACGTAGACCTGAACCCACTCCGCCCCTGCACGCGCTTCCAACCACCGAAACGCGCGCCGCACCTCATCTTGCGCACGCGCTCGAAGCGCGAGTCCGGTGCAGACCGCGTATCTGGCGCTCACCTCTTTCGGCCATGGGATCGTGTCGCCATCACCCGCCAACACCGGGTCAAGCGACGGAAGTGACGCCACCATCTCGACATACACCGAAAATTCGTCTGCGACTCCGACACCGACAGCCCCATGAACAGGGATACCGAGGCGATGAAGCGCGCTCGCCATCTCCCATGACCGTGGCGTGGGAAACGCCCGCTCCGTTCGGGAGAGCTTGTAGAGCAACTCGGGTCGAAAAGACAGGAACGCCAGCACGTCTTCATGCAACCCCGCACCGATGGCGTAAGGCTTCCAGTCATCGAAGCTCGGCTCGAGCTCGAAGTGGATCATACGATTCGCTACCGGGGTCGGCATCATATGAACCGCCGCCCCATCCTCCCGACGGTTGCCCGCCGACCAGACGAACCAGCCATCTCCAAGACGATGTGTGCCGATGTGGCGCTCCAACAGCAGCTGCTGTGCGAGGCCCTGGACACTCGGTACGGCGTTACTCAATTCATCGAGGAACAAGATCCCCGCACCCGATTCAGGCAGGAATTCCGGGCGTGCATACCTGGAGATACCGTCCTCGACATAAGGCAGTCCACGAAGATCCGATGGGGGTATCTGGCCTAAACGGAGGTCGATCACCTCTAGATCATGGTCTCGGGCAACCTGACCAACAATGCTGGACTTCCCAATACCCGGTCCCCCACCGATAAAGATCGGCGTCCGGATATCGTCTGCGATCAAACGATCCAGTGTCTCTCTCAGCGATCGTGCTTCCATCTTTGTCCTCCCAACGGCTCCGGCAGTAGACCGGCTCAACTCGGGAAGGAACACGCATGGCCTTACGGATGAGGGGCGAGACGACGCTATTCAGTCATAATTTGGCCGAAAGAACGGAATGCCCCTTGTCGTTGTGGTGTCGGTGATCAGTCTTTTCGAACTTGTCGGAGTTCGCCCGCTCCACCCGTTCGTCCGTAAGGAAACACGCGTGTCTTCTAAGGAAGCCGCGTGCGGTCCTTTTGTCGTCTCCAACTTTCACATTGAGGTTCCATGCAAGAGCTCTCTCCCAGCACTCCGTCACCAGAAATCACTCACGACACCCTTGGAGCCGCTTGGCTTAGGGTGAATGCACTGGTCTTCGACTGGAACACCGCCGAAGACCAGCGTGCTTGGCGCTATCTGCTCACGACCGCGACGGCGCTCGCGCGCAAGGCCCCAATTCAGGAACGTTGCGAAGCCCTTCATGTGGACGCCGTTGATTTGGCGACCGCTATCGTTGAGGAGCTAGCGGTCGGTCTCGAAGGTGCCGACCGAGTGGGTGGTGTGTTGACGCGAGACTTCGGAGAGTATGGTCACCGCCCAAGAGCACGGCGTGACCGTAAGCGCTGGAGCGTAAAGGTACTCATCGACCTCGAAGAGACGCTGGTTACCGGCGCACAAAAAGGTGTGCTGAAGTTGGCCTCAAGGTGTGGCTTTTACGGCGTTGAGTGGGCAGAGATTGTGAAGCGAATCGGCGCGTCCCAGCACAGCCTAGATATAGACCGCGTGATGCGCGCCTGGTGGGGAAGCCCGAACGGTAGGGGGCGAGCGAGCGTAAACCGACGCACTGTTAGGCAGTCTTTGATCCGAGCGATGCTGAACGAACTCAAGACGCTGAGCTTCGAAAACACGTCTTTTCCAGATCACGCCAGCATCGATCGCATCGCAGCGGCTGGAGATACGCGAACAACCGACATTGGGCACGTACTGGACGAACTCGATTTTATGACTGAGATTCAGTACCGGGAGCGAATCGTCGACGCGCTGATTGCTCGCGCTGTCCGGCAGTACTTGCCGGCATTCTTGGGCTGTCCAGATCCAAGCTCTTCAACCTGTGAGATCGCCTGGTGGGATCCAAGCCGCGAGGTCAGAGTCGCGAGCGCCCAATTAGAGCTGCTCGCGTTGAATGATCTCGAACAGTGGACGAGAGCGCCCGAGCACCTCGCGCACCTCGCGCACCTCGCGGCGAAAGCAGACCCCCAGCGGCGCCCAGTCGCGAAGCACTCCGAGCGTCTCGCGCGCCAAGCGCGGAGGGGTCGTGCGCAGGTCGAACGCCTTCTATTGGGCCGAATCGAGGGCTTGGCGCCAAATACGCTGCCGTGCCTGAAGCAGTTCACGACCTCGTTTGAGTCGCTCTGCGCCGCAGCGCGCCACCAAGTGGTCCTCCGCGACGAAGCGCTGTTCAACGGCGGGCAGACGATCTCCGTGACCAGTACACACGCCGATACACACTCAGCGACTCTACATGCCAGCCGCTACATCCTGTGCCTCCAATACGCGCTGCGGCTCTTCTACACACGAGATCGTGCGGGGATTCGTGAACAAGTCCTGACGATGTTCAGTCAACAACCAGCCGTATCGCGCACCGCGTCACAAGAGCGTATTGCCCACGGAAACCGCTCGGCCAGGCACTGGGCACACAAGCGCCCCGTCAGGTCGAAAAACAGGGGCCAGCGGCCACAAGAGCTAAAAAAGACGGCGCCGTTCTTCATGGATGGGAAGCCCTCCTGATTCGTCCGTAAGCATCACGCGCATCCTTCGAAAGACCGGAGGTGTTCTCGATGCGAATCTCGCTGCCAGCGCTCTTTTGCGACGTCTTGGCCGAAACCGCCGTTGAGCTGCTGCTCGCCACGCTCACCACGAACGGGGTGCCGGAGTTCTTCGACCCGCCCGCTGTCATCGGTCATCGCACCGAACAGCGCGTGTTCATCGACACCGGGATCCAGGGCCCGCACCTCAAGACTCTAGGGCGCACGCTATGAACTTCCAAGCCGCATTCCGAGCGCTTGGCGTCCCGGTAGGATGTACCGAACGAGAGCTTCGGCGCGCGTTTAAGCGGCAAGCGCTCAGGTACCATCCAGATCGCAACGGGTCGCAAACAGCGACGGCGAAGATGGCCGAGCTCAACAACGCCTATGCAGTCGCCCACAAACACCTCCGATCATCTGGTGAACCGCAGCTAGAACCTCAACCAGAACCTCAACCAGAACCACAGCCTACACAGGAACGTCCCAGGCGCTCACAGCGATCGCGCCGAACCGCACATAACGACACCGCACGACGGTCTCGCCAAACCACACACACCTATCGGTCGATCAAGGTCAACGATCTCGAAGTGCAATTCCGAAGACAGCGCGTCTACGTCAACGGCGAGCTCACTCGCGACTATTCGCGGGCCAGCGAAAACCAGACACTGCGCGTCGTTCGGGGACAGACGATCGTGCTCCATCGCACCCACGTCGGGGAGGTAGAGATTCACGGCGGAACGCTGCACGTCAACGCGGACTTGGTCGGCGATGTCACCGTGCATGATGGTCACCTCATCATCGAGGACGCCAGCTTCATCGGCGACGTCGTACTACACGGAAACAGCTTCTTCCGACTGAACAACGGCTGTCATGTCGGTCGAAAGGTCTATCGGTAGGC
>Ga0163179_10001788_pt1 | contig 15053 bp, 12 predicted proteins | sample AtlANTMetagenome_FD_109643 | JGI IMG/M metagenome (GOLD analysis project Ga0163179, IMG submission 109643) | Marine eukaryotic phytoplankton communities from the Atlantic Ocean - Atlantic ANT 2 Metagenome | ecosystem: Environmental > Aquatic > Marine > Oceanic | place: North Atlantic Ocean...
ATTTTGCTCTGGTTCATTTCCTTCCCCATACAGGCCACCCTGGCAGGCTCTGCCGACAACTCCTCTGGCTTATCTTGGCTGGACGTGACAGGAATAGCCCTCTGGTTTGTCGGGATGATCTTCGAATCGGTCGGTGACCTGCAACTCGCAAAATTTAAAGCGGACCCCAACAATGCAGGCAAGGTGATGGATCGTGGACTCTGGCGGTACACGCGTCATCCGAATTATTTCGGAGACTTCTGCGTCTGGTGGGGTTTCTACATGGTCGCTGTTGCGGGGGGTGCAGCCTGGACGATCGCTAGTCCAGCCTTGATGAGTTTTCTGCTGATCCGAGTTTCAGGGGTTCACCTTCTGGAAAAAACCATCTCCGATCGCCGCCCGGCCTATCGGGACTATATCCAACAGACGAACGCATTCTTTCCTGGTCCTCCACGCCGCAACTCGCAGTGACTACTAACGCCTGCTCGAAAACGATAAACTTGGGAATTCGATTCGGTCTAACAACGAGTGACGATTCATGGTCGATTGTCTCATTGTGGGTGGCGGTATCATCGGTCTCTCGGCGGCCTATGAACTGGTCCGTCGTGGAGCGACTGTCCGTATTATCGATGACCAGCGCAGTCAGCGAACGGCGTCGTGGGCGGCTGCCGGCATTCTGCCGCCGCCAATTTCACGTGCCACTCACGATGCCATGGAACAATTACGAGACATAAGTCACGAGTTGTATCCGGACTGGTGCGAGCGATTACAGCAGGAGAGCCGCATCGACGTCCAGTTCGTTCGCAGTGGAGGAATCTATGTCGCCCGTCGCGTCGGCGAAACCGCCTCGTTAGCAGCGGCGCTCCAACAATGGCAGGCCGACGGTGTTGAATTGCACAAAATCGATGCCGACTGGATTCAAGAACACGAACCTGCTCTCAACACCTCTCCCCCCTTTCGCTCGGCTTATCTCCTCCCCGACGAATCGACCGTCTGCCCCCCGAAACTCTTGGCGGCTTTGCAACAGTGCCTACAGAATTCGGGAGTACAAATCGACAGAGGTGTTCGTCTTCATGGCTGGAACCGACACCAATCCCGCGTGGAATCGGTATCCACATCCTGCGGAACGATCTCCACGGGCCACATCTGCGTGGCGACGGGGCCGTGGTCGCAGGAAACACTTTTCGATCTGGAAATTGATCTGCCCGTTGAACCTCGCCGTGGGCAAATGCTCATGTGGGAGTTTGACGAACCGATCATTCATCGAGTCATCAATGAAGGACTTCGCTACCTGGTCCCTCGACCGGATGGCAAACTACTCGCCGGCTCAACGGTGGAAGATGTTGGGTTCGACGATCAGGTGACGGAAGCGGGACTTACTGAATTAACGCAATTCGCCAATGGCCTGATTCCAGCGTTGGAAGAACATCGTCCAACTCGGAACTGGACGGGACTGCGTCCCTTTTCGAGGGATGGCTTTCCTTATCTTGGGCGGCTCCCGAACTACCAAAATGTGCTGGTAGCGACAGGCCATTTCCGCAGTGGAATCCATCTCGCCCCTGCGACCGCCCAGGTGATCGGTGATCTGCTGGCGGGTATGCCTGTCGAATGCGACCTACAAGCTTTCGCGCCAACGCGTACTTAGGGGATCCGGGCGTTCGCTTGTTACCCAATTGCTGCGACCGTGAGTCGATTTCAAGAGTGGCCAATAAAATAGAGGGGAATTGGCGAGGCAAATCGAGCTTGGTGTGGTTGCCGAAATGACGGCTTGCACCCAATAATCATTGGTCGAGCTCAAAGGTTTACCCATGGGAAGTAGGTATCTGAATGTCGAGTGACACTCCGAAGAAAATCGCGATCCTCGGAGGCGGTCCGATCGGTCTCGAGGCAGCTCTCTACGCCCGATTTCTGGGATTTGAGGTAACGGTCTTCGAACAGGGAAAAATCGCGAATAACGTTGCATCCTGGGGCCACGTGAAAATGTTCAGCCCGTTCGCGATGAATTCATCCCCCCTGGGGGTCGCCGCCGTTTCGGCGCAGGACACCCAGTATTCAGCTCCCTCAGCCAACGATCTATTGACGGGCGATGAATTCCGAGAACGTTACTTATTGCCTTTGGGCGAGAGCGACCTGCTGGTCGATCATGTCCAAACTCAGACACGCGTTTTGTCGCTGGGACGTCAAGACTTCCTGAAAGAGGAGGCCGTGGGTCAACCCAACCGTTCTGCTGTACCCTTTCGCCTACTCACGGTGGATTCCGACGGTAGCGAGTCGTATCACCATGCCGATGTGGTAATCGATTGCAGCGGAACCTGGAATCAACCTCGTCAGCTTGGGCCGTCGGGCATTCCGGCAATGGGTGAGCGATCGACCGCAGCAGAGATTGAATACCGGATCCCCAATTTCCAGCAGCAGGAATCGCTTTATGGAAATCGTCACACGCTGTTGGTCGGCAGCGGTTACTCGGCGGCCACAACCCTGACAGGTCTTTCGGAACTTGTGACGCGATATCCGGAAACGCGAGTCACCTGGGTCACACGAGATGAAACCGCTCGGCCACTGACCACGATCTCAGAAGATCCTCTTGTGGAACGGAGCAAGCTGACTGAAACAGCAAATCAACTCGCTCAAGATGCCAACTTCGTGCGACACCTGCCCGGCAGTTCGGCAAAAGCCTTGCAGAAGACTGCCACAGGAAACTGGAAGATTGAAATCGAAGGCTCACACGAACAGCTCCTTGAGTGCGACCAGGTGATTGCGAACGTCGGCTTCAAACCGAACATGGAAATGTTGAGTGAATTACAGATTCATCAATGCTATGCGTCTGAAGGCCCCATGAAATTAGCAGCCATGTTGCTGTCGTCATCAGCAACGGACTGTCTTCAGCAGCCGAAAACTCAAGCAGAAACTCTCATGACCACCGAGGTCGATTTTTACCTTTTAGGAAGCAAGAGTTACGGACGAAATTCCCAATTCTTGCTCGCATCTGGCCTGACCCAAATCCGTGAATTGTTCACCGTCATTGCCGGGCGGGACGAATTGAACCTTTACGACACAATCCAACCAAGTTCATGACCCATGCTGCTGACACACCAGCGGTTTCTCTGCATCACTTGGATCAACTCTGGTTTCAAGTCGCAGGGACACTCTGCAATCTGACCTGCGATCACTGCTTCATCAGCTGCAGCCCGCAAAACGACAGCTTTGGCTTGCTTTCCTTGGAGCAAGTTCGCAAGCGACTCCAGGAGTCGGTCGCTCTAGGAGTGAAGGAGTATTACTTCACAGGAGGCGAGCCCTTCTTGAATCGTGAAATGGTCGAGATTCTTGAGGAGACATTGCAGTATGGACCGGCGACTGTCCTGACCAATGGAACCGTGCTCAAAGATGAATGGCTCAACCGATTACGAGCGGCAGCGAATGCGAGCCTGTTCTCGCTTGAGTTCCGAGTATCGATCGACGGTTTTTCACCGGAGACAAACGACCCTATCCGAGGTGCCGGAACCTTTGATCGGGCGATGAAAGGCGTCGTTCGCCTGGTCGATCATGGGTTCCTGCCGATTATTACAGCCGCGCGGACCTGGGCTGATACGGAAGAAACTGCCGTCGTCAATCAGTTCGTCGATACACTGAGGAAGGCTGGTTATTCGCGTCCTCGCTTGAAAATCCTACCGACCCTGCAACTTGGAGCTGAAGAAAATCGAACGCATGGCTACCGAGAGGACGAGCGAGTCACCGCAGAAATGCTACAAGATTTCGACATTGACCATCTCATCTGCTCACACAGCCGCATCGTGACGGACCGAGGAGTCTATGTCTGTCCAATTCTGATCGAAGCGGATGATGCTCGTCTCGGCGATTCACTTGATGATTCACTCGACGATTTCAAACTCGCTCACGGAGCGTGTTTCACCTGTTATCAGTACGGTGCAATCTGTTCGAATTCATCCCATCAGCTAACCCAACCTCCAGAGAGATCATCATGAGGTTGGCATTCTTTGGTGGCATCTACAACAATTACTTGGCACTCGACTCTGCCATCCGCGATGCGAAACAGCGAGGCGTCGATGCAATCTATTGTCTCGGTGACATGGGTGCCTTCGGTCCTCACCCGGATCGCGTTTTTCCGTTACTCAACGAAAACAAGGTGCACTGCATCCAAGGCAATTATGACAACTCAATCGGCAACGAATTGAACGACTGCCAATGCGGATATACCGATCCCCGCGACAACTATTTCGCGGAAATCAGTTACGCCTACACGCTGCAAAACACCTCTCAGGAAAACCGCACGTTCCTGAAGAAGCTGCCAACAGAAATCCGTTTCGATTTCGGCGAACACCGAGTGCTACTTTGTCATGGAAGTCCGCGTCGCATGAATGAGTTTCTGTGGCAGTCGACCTGTTCAACACACTTCCTCGAAACGCTGGCGGACGAACACGAAGCGGATATTATTCTGGCGACACATACGGGTATCAAATGGCATCGGAAACTCAGTGCAGGGCGTCATTTTGTCAACGTCGGCGTACTCGGACGTCCCGAAAACGATGGAACACCATTAGTGTGGTATACGTTGCTCGAACAAGATCCTTCGGCAGATGAGCCAGTACTCGAGTTCATCCCGGTCGAGTATGACTATCGGCGCCTAGCCGCCGAAATGGCCTCCGAGAATCTGCCAGACGAATTCATTCAGACGGTTCACAATGGGTGGTGGACCACCTGCCTGGAGGTGCTACCAGCCAAGGAACGTGTCGCGGGAAAATTCTAATGGGGGTGGATATCGGCGCGAGAGGCCACGATATCGTATCCTGTTAGGCAGGGTAGCCTTAAGCTCTTCAGGGTCTGTTCGAAACTCGGGATCCATCCCTCTGAGCTCCCTTTCCTTTCTGGCCATTAACGCGGAGATAATTGCGATGAGAACTTTAGGACTGCTGAGCTTGCTCTTGGCCGTCACCGTTGTTTCGGCAGAGGAACCGATGCCCACGGAATCCGCGTCTCCGGAAACGCCATCGTTGAATGTCGATCAGCTCATTGAGCAACTCAATGCTAACCGTTTTTCTCAACGCCAGCAGGCCACAGAAAAACTGATCACAGCGGGACCGGACGTGATCCCCAAGCTGGTGGAGGCTGCTCAAAACGGACCCGCGGAAATCACGGCTCGTGTGGTGGAGATTTTGGAGCAACACTTGAAGAGTGAACAGAAGGGAACGAGTGACGAGGCCAAAGCGGCCTTGGAACAGATCGCTGAGTCCCCCAATCCAGCGGTCGCTCGATTTGCCAAGAAGGCATTAGGGCTTGAGGTTCCAGAAGAATCAGAGGCCGAACCGGCACCCAAGCCGATTGCACCTCCCATTGGCAATGCTCCGTTTCGCATCCAAAACGGGCAGATTCAAATGCAATTCCAGTTCAACGGGAACGGGGGTCGCAAGGTCACTCAAACCAATGTGAATGGAGTGAAAAGCACAACCGCCGAAGAAGACGGCAAGAAGGTGACCATCAAGGAAGAGGTAAACGGTGCCATTAAACTCAGCCTTACCGAGGACGATGAGGACGGCAAGCCCAAGAAGACGAACTACGAAGCAGACAGTCTGAAAGAGCTAAAGGAGAAGCATCCAGAGGCACATCGTCTCTACAAAAAGTATACAGGCAACAACATCGCCATCCCGATCCAGATTCGACAGATCCCTGGCCTGCAACCCTTCCAACCCAAAGCGGCAGCAGACGCTCAACGATTGAAGCTGATTCTTGAACAGTTGAAGACGATCAACCTTGAGAACGTCGATGATGAAACACGAGATGCATTGCAAAAGCAACTCGATCAAATCAAGGAACAGCTGAAGCCAAGCTCTTAGTCGTTCGTTGCGGTCAATTCCAAAACCGATAACAGACCGAAACCATGTCGTTTCACCGACAGGGAAAGCTGGCTCCGCGGAGCCAGCCATTCCACCAGACGCCTACCGATGTGCTCTGCGGTCTCCGGGCTCCCCCGCACCAGTAACCAAACGCCACCGGCTTGTTCAATCGCCTCGATTTCATCAGAGCTGACCTCCCAACTGCGTTGTGACGGCAGCGAGAATAGTTTCTCCCCTGGGATATCCAAGGGGTAAATGTTGCGTACGGGATAGAGGCAGTACCGCACTAATTCCTGCGTCGCCTTTTCCGATCGCAAATCTCGATCCTCAATCAGGCCTGCTCGTAGAAAGACCGGCCAATCGCGACTCGCTTGTTCGCTTACCAACCCAATGGCACCTCGCCAGTCTTCGAACGAGTGCCTGTGGGGAACGCCATTGACTAGGAAAGCCGGTGTCGGGAGTAACAACATGGCGGCGACCAGTCCGGTCAACACGCAATAACTCGTGCGAACTGACGGCCTGAGCGGCCCAATTGAAGGTAGACCGGTTGCCAACAGGCCTGCAGCGAGCATTGGTAAGGCGGCGATCACCATCAGATAACGGCGAAAGAAAACTCGAAACAGGTCGAATTCTGTTAGCCCCCAAGCAGTCAGCAGTGGTACACAGAAGCAGCAACCGATGAGCCACAGCCTTTCCTTTGCAAGGAGCTTTGAGTCCCACACCGGTAAGCCGGTCAGCTTGGCGATGGCCCCAAGGCATACGAGGATCGCGAGTGGAATACCGATCCAAATATCGAGGCGAAAGACCAGCACGACTTCTAACCAGGAGGGACTATCCACAAAGATCGACCAATTGCCGCGTCGCCCCGTGATGGCCCAAAGATGGCTCCAGCAGGGAACGGTGGCTAGTAAGATCAGGCCGACGTCGACCAAGCGGGTGGTAAAGTCACGTCGTACATCTTGTTGGGTCACCTTGCGGACCAACCAGAAGACGGCTTCTCCCACTAGAATCAGGAGACTGGTGTAGTGCAAATAAAACAAAATGATCGTTGTTGTGATCCATGCCGCGCGACGTCGCTTGGTATCCTCTTCGAGTACGGCAGCAAAGGCGGCAACCTGCAGCAGTCCGAACCACTGCACCCAAGCGTAAGGCCGGGCTTCTTGAGAAAAAAAGATGGAATGCGGATCAACGGCGATCAACCAGGCGACCAGGCCAGCAATCAGTGGAGCTTGGCACCAACGATCGATCAACAGAAAGCTCGTAACGATCAACGCGACTCCGGCAACCAACGAAAGCAATCTGACTGCGAATTCATTTTCACCGAACGTTTGCGTCGACAACCAGACGAGTGCCGGATAAAACGGGCTTTGGTTACCAATTTGAGCACGATCAACGATTTCATGGAACTCGCCAGTCGCCACCCAGGCAGTATGCATTTCATCGAGCCAGAGGCTCTCTGTGAGCGACTGGATGCGGAGTCCACTTCCTGCGAGCACCGCCAATACAACTGGCAGATAAACGAGCCAACGAAAACGCGACTGTTGAGTTGAAGGCATCGTCGTTTCGTTGAACAGGAGGACGTCAAGGAGAAATGATCGTCAGGCTCACAATGGTCTAGGCAGCATCGGCAGAAGCATCGAGACGGCCACCCGGAACCTTTAGTTCAAATAGACCAAAGATTTCTTGCTGAGACAATCCAAGGGATGCCGGTGAATCGGCATCGGCCAGAATTGCCTCAAACAACTCTCGCTTTTGCGTCAGGATTTGATCGATTCGTTCCTCGATTGTTTCCGACGAGACGAATCGCGTCACCGTCACGGGTCCAGCGGCTCCAATGCGATGAGCCCGATTAATGGCCTGATCTTCGACAGCGGGATTCCACCAGCGATCAAAGAGAAACACATATTCGCAGAACTGTAAATTAAGGCCAACACTGCCAGCTCCGTAGCTCATCAAAATGACATGACAGTTGGGGTCTTCTCGAAACTTCTGAATGAGACCATCTCGACGTTTGGAGGGTACTCGCCCGTGATATTCGACGGGATTAAAGCGACTCAAACGCTCAGACAGTTGCTTGAGAGTCTCGACCCACTGACTAAAGATAATCGCTTTCTTACCGCTGCTCGCCACCTCTTCCAGATCGGCTTCCAGTCGATTCAGTTTTGCACTCTGCCCGGTCTGAGGATCGAAATTACAAATCTGCTTGAGCCGTAACACCAGCTCAAAAACGTGTTGAATCGTGATTGACTGTCCTAATTCATTCAATTTAATGACGCCATCCGATTCAGCGCCCGCATACGTATCAGCTTGTTCTGGTGAAAGTGTCAGCGTCGCGTCACGATAGAGCTTCGGCGGAAGATCGGTCAGAACTTGATCTTTGGTTCGTCGAAGGATGTGATCGCGTGTTGATTCGCGCATTCGGCGGGGCGTCATTCCGGGTGAAAGATAGCCCTCGGATAGAAAATCGAAGATGCCAACCAGATCATCTGGCGAATTTTCGACCGGGGTACCGGTCAATGCCCAGCTGCGAGTTCGAGAGATCGAGCAGACCACCTGACTGGAGTGACTTGACCGGTTCTTGATTCTCTGAGCCTCATCCAAGACGACAAGGTCAAAATGGCTCTCACCGTCTGCGATCAGATTACGATCGCGGAGCAATAACTCATAATTCGCGATCTTCACAGGTGCTTCCGGCAACTTCCATTGCCACTCGCGACGAACCTGATCGCCTTCGATAGTGGCGATCGGAATTTCCGGTGCCCACATCTGAAATTCGCGTTGCCAATTGGTCACGAGTGGCTTCGGGCAAACGAGCAGAATCGAACGCAGCTCACCTGCGTGCAATAACAAACGCATGGCCGTGATTGCCTGCATCGTCTTGCCCAATCCCATCTCATCCGCAAGCACCGCGGTGTGCCTGGGAAAAAGAAAACTGATTCCGGCAAGCTGGTAAGGAAAAGGCTGAAAGGGCATGGAGAGATCCGCACCATCCAGCAATGTTTCCAGCGGCGGTTGCAGTAGATAAAAGAGACGATCGTCTAGTTTGACGATATCGGTAGGCGGAGCAATCCGGGTGCGTGGACGCTCTGCACGTGGGGCCGGCGAAGAGGGCTTTTGTGAGCCCTTGGCTCTGACACACGGTAGCGGTTCGGTGTCACTCGAAAACTGAAAACCTCGAGTGGTAATTCGAGGTGCCACAAATGTTACCGCCAGTGTTTGTGGACGATCCGAATCCAGCGTCTCAGTACGGATCGAAATCCGAGCATCTCTTTGTAATGCCGTATTCCACCCGCTGCGATTGATAGCAACTCGAAACTTCCTTGTTTCCGACATCAAGGCGACTGCTCCCCTCGAATGATCAAGCCGCCTTCTGCAGCTCGCTTATCGCATCTGAGATTCTTTCAAACGGCTCTTGGAAATCCCAATGGGCTCGACGATTCAATACTTGTGAGCGAATAGAGTCGGCATCCACTTTGTGTCGTTCGTCAAGCCAGACGTCGACATCCCCAAGCGTCAAGCGGATCAAACCGGCTGACAACTCGGAAACATCACCACTCTCATCACAGCCAGGTAACCAGACCACGGGAATTTCCAACAGATCGCCCAACGCCAGGGAGTGCCGAGAATTGGTAACGATCAGATTCGGAAACATCTTGCCGCTCTCCACAAGCGCCTTCCCAATCTGTTCACCGTACAAATACGGGCGTAAGGTCGCCCCGTAAAGAATCTGTTGCGCTCGGTTCGGTTTCACCGGTTCAGTGCAGTGGAACTCTCGCGGCCGGCCTACCGCGTTCAAGACGAGATATCCCCCGATGAGCAGGTCACCGCCAAGGTCACTGACCATCAGAAAGCCAAAATTTAGCGAGTCGCTAGCACTCATCAAAAAACCCAGATTGGACCATCGATATTCCCCGGTGATGATCGGGCTGAACACGGCACAGTCTTTAGTCGGTTCTAGAAACCGAGTCAGCTGGCAGCCACCAGGTCTCCCAGGCTTTTGCAGGCTACCAAAACCGGGCTTCAAATCAGCAAATGTCCCTGATTCCGGCGTCAATTTCAGATTGGTGGACAATCATCCGCAGACCTGCTTATACTGGAGTCTGTCACGAGTAATGTCCAACGATCTAGAGGGTCCACAGGTTATGTCGGAGAATCCGCGACAAACTCCTTCTTTGTTTACACACATTGACGTTTCGCCGGCGACATCGACGGGAGCCTCCAATAATGGCGGTTCTGTTCCTCAGATGCTGTCTCAGATGGTAACGGCTCAAAATCGGCAAAATGAATTGCTTGAACAGCTGATTAACCAGATGAATGCGGCTCAGCGACAGCGGTCGACTGAACTGGGTCAATGGAAGCAAGCCAACCCACATTTGGCAGATCGGTGTCGAGAGGCAGCGGAAACGCTTGGTCAAGTTCAGACCCGATTCCTGGAATCCGTGACGGAAGAGATTACGGATAATGCCGATTGTCTGATGGACGGTGAATTCATGCTGAATGAATTTGTCGATCGATTTGGACCTCGCTTGGCACACCTCAACGGCGTGCTTCAGGTGCTCTCGCAGCTCAGCAGCAACTCTAATTCGGACGACGACGACTCCTAGGCAAATCTCTGCCTTTGAATCGAGGATGCCTTCTCGCTCCTTTGGTGAGTTTTCCACGACGTCGGTACCTGACGTCGTGTCATGGATTGGGATTCTGCCGGTTGTCAAGCGGAATGGCGTTGGCTATGGTCTAAGTGCGTTAAGTCAGCGTATTTGGCGTTGATCCTAGGCCCACCCAATCTTCATGTTGCGCGACGACACCTACCCATGAACGCATCAGATACCACGACGTCCGATCTTTCTTCACTTGTCAGCTCAGCCCGCGAAGCATTGGACGCCCATGCCTACGAAACCGTGCAGTGGCATTTCCATGATTCAACCGGCTGCCCGTTCTGGTTGGAGAAGAAGTCCGAATTGAATTTCGACCCGCTGACCGAAGTCAAAGGGTACGACGACATCAAGAAGTTTCCATTGTTCGAGGACGAGTGGTTGCGCGGAGGCCCGGTACGACGCTGGGTGCCCAAAGCTCTCGAAGATAAACCGACCTATGTTTTCGAAACGGGCGGTACGACGGGGATTCCGAAGAGCCGCGTCGTGATGGACGATTTCCGAACCGATTACGAAATATTTAGTGAAACCTTACCTGAGGAATATTTCCCAAAGGGTGCGAACTGGCTGATGCTTGGCCCTTCTGGCCCTCGTCGTTTACGTTTGGCTGTCGAACACCTGTGTCAAGTCCGCGGCGGCATTTGCTTTACCATCGATCTGGATCCCCGCTGGGTTGTTAAGCTCATCAAAAAGGGTTGGATGGAGCACCTGGAAGCCTACAAGCAACACTGCATCGATCAGGCCATCACCGTGTTGACCGCTGGCCACGACGTTAAGTGCATGTTTGCCACCCCCAAGCTCCTCGATTCCCTAGCCCTCGCTCTGGAGGAACGTGGAACGAGCATTCAAGAAGTGGGCATTACCGGTATCTTTTCAGGCGGAACGGAATTCACTCCTCAATGGACGCGTTACTGCGTTGAAGAGCTTTTCGGGGGTCCGCCAGAAGAGAGTGGAGTGTTCATGACACCCACTTACGGAAACACTCTGATGGGACTGGCTTGTAGCAAGCCAGTGACCGCGGCGGAAGACTATAAAATATCATATTACGCTCCCCAGCCGCGAGCGGTGACGGAAGTCGTTGACTTCGACGACCCGAACTCGGTTGTCGGCTATGGGGAAACAGGGCGAGTCAAGCTGACCACTCTCACCAAGGAACTCTTCGTACCGGGCTTCCTGGAGCGGGATGAAGGTGAGCGAGAGGAACCCTTTGGAACCTACCCATGGGATGGCGTCAGTGGTGTTCGTCCGTTCCATGGCGTCGCATCGCAGACCACGGTGGGCGTGTACTAAGGCGAATCTGTCGTGTGAGTTGTATCCGCCTGGTTCGTTTAAGCTCGCCCAAAGAATTCAAAGGAAAGCGTCTTCTGGAAGTGAAGACGCTTTCTTCACACAAGTCGCTCCCTTCGCATCAGAATTGCGATTCGGGGCCTATCAAAGGATGCAGTAATGCTTCACATTCCCGTGCTCCGTTGGGGAAAGCCCTACGAATCGCTTGAAGTCAATGAGGTCAAGCATTTCAGCACCGGCGAGCCGATTGCTCGTGTCAGTCAAGCGAACGATGGCATTATCCGACGCGATATGCGACAGGCGCACAAAGCCCGCGAAATTCTCCGTGAATTCAGTTGCGGCGATCTGATTGAGATGCTGAAGCAGGCGGCCGACCTTTACGAGAGTGCCACGCTTCCGCTGGGAGACGGGACTCAGTCACCGGACGACTTTGTGCATCAACAGTCGGCCAGCACGGGTCTCCCGGAACACATGTGTCGAGCCAACATGGGTAAAAACTCGTTCGTGCTCCGCAACATGGATCGAATTCTGGATTGCCTGACTCGCGGTCTCGATTTGGACATTCTCACGCAAGGCTGGGGCATGGAGTCGCGTGGCATTGTCGTGAGTTACCAGGCTCAAGCACCGGTCTTGGCCGCCGTCCTTCCGTCCAACTCACCTGGCGTGCACACGTTATGGCTGCCAGTGATTCCGCTCCAGTTGGGTTTAGTTCTCAAACCAGGTCCGCAAGAGCCGTGGACGCCCTACCGAATGGTTTCTGCTTTCATTGAAGCAGGTGTACCCCGTGAGGTCTTTGGGCTTTACCCAGGTGAAGCCGCTGCCGGTGCCGCAGTCTTGGCCGCCTGTGATCGTTCCATGATCTTCGGCGGAACTCCGACGGTCGAGCGTTACGAAGGTAATCCGCGCGTGCAAGCTCACGGCCCGGGCTTTTCCAAGATCATTTTGGGCGACGACATGGTCGATCAATGGGAAGACTATATCGACGTCATTGCCGAAAGCATTTACATCAACAGTGGACGCGGTTGCATCAACTGTTCGGGAGTATGGGCGTCGCGACATACGAAAGAAATTGCACAGGCCTTAGCCGAAAAACTGGGTCCGATCGAGGCACTTCCGCCCGATAACCCCGAAGCCGGATTGGCCGCATTTACCGTTCCGGGCATGGGCAAGGCCGTCTGGGGGATGATCGAGCAAGACCTGAAGGAAGACGGCGTCAACGACCTAACGTCAGCGTTCGGTGAGCGGCTTGTCGAACAGGAAAACTGTTCGTATCTCCGCCCCATGGTCGTGCACTGCGAAACTCCCGAGAAAGAAATCGCGAAGAAGGAATTCATGTTCCCGTTCGCCACGGTTGTGGAATGTCCTCAGGATCAGATGCTGAAGAAAATCGGGCCAACGCTCGTTTGCAGCGGCATCACGAATGACGAACAACTAATCCACGGTCTCAGTGATGCAACAAACATTGATCGCTGTAACATCGGTCCTATCCCGACCACCAAGCTGAACTGGCTTCAACCGCACGAGGGTAACATTATTGACTTCCTGTTCCGCTCACGAGCCTATCAGGTTTCAGAAGAACGCATGCCCGTCACGTCCTAGCTAGTTTCGCGGACTGCACGGTCACGATTGTCCCGCCGAGTCAGACCGGAGTCAGCCTTAGCCAAAAAGAGATGATCGGGTCATGATTCCGTTTGATTTTCAATCGAGAACGCGTATTGTGTTCGAGCCGGGAGCGGTCGCGAGACTCGGTGATATCGCCGGAGAACTCGGTGCCCGCAGAGTTCTCCTTGTAAGCGACGAGGGCGTGATCAAAGCCGGACACACGGAACGCGGCCTCAAAGCGTTGCGGGACGCTGGAATCGAAGCCTATCTTTTCGATCAGGTTCAAGAGAACCCCACCACGAAAGACGTTGAGGCAGGAGTCACCTTGGCCCAACGCTACGATCCGGAAATGATCGTCGGATTTGGGGGCGGCAGTTCTATGGACTGCGCCAAAGGAATTAATTTCATCCTGAGCAATGGTGGGCAGATGAAGGATTACTGGGGCGTCGGCAAGGCACTCAAGCCGATGCTTCCGATGATTGCGGTTCCCACCACCGCCGGCACCGGTAGTGAAGCTCAATCCTTCGCCCTGATCTCGGATGCCGACACACACGTGAAAATGGCCTGCGGTGACAAAAAGGCGGCTTGCCGAGTCGCGATTCTCGATCCTGAGTTGACACTCACTCAACCAGCCCAAGTGACCTCACTGACAGGAATCGATGCGTTAGCCCATGCTCTCGAAACATTTGTCACGACACGTCGAAACTCAGTCTCGCTTGCCTTCAGTCGCGAAGCCTGGCGTTTGTTGTCCTACCACTTCCCTAAGGTTCTGAAAGAGCCGAACGATCTTGAGGCTCGCGGCGGAATGCAACTCGGAGCCTGCTTTGCGGGTCTTGCGATCGAAAACTCGATGCTGGGTGCCACTCATGCTCTCGCTAATCCGTTGACGGCCGAATACGGCCTGGTTCACGGTCAGGCGATCGCGACGATGCTGCCGCATGTCATCCGATTTAACGGGGAACTTTGTCACACTTGGTATCAAGAATTGATCGATATCGCCGTGAAAGACGGCCCTTCGGAAGAGAGCTCCACCGGTCCGTCCCGACTGGCCGATTTTGTCAGCGGGCTTGTCGCTCAGGCCGCCTTGCCCCAACACTTGTCAGCTCAAGGAGTTACGCGAGACAAGCTGCCAACCCTCGCGGAATCGGCGGCAAAACAATGGACCGCGAGCTTCAATCCGCGTGAAGTAGGCACTGCCGAGCTGTTAACTCTCTATCAAAACGCGTTTGACGCGAGCTGATCTTGCGTGGCGAGCCTGCGAAGACGTGCTAAAATGCGGGTTGCTGCATGCTAAGTATCCCACATGCCAATTATCCCACACGCCAAGTATCCCCCACGCCGAAGGAAGAGAAAATGATGAAATCGGGTGTACGCATTGCGTTGGCGCTGTGCCTGTTACCGTTTTTGCTGGAAGCAAACTCCCAAACTGTTGCCGACGACTCGATTACCTCAAAGCAAAAAGATTGGCCAATTTTTCGCGGAGACACTCTGGCAAACGGCGTGGCTGGCAGTCCATTGGCCGAACGCCCCGAGGTTCTTTGGCGTTTTGAGGTGCCGGAGGGTGCGTTCGAGGGAACGGCGGCGATTGTCGATGGCGTCGTTTATCTGGGTGATTTGGATGGCAGCCTCTACGCATTAAATCTCAGTGATGGTACGGAACGATGGAAGTACGAAATTGATGGGG
>Ga0163179_10001790_pt1 | contig 15045 bp, 10 predicted proteins | sample AtlANTMetagenome_FD_109643 | JGI IMG/M metagenome (GOLD analysis project Ga0163179, IMG submission 109643) | Marine eukaryotic phytoplankton communities from the Atlantic Ocean - Atlantic ANT 2 Metagenome | ecosystem: Environmental > Aquatic > Marine > Oceanic | place: North Atlantic Ocean...
CGACCGAGGCGATGGCCATATGACAGTCGTGTATGATTTGGAAATCGCCGGCACTGAGCTGAAAGGTCTTGATGTGAGCGGCATGGGGGTAAAACTCACGCTGAGTCCGGACGAACTAAAAGACAAATACGGCGATCAACTCAAGGGCCGCAGTGTAGATGGATATACTTATTTACCCAAAGAGGCTGATGTTTGGGAGTATCATCGCAAGATACTTGCATCACTAGAGGCTTAGTGCAGATCCTTCAAGAAAGCAGAGAAGTGTTTCCAATCGATGCCATATGCCCCCAGCGCCCCACGGGGAAACAGAAAAAACCTCCTCGCTGAACTGCAAACAGCGAGGAGGCATGACTCATTTTCCGTTTAGCAATATGAAGAGCATCAAGTTAGATGCACTTGCTTCCTAGCATAATAAATGCCAAGCCTTATTTCAGGCCTGATACGATGATTTATCACCTGGTTGCAAACAGGAATAGTCAATGTGTGATTTTATGTTCATCCCTGTGTCTCATTTTGTGCACCGCTCATATCGGGCTTTAGTTTGATAAAGCAAGAAGCTGAGCTGGCATTGCTTTATTAAATCTTTAGGAGGGAATGCTTGTTTTCGTTCCTGCGCGTCTAGTGGCGCAATGATCGATTTACCTATGCTGTATCAGCGGTTTGGACTGCACTTAATCCCATTGGCTAACACATTTTTGCTGGGATACCTGGTCTCTACGGAGTCATTGCAGAGGTGAAAAAGTGAATATCATGTCTAGTTGGCGACCGCTTTACCGTGTGATTGAGCAGTCTAAGCTGTGGTCAGAAATAAGGGTGTTCAATGGCCTGGGTGGCTCTGTTGCTACCCTAGTTTTTGATACCCACGCCCCTCAAGGAATTTATTGCGATTGCATGCAGCACAGGGTTCTGCTCACGATGGTAACGAATTCTTGTGACTGTCGCATCAAACCTGATATGAGATAGTTGGTGTTGATTCCATGTGCGGCTCTGTCACGCTGGGTGAGTAATTCTCAACTGTCCGAGGATGCAAAAAAGCCGACCATCGCTGAGCAGAAGGGCAATCTGTTGAAGTGGGGTGCTTATTGTTTGGGGCGTTTGAAGACGACTTGATATAAGGGCATTTCCTCACCAAATGGCCCTTTGAGCTTATCAGGTAGCACAGTTACCAGTTCCCATCCTGAGCTAGCTTCAATCTCCCAACTGTCTACGGCAATAAGCCCCAGTCCCTGCATATCAATAACCTTATACTCCCAACTTGCTCCATTCGCTGGAGTATTTTGAGCGTCCACTGAAGTGAGAATAACAGCAGCCAATGCAATGACTGCTCCGACGAGGAGACTAGTATTGATCTTCATAGGGAATCAAGCAACTTAACCTCAAAAGGGGGGGGTGTCAAGCCCTGTCTGTGCTGCATATTCTTTGACTGGATTAGGAATTGATCGAGTTACTCAAACTGGGCCAGAGTTTGCGTTAGTCTGGATGGGTTCAATACTTGTTTAATTTTATAAAACAAGTCAATGACGGGCCGGAGAGAGGGCGTAGCCCGACCGGAGTCCCTGCATTGACACGATTCTACTTCTATTTCTTCCTGAGCAAATTCAAGTGGAGTGATGTGGCCCAATGAACGGTGCGGGCGATAATTATTATATCTCTATCGCCAATCCTCAATCACTACGCGCGCCTCAGACAATGTCCACATTTGCTCAAGGCTGAGACATTCTTCCCTTGGACGGGCATTGAAACTTTCAATGAAACCGTTTTGCCATGGGCTGCCTGGATCAATGTAGAGGGTCTTAATATGATTCTCGGCGATCCATCTACGCAGATCTTCTTCGATGAATTCCGATCCATTGTCACTTCTGATATGTTCTGGAGCCCCATAGACATCAACCAAGTCCGAGAGAATCCCTTTAACCTTACGCGGATTCATCCTGCGATCCACGTGCATACAAAGATATTGACGAGTATACTCATCAATAACCTTTAGCATGCGCAGCTTGCCACCCCGCATGGTGCTGTCATGCACGAAATCCCATGTCCATACATGCCCTTTTGTTTTCTTTTGTAGGGACTCCTGTGGAATCACCCTGACGCCGCCTTTTGAGTTTCTTTGCTGGAAATGCTAATCCTAACTAATGTCTCAAGCGTTGGATCATGCGTGCACCAACTTTCCAACCTTCTTTTTACCACAGCTATCTTCTTTGCTGTCACATTCAAAGCCTTATTACTGCGCTATGGGTTGTCAAACAGTGACTAGAGAATGCGGAGATATCGCGGTTAAGGTGTTGTTTTAAGCTATTGACGAACAGTAGTTAACAACGAGGTTTTGTATGGTGGAGCCGTGGGGAGTCGAACCCCAGACCCCCACAATGCCATTGTGGTGCTCTACCAACTGAGCTACGACCCCATACAAAAGAGGACTTTTATCGTGGAAGAAGGTCTGCTTGTCAAAACGAAAATGTCATCTTTTGATAAAAACAGTGCATTTCATCATGCATCCAAACAATTATCATATCGATCTGCACATGTCTTAATTTGTTTTCAACTCAGTGAAATTTTAGTAAACATGAAATTCTGCAGATGATGAAGGTCATCTTGCTGGTGACGAAAAATCAATAAAGTTCAATGTGCCTGCCGCTCAAGCTTTCTTCATCTTTGAAGTGTCTTGTTTATTTCCATGGGCCAGGCCTTGATGATTGAATTGACCAGTGTTGCTAATGGAATGGCAAAAAACACTCCCCAAAAGCCCCACAATCCACCAAAAAGCAAGATGGCTGCAATGATGGCAATAGGATGCAGGCTGGTAGCTTCAGATAGGAGGACGGGAGCCAGCACATTACCATCCAACACTTGAATGATTGAATAAGCGATGAACAGATAAACGAAGGTCGAAGACATTCCAAATTGATAATAGCCGAGAATGACGATGGGGATGTACATTAAAGTTGCGCCTACATAAGGAACAAGAACTGATAATCCCACGAACAAAGACACAAGAAGGGCAGCCTTAATCTCAAAAACCTTCAGGGTAACATAAGTAACCCCCCACACAATGATGACTTCCCAGAATTTCCCGCGCACGTAGTTGCTGGTCTGTATGTTGACTTCCTCCCAAACTTGCCGCGTCAGCGCTCTTTCACTGGGAAGGAATTTGGCGAACCAATTCAAAATCGCTTGTTTGTCTTTCAATATGAAAAAGACCAAAACAGGAACCAAAACCAGGTAAAGCATGTAGACAACTATATTTTTCAAAGAGGAAATAGAAAAAGTCAGTGCCCGGCGCCCAATTTCGGTCAGTTCTGTTTCGACGGCGCTCGTGATTCTTTCGTAACTGAAGGGGTCTGCGCCTTGTTCTCCAGAAGACAGACTAACGCCATCAAAAGGTGCCTCATCCGTCAACGACAGTGGCCCTTCTATTTCATTGGCATCGAGCGACCGTTGACCGATGGAAGTTACGCTATTTGTTAGGGACGGAGTTGCGAGTTTCGATGGCTGTAATTGTTTGGTAAAGAAATCTGGTAACCGCTTGTTTCGGAAGTATTCATATTTCTGGTAAGCGCCTTTCATGTTGTTGGACACATTGGTCACAATACCGGGTACGTCGTTCCTTACAAATTTGTCCAATTCGGTGACAAGACTTGGGAACACTACGAAAAAAAGTAGAAAAATAGACAGCAGAAAGAGAACGAAAACCCCGCAAACAGCTACCAGCCTAGGGACACCGTGTTTCTGGAATCTCATGATGATCCCATCCAGTAAGTATGCAATCACGGCAGAAGCCAAAACTGGAGCAAGAAAGTCTCCAAGAAAGAAAATCGTCAGGAACACTACCAGCAACACACTTGCCAGCAATACTATCTGGGGATTTGATAGTTGGCGTTTAAGCCAGTCCTTGATTAGATCCATGGCAGCACCATAGATCTTACCATGAATCGCATCAAGTTTTTAGGGGGTCTGTTGCTTTTTTAAATTCAATATTGTTCCTTGACCCGGTAGGGGAAAGGATGCATGCATTTTTATATTTAATTGCCCTGATGCTCGCCGAAATGTTCAAGACCTTAAGTGAGTCCTGCTGATTGGTTACGCACTCTGGCAATGTAACATAAATTAGACATGAAAAATATATATCGTCTCGGATGTTTGTCGCTGCTTGCTATGTCTGCACTGGGCTTGAAAATGCTAGGCGCTGAAGGCCCACCCGCACGTCCAAAATCAGCACCCAAACCAGACTACCCTCCATACACGGAGGTCATGAAGGGTTATAAACAAGTTGTTTCGACTATTGACCAAAGCCCCAGTTTATTTGGGCTTTTTGTCAATTCTAAGGACAATCAAATACTAGCTGCATTCCCAAAGAAATATCGTTCCAAGAAATTTTTTATCGCTCTGACTGTTGCCAGCGGAGAGCAGTATGCGGGTCTTCAGCAGGCAGATATGTATGTCTACTGGAAGCAGATCGGAAAGCGAATGGTGCTTATTCAACCCAATGTAGCCATACGTTCAACGGGAGATTCCGAGTCCAAAAGGTCGGTCGACCGCTTATTTACAGATCGGGTGCTGGCTGATGTTCCCATTGTCACCATGCATCCAGCCTGGGGGCCAGTGATTGATTTGGACGCCTTTCTTTTGGGTTCAGGGGCTCGTTTTTTTGGTGGAAGTGCGAATGGCTTGAAAAAGCAACTGGCTGTCGTGAAAACTGCGATGGCTTTTCCTCAGAACATCGAGGTTTCATTCGAAGTACCCGTGGCAAGCGGCTTGCTTAAGGCATTTCACTATTCCATTAGTGAGATCAGACCAAACCCCGCTTACCGCCCCCGAAATGCAGATGAGCGCATAGGTTATTTTACAACAGATTACAGCGATCTAGGCAAATACCAGGCAGATGATGTCAAAACACGGTATATCAACCGATGGCACATCGAAAAGGCTGCACCCAACCTCAAAGAAAGTCCTGTCAAAAATCCCCTGATTTTCTACGTAGAACACACTACGCCTATCCGTTATCGTCGGTGGGTCAGGGAAGGCGTCATGATGTGGAACAAGGCATTTGAGGAAATTGGCCTGCTCAATGCAATTGAGGTCCGCTATCAGGATGCCGCTACGCAGGCTCACATGGAGAAAAATCCGGAAGATGTTCGATATAATTTTATCCGCTGGCTCAATAACAATGTGGGAACCGCAATTGGTCCAAGTCGTGCCAATCCCATGACCGGTGAAATCCTGGATGCTGATATCATTCTTACGGATGGCTGGATTCGGCACTTCTGGCGTAAATTCAATGAAGAACTTCCCAAACTTGCGATGGAAGGCTTCACTCCTGAAACGCACGCATGGTTGAAGCATAATCCTCAATGGGATCCCAGAGTGCGTTTGGCCCACCCGTCCAATAGAGCCATGGTGGCCAATGAAATTGCCCACGGTCACGAGCTTGCATTTGGTGGTCATCCTTTTGCACACAGTGATCCTACCATGATCGGTGATGATGAGTTTGATGGACTTGTGGGAAGAACGAGTCAAGTCAATGGTTTTTGTCAAGCTGCTGATTTTCGGTCTCTCGACATGGCCGTCATGCGGTTTGCTTTCGACCTCATGCAGATGCGTGATGACACAGGCGAAGAAGAAGGCGAAGGCAACGATGAAACACCCAGGAAGGAAGAGGAAAAGGAAGACTTGCTTGATGGAATACCTGACTGGTTTGTGGGGCCTTTGATTGCCGATCTGGTGGCACACGAAGTAGGGCACACCCTCGGGCTGCGTCATAATTTCAAGGCTTCCAGCATTTACACTCTCGAAGAAATCAACAGTGAAGAAATCAAAGGAAACAAGCCTTTTGCAGGTTCCGTCATGGATTATCTCCCTGTCAATATGCATTTGGAGGGATTCGGTGAAGAGCAGGGTGACTACGGCATGATCGAAGTTGGCCCTTACGACATGTGGGCAATCGAATATGGATATTCGACTGTAAAGAAAGATTCCGATCTCAAATCTGTCCTCTCACGCGTGAACGAGCCGCAGCTTGCCTATGCCACGGATGAAGATACCTATGGTCCTGATCCATTTGCGCGCAGGTATGATTTCGCGAAAGATCCCATTAATTACGCTCGCAGTCAGATAAAATTGGCGAAAGAGCACCGCGTGAGCATTCTGGATAAATTTGTCAAAGACGGGCAAAGCTGGGCTAAAGCTCGCTACGGTTATGGCTTGACTCTTAGCTTGCAAACTCGATCGCTGAGCATGATGGGGAATTGGCTGGGAGGTGCGTTCATCAACCGATCCAAGAAAGGTGATCCCAATGCAGGTCCTCCGATCACCGTTGTGGGAGCAGGGAAGCAGCGGGAGGCACTTCGTTTTGTTATCAAGAATTCTTTTGACGACAAAGCTTTCGGTCTGACTCCAGAACTGTTGCGTCACATGTCGACGGATAAGTGGATGGATGATTTTAATTCGGCTATACAAGACAGTACCTGGCCGATCCATGATCGCATCATGGGAATTCAGGCATCTTCACTTACCATGCTCATGAACCCGACGACCATGGGCCGGGTCTATGATAATGAATTCCTGACCCCTGAGGATGAGGACATGATCACGTTACCTGAGATTCTAGGTGAAATTCGCGATGCAATCTGGTCTGAGCTTGAAGATTTCGAAGATGGGAAATTCACCGCTCGTCGTCCAATGATTTCCAGTTTGCGAAGAAACCTGCAGCGTGAGCACTTGGAACGCCTGATCGATTTGAGTATGGGAGACAGCTACTCAAGTGCTTCCTACAAACCGATATCCAACTTGGCTACATCCCAATTGCGTAAATTAAGGGATAAGATTGATGGCTCATTGAAGGACTCAGATCTCAACCCAGATCCCTACAGTGCAGCCCACTTATCAGAGGCATCCGTGAGGATTGAGAAAGCTCTTGATGCCGATTATATCTACAATACGTCCGATATCGGTGGAGGTGGTGGTGCCATTCGGTTCATCATGGAAGATGAGGCCAAAAGACTTAAATAAAAATAATTATTTTCTGCACAGGCCTGCATTTGGTTCAATCCGAGTGCAGGTCTTTTTCATGCTATCAGCCCAGAGCAGCGAGAGTTACGATACTGATTTTTTTAAAAAAACAATGCCATGCGTCTGTGTTTCATAACCACTTAACGATTGTGAATCGTGGGAATCAATGGAGCAACATGCCCGCCAACTATCATAATGGTGCCTGTGGGTTTTCATTGGCAGACGCTCATTCTGAAATAAAAAAATGGCTAGATTCAGATACTCTCTCAAAAACCATTGTTTCCAATCCGAGAGGCCCACGTGATGCAGCCTGGTTACAAATTAGAACGACCGACCCCAAAAGACCTGATACTGTCTGGCCATCAGCGCCCTGATTGACGTCGGGATAGGTTCGTGGCTTGGTAGTGGTAAAAGGTCGCAAAGTGGCTTTATCTGGCAGGGCCCCATATGTCCAGAAGGACTTCATGGAGTGTTGGATCGTGCAGCTTGAGTTCGGCCCTTACGAATGGGAAGAAATCGTTACGGTAAAAATAAGCCTCCGTGCCCTCAGCAAAGTATTCCTTGTGATTGGATAATCCGTAGTGTTTCACCGTCTGTCCCGTGTATAAAAGCACTTTTTCGTAGGATCCAGATTTCTTCATGACTTCAAATGCTTTTATAATGGCGGGATGCTCGAATCCAAGAACTTGATCGTGATATGCATGTGCCAGCTCATGAAGAACAACCATGGGGTGTTTCAGGAGTTGCTGCCTGGATAGGAGGTTTTCTGCAACTGGGATGTGAACTTTTTTTGCCAGTCGCGGATCGTGGCTGTGCTGAATCAACCACCCCCGACTCGGGTGATATTGCATTGATTTTAAAGTTGGGTGATCTTTTTCAATCCAGATTTCCAAACCTTGCATTTTTTTCAAAGGCCCCGGTGGTATCAGGATCGTGATGCGCTGCAGGTGGTTTCGAAGCATTTCCAACGCCTTTTTACCAACCAAATCTTCTCCGTCTTCCAGGAGGATAGGCTCTACGAAAACAGTCCACCCTTCTATTAGTTTCTTAACTGGATGAAAACGGATCCCATGATCAGGATCGAGCAATGATGGAGTGTCAGCTGATGAAGTGGTGTTCATGGTCATCGCAATCAGGAGACTCCAGAGGATAAAGTGAATTCTGGAGAAGCAATTACGGTGGCCTGAGTGAATATGGGGTGTCATGTTAACGTTGGTTTTGAGATTAGTTTTTCGAAGCACTTCCAGTGAGCGTGCTTTTTCGGAAATTCAGTGATTGTAACCGGGACTTAACAGGAGCGATATGTCTGCCTTTCAAGCGCTCTTTGTCCCTGGCGATTTGAAGCCATTCCGCTGCCATTTGCTTTACTCGTTGCGGATGCATGGAAGCCAGATCATGTATCTCAGTTCGGTCTTCATCCATATTATAAAGTTCCCACCGACCTGATTTGGCTGAAACAATTTTCCAATCACCCTGCCTCAGTGCTCTGTCCGTTCCAAAATGAAAGTAAAGTGTCTGATGTCCTTCGCGGGGTTTGCCCTTAAAAACAGGAACCAGGCTTCGTCCCATGAGAGGATCTATTTTCCGGTCATCAACTTTATCAGGATACCTGGCTTTCCTTAGCTCAAGGATCGTTGCCATGAAATCCACGAGATGCCCTGATTGATCCGTGACGAGACTGCCATCTGCCATTCTTCTCGTTCCTTTTTCCGATTCCCTCTTAATGCCCTTAGGCCAGTGGGCTATCATGGGAGAGCTGATACCTCCTTCGTGCTGGTTTTGTTTGTATAAGCGAAATGGAGTGTTTCCGACGTGTGCCCAACTTGCGTCATAAGTCCAGTAAGATTCGGAATCCCAAGGTTTGAGATAACGTCCTCGGGTCCGTTCAAAAGGGCAGGCGCCATTGTCTGAGCAAAAGAGAATCAGGGTGTTTTCGTAAACTCCTTTCTCCTTCAAGCGTTCGACCAATCGCCCAATGCCCTGATCCATTACATCCACCATGGCGGCAAATACCTCCATTCGGTCTGCCTCCCATTGCTGCTCTTTAGGATTCAAGGAACTCCAGTTGGGGACATGACCAGGCCGTGGGGACATTTCCCATTTAGATGGAAGTAAGCCGGACCTTAATTGCCGCTCATGCCGTTGCCTTCGTAAAACGTCCCAACCTTGATCATACTTTCCATTATATTTCTTAACCTCTTCTTCTGGCGCTTGCAGTGGATAGTGCGGTGCATTGTAGGCAACATACAGAAAGAATGGATCCTCTTTTTCGGTGGCTTCATCAAGGAACTCGAGCGCGAAATCAGTCATGGCATGTGTGGTATAGAAAGGTTTTCCTTTCAAAGTCTTCGGAACGCTCCATTTTTCGCCGTTGTATCGAAATGAATTGTCTCCTTTGAAAAAGTTGACTGCACCCGAAAGATGTCCCCAATAACGTTGAAAACCAAAATCGGTTGGCTGTTTGCTCAGGTGCCATTTGCCTGACATTGCAGTAAAGTAGCCTGCGGATGAAAGGACCTCGGCAATGGTAGTACCTCTACTTAAAGATTCACTCCCTGCCTGGTCGCAGTAAAGACCAGTGAGTAATGAAACACGGGATGAGTGACATTTGGCCGTGTTGTAAAATTGAGTGAATCGCAAACCAGCGCTTGCCAGCTGGTCCAGTTGGGGGGTCTGGATTTCGGCTCCGTAGCATCCAATATCTGAGAACCCCAAATCATCGGCCATGATCAGTAGGATGTTGGGGCGATCATCAGCTGCCTGTAGACTGATGGCGCTTACCAAAAACAAATGGCAGATTAATCGACGTAGCATGGGTGAATCATCCAGAAAAATCCCAATTAATCAATCAGGAATGGGCATGGAAATTTTTCATGTGGGCTTAATTCCTGACCATCAAACTTCAGGACGCAGATACTCTTCTGACAAGGCTGGGTGCAGGTAAACCGGATCTTCTCGATTCCTGTCGTGTTGCACAAAAGGAATTGAGTCATTTGAGGTTGCCATGTGGACTCATTTTCTCTTGGGTTGGAGGGCGCACATGGTCCGTTTATCCCTCAGTGCAGGGAACTGAGATCTCCATTCTCTGACTGTCTCCAGATTCAGTTTACTCGAGATGATTCCTTCACTTTTTCGTGCATCCGCCAGAACCTTGCCCAAAGGGTCAATGATCATACTGCTGCCATCATAGTCCAAATGAGGATCTGAACCGCATCGGTTGATACCGGCGACATATGCCAAGTTTTCGATCGCCCTGGCTTCCAGGAGGCGGACCCAATGCTGAGTGCGTCTATTTGGCCAATTTGCAATCACAACGAATAAATGTGGAGGTTGATCAGATTGCATGGCGATACGGAAGATTTCAGGGAAGCGCAGGTCATAGCAGATAAAGGGGCAGATCCTGAAACCATTGGGTAATTCGAAAGTGAAAACTTTATTGCCATCGGAATAATGTTCATCTTCCTTTCCGAGAGAAAATGGATGAATCTTTGAGTATTCCCCCATACGCCTTCCATCAGGCGAAATCAAGAGTGCATCATTGGTGGGCTTACCAATGGCTTTTGCTTGAGTCATGCCACCGATGACATAGCATCCCGTTTCGTTGGCGAATGTTTTAAGGAAATTTCCAGAAGGTCCATCTTCCTTCTCCTGTGTGATCTCTGTGTTCATGGAAAAACCTGTGGCAAACATTTCGGGTAAAATAATCAGGCTTCCCTTATCTGGTTGATGCAACTCGGTTAATTTCCTGATTTTACGAAAATTATCCTCTTTTTTCTCCCACTGTATATCGAGCTGATAGGCGTAAGTTTTCATTCGTAGAGAAGGTATCAAGTAATTCTTTTTATTCCGTGATCCCGGATGGATTTAAGTCCGTTTATCAGGCGTTCCAAAGCATCATCAGCATTTTTAAGTGCACCAAATGCAATCCTAAGATAACAACCTTTCCCCAATCCAAAAGCGCTTCCAGGTATGACAGCAATTTTGAATTCCCTTATTAATACTTCTACCACATCAATCGGCGCCTCATGAAGATCCAGTTCGATGAGAATATAAAAAGCTCCTTTCGAAGGAATGATTCTTACAAAAGGGCTTACACTGCTCAACCCGTCAAGCAGCTGTTCCCGAATAGCTCCCATTGATGAGAGGTGCTGGGTGCAATAGGATTTTCCGCGGTGGAGCGCTTTCACCGCCGCGAATTGTGAAATGGCCGGTGCACAAATCAGGTTCGTATCCTGGATTTTCTTGATCGATGGCATCAACGCTTCCGGCATCACCATGTAACCAATCCTCCAGCTCGCAAATCCATAGGCCTTGGATAAGGAAAATAAAGAGAATGTATGGTCTTCACTGCCGCTAATGTTTCCCGGAGAAAAGTGTTTTTCATTATCAAAGAGGAAATATTCGTAAGCTTCGTCTGAGATATGATAGATTTTTCTTTCCTTGCATAGCTGATTGATGGATTGCAATAAACTCGAAGGAAAAACCATACCGCTTGGATTATTCGGAGAAATAGTAACCACTGCACGCGTTTTTTTGGTGATGGCTTTTTCGATGGAAGCAAGTGTTGGAAGCATGTTTGCTTCAGGTTCCACGGTGCGCGGGACCATTCCCAGCATGGTGACCGCCATTTCGTGATTGAAATAATACGGTTTGGGTAAGATGATTTCATCACCTGCATCTGCAATAGCCATGATGGCATTCATGAAAGCCATGTTGCTGCCTGCGGTAACCATGACCCGATCTTTCGATTCAATTGCCATGCCGTTATCCCTTCTCAGTTTTTCCTCGATCGCTTGAAGTAATTCGGGAATCCCCTGAACCAGTTTATAGCGATGATGAAGGGGGTCAGATTTGAAATAGGAAAGGCCATTTTCAATCTCGGAGGGCGGACCATAATGCACCACACCTTGTCCCAGAGAAATTGTACCCGGATGTTCAGTCACCCACTGGCCGACGGTAGGAATTACGGGGGTCTGAACGGATTTGATCCGGTTGGCAATGGGGTAAGTCATCAATACAACTAAGCTTCTTTTTCTACAAGTTGATACTCCCTGCAATTATATTTTTTGTTAAGAGTGTGTGCAAGACTTCCTTAAACGCCACTTTTTATGAATGTTTACCGAAGAAAATACGCCACACTGACTGCCTTGTTACTCGCTCTGTTTCTCATGGGCTGTGGAAAGGGGGGATCCACACACTCTTCAAGCAGCCGGTCTGCCTCCCGCACCAAGCAAGCGCGTCTTTCGTGAGTTAGTCAGCCTGATCAATAGCTTCTGCGATCCTTCGCATCCCTTCATAACAGTGATGTGAATTTCTGCATATTTGTTCACCTCATTGATGGTGCTTCAGGTAAGTAACGAATTTTTGAGGGTAAATTCGTTTTATTCATCAATGAGTCTTGAGGTGTTTTCCCAGTGGAAAATGACTTTCTTCATCGGATTCGGCTCTGTCCATCAATAAAAAAACTCTCAGGAAGATTAAAAACGACGAAAGAACAATAAAAATTCCATGCAGGGGTTGCTATCATCCAAAGCGGAGTTAGAATTTATTAATAACCTCAATGTGTGTGATAAACAAACAATATCAAGACTCTTCTAGTTCAATGATTGCAGAATCCATGACTTTTCCTCCGTTCAGTCTTTCGAGACTTCTAACCACCGTGTTCGCTCCCAAAAAAGGTGAACGTGTCGCCGTCCTCATAGACCTCGAAAATACGGATCTGATGAAGGATCTAGCCTTCTTGAGTGACGAAACCTTGACTGTGCAACGCAAGGCACATGATGTGTTCTATGAAGGATTAAAAAACGGTGTAGCTGAGGAGCTCGGGTTGGCTGGAGGTGAATTGTTCGCTTATGAACGCACCGGGGGAAGCAACCTTGATCTACCCGACAAAGCGTTTGATTCCGATGGTAATCAATATAACTTTGAAAACGATATCTACACAAAATATGATATCATACTTTGTGTGTCGACTGACTCTGCAACCGCACCTCTGACGGCCTTTGCCAAGCAGTTTGGGTTTCGAGGGGCCACCTTGCACGGCCTGAACGATATTATTCTCAACTCCGGCTTGGCGGTGGATTACAACATCATCAGCATTGAAGCCGAAAAATTGCGCAGTGCGTTGACCAGGGCAGATGCATTTCAAGTTGATTTCCAAGTTGAAAACCGAAAATGCACTCTGGAGTTGGATTGTGGGCAGCAGGAAGCCCAAAAAAGCCATGGTCTATGTCGGGGGGAAGAGCCTGATGTCGCCAACCTGCCGGCAGGAGAAGTGTTTTTTGTCCCCAAGGGGGGGCAGGGCGAGTTCCCGATGAAATATTCTGATGGCACCATTGGCATCATGGAAGTCGCAGACGGACGCATACAGAAGGCGAGCCTGCTCAAGGGGGATGCAGCACTCATAGAAGAGCATAATCAGAAATTAATCTCAGATCCTGTCACGGGCGAATTGGGGGAATTGGGTTTTGGGACTCAGATTTTACCTGTTTCCGGAAAAGATATACAGGACGAGAAAATTCTTGGAACAATGCATGTGGCTACTGGTCGAAGCGACCATCTGGGAGGAGATTTAACGCCGGACAAATTTGCCAAGGCCCGCAACGCAACCCACGATGATATTTTGTTTTCTCCAAGCAAAACCCCTGAAATTACCGTGACGCAGGTTCGTATGGTGCGTGATTCAAAGAGTACCGTGGTGCTGGAAAATTTCCAAACTGCTGCCTACCTCAAAGAGGCGATGACTTAAGCTTCTCTATTTCACAATCAGGCTCCACATCGGAGCCTGATTGCTTTTTAGTTTATCATCAAAGATCCCTCAAATGATGCATTGGAGCTTTCATTTTCGGTTTTTTGGATCCTTTTTTACTTTCTGTAGCGCTCTGACCGTATTCGCTCAGGGGCAGACCAATCTCAATGACTTGCCTGCGTTATTTGAACTTCCCTCAGTAGTCAACGACTTACCTGCGCCCGGCAGACGTGTCAATCAGGTAACTTCAGGATTGGGGGATGCAGGCGCTCATCATGCCCTTTACTTGCCGAATGATTGGGATGCCGATCGTAAATGGCCAATCATCGTAGAGTATCCCGGGAATGGAGGTTATTCGAACCAGCTTGGAGATGTCAGTGATGGAACCGTGGAAGGCTGCCAAATGGGTTATGGATTGAGTCAAGGCGATGGTTTCATATGGATTTCAATGCCTTTTGTCACCCAAGCGGGTAGTGTTTCCCTTCATTGGTGGGGTGACGTGGAAAAGACCAAACGCTATTGCATAGAGACAGTTCGCCAAGTGTGCCTCAACTTCAATGGTGATTCAGAGCGTGTCATCCTTGCAGGTTTTTCCAGAGGCGCCATTGCAGTCAACTACATAGGATTACACGATGATGAGATTGCGGAACTCTGGAGCGGTATGATTTGTCACAGTCATTATGATGGTGAGTTCAAACATCCTGCCATGGATGAGGGAAATTGGCCTGAGAGGCTGGCACGCTTGGGGAAACGCCCTCAGTTCATCAGCCATGAGCTTTCAGTTCAACCGATCATGGATTTGATTCAATCGACTTCTTCAGAAGCGAATCTAACTTTTCACACATTGCCTTTTGAAAACCATTCTGTTCGATGGACACGATGTGACTTATCCTTGCGAAATGCTGCGGTAAAATGGCTGGCACAGTTTTCCAACTCGCCTTCCGACGAATAATCGGAGCACAATTTCCTGCCTGACGTCTTGAATCCAACTCACTTTTGGTTTCTGATGATCAGCATCATGAGCTCAAGATTCTTTTTGCCACTGGCATTGACAGCAATGGTGTCCTTTCTAGGTTGCCACACCTCTTTGTTATCGGATGACTCATCAGACGTCCGAACCCTCAAAGCACTTCTTGTTGCAGGGGGATGTTGTCACGACTACACGCACCAGCATGAAATTCTCGTAGACGGTATTCAGGGCAGAGAAAACGTTCAGGTGGATGTCATCTGGACAGATGATCGCTCTACCCATCCTCCATTGCCTTTATATGAAGATCCCAACTGGGCAG